>Ga0307517_10013302_pt1 | contig 11191 bp, 4 predicted proteins | sample 23_EM_MG_FD_194515 | JGI IMG/M metagenome (GOLD analysis project Ga0307517, IMG submission 194515) | Populus trichocarpa ectomycorrhiza microbial communities from riparian zone in the Pacific Northwest, United States - 23_EM | ecosystem: Host-associated > Plants > Roots > Unclassified | place... | reverse complement strand
GATGTTGAAAGAATAACTGAAGCATTAACTAAAAGAGTAAACATGTGCGACAATTTATAAATTATGAAATTGTCATGTTGAACTTAATAAAAACAATCAGAGAAAAAAAATATAAGAATAGAGAAAAAAACAATAACAACTACTGCTACTATAAAAGTATTTGTTCCAAAAGTTTCAATCACTAGCATACAATGAAACTACAATATAAAAAGTATGAGTTAATAAATAAAAATTACAAAACTATAGCCTCCTGTGAATAAAAATGTAAACCCCCGGTTAAATTTTTTTAGTACGATTAATTTGAAAGGTTGATTAAAATAGGACACTCGGTTAAACGAAAAACACCAAAAATAAATAATAATGACATTATGGTAATTTAAGGGATATTGGGTTAGTATAAATAGGCAGTCAATCATAGTAAGGAGAGAAGGGAGGAGGATTTTTCCATCTTTTGCTTAAAGAATCCCATTAAAACACTTGGAGAATGATAGATTAAAGTGTTAAAAGGAGGTTTTGAGTGATCTAACATAAAGTTTGAGTGAATTAAAAGGGTTTTAGAGTTTGGAAAAGTTCTTGGAGACTAAGAAGAAGAGATAAAAAAAAACTTGAATTCCTTCTCTTAATTCCTTTAAATTTCTTGGGATTTAGAGGTAAGAGTTATTTTTATCATGATTGATTGTGGTTTTGTCATGGATTGACCATTGATTAGTGTAGTATATATTATTGGATTTAGGGTTTTGCACCTTGGATGGTTTAAAATTATGTTCTTAGTGTTTAATGGTGTTTATTTACATGAGAAATTAGTGGGTAAGGTATCAATTATAGAGGTTAGAAAAAATTGTATACCCTCGCCTTAAGCATAAAGTTCAACCATTATTAGTGTAGGGGGGATTGGAATTTTTGAATTAAATTTACTAGGAAATTATGTTAATTTATATTAATAAAAGTGTTTAACTATAAGTAAGGGATTAATTTTCTTGAAAATTTAAAGAAAACTCACGACCCTTGTTGGAGGGAGGATTCGACCAAATAGTCATTGGTAAAGGATGATGAAATTAGTTTTAATCTTGTATAAGAATGTGTTAAATTGGAGTGAATGAGCTTATCTATGATAAACTTAATTGATTCTTGTGAAAGGAAAACAAAAACATACCACGGGCAATGACATTGGCCAATTCGGCCAAACTTTTTTTAGGGAGGGGGAGATAGAGAAACTTTAGATGTGGTTTGGGGATGAAATTCTTATTTCCTATATGGAAGATGTAGAAAAAAAAAATTGGTAGAAGAAAAGGGTAATTGAGAAATTTAATAAGATAATGAGAAATTTGTGATAGGAAAGTGAGATTAAGTGGAAGTGAATAATGACATTAATGATTAAATGAAGAAAGAATTTTTTACTAAATGGAAAATTATGGATAACTAAAGAAAAATACTTATATAACTAGAATGAATGTATTGCGTTAAGTTAAGTATTGATAATGTGAGAACTTAGTCAAGGTTCCTAAGTTATTAAGAATGTTAGTAATATATTGGTCTTGTGTTAACAATGGATATCACTGCAGCTAGGCCCTAACATAGAACAAGAACAAGGATGCCATGATCAACAAGTAGGTATTCAACACCTTATTGACTCTATTTATGAGTAACTTGTATTGTTTTAAACCGCATCTCATTAAATGTGTAAATTATATGAAAATATAATGGGAGAAAGAAAAGGAAGATATATGGATATGACTAGCCATTCCGAGTAATAGGGGCTAATGATATCAATATGATTACATTGGTATTGACATTCACTTGAATTTGATTAGTTGTTTCAAAGTTGAAAAGTTAATGATATCAATGTGGTTACGTTGTTATCAACAATACTTTGAAAAGAGAAATGTTAAAGATGATTTGATTAGACACTTCGGGTATTGAAGCTAATGATACCAATGAAGTTACATTGGTGTCTACATAAACTAGAACTTGATTAGCCATCTCGGGTAATGAGGGCTTATGATGCCAATATAATTATATTGGCATTTACATTCACTTGACTTTGATTAGTCGTCCGAGGTAGTGGAAACTAATGATACCTAGATGAATGGTATCAACAAACTTCTGATTAGTCATTCATGTGGTGATGACTAAAGATATCGATATTGGAATTGATTATGAAATTCAACTTTGGTCTTGTTTTAATTAGTTTGGATATTATTTATTTATGTTTTAGTTTATTTTAGGGCATGTGATATTTAAGGGTTTATTTGGATTAGGTTTTATTTTATTATTTTAGTTATTTGGGGCTTTTAATGTGTTAAGGTCTATTTATCAAGTTTGAGTTCATTGAGTCAAATTAGGGTTAACTTTCTACAATATAAACCAATTGTTAACATTATTTCTTAGCTTATGAAATTTTCTCTACAGTTGTCCTATATTGTGTGATTTGTTTCTTTTTATGTGGTTGAGTGATTCTTATACTAAGTTCTTGATTGAACTTGCAAACTCTTCGAATGATGGATCAACTTTATTGTGATTTATACTTCTCATTCATGTCTCATTATGGGCATATGGTGGAGGTAATCAATTGCATATATTTTTTGTTCTCCAATGCAAGGTTTTTGTTGAGTCAAGTTGCAAACTTTTCTTCAAACCTCAAATTAGCAATCTAAGAGATAATTTTGTATCACTCTGACTATTAGTTTGTTGTAGGAATGATATGTTAAAGAAATAGCTCAGAAAACCTAAAATATAAAGTAAATTAATTAATCAAAAATACCCCAAGTTTCAATTTAGTATAATTATAACTATGAGTTAAGGATTTGTGAAGATAAAAGAAAAATAGATTACTTGCTTGGCAATACTTTCTCTGTTGTTCCTAAGTAATATTTAGACTGTTCTTTTTACTGTGTCATAAAAAACAATATAAAGCTGTTTTTATTTCTGATATCATAAAGAATAAGAGTTAATAAAAAAAAAACACAAAACAACTAATATACATGTAAGTGTAAGAAAAACCCAAATATGTAATAAATTATTGTTGTTGATTTTAAAGAGATTGATGAACAAGTGACAAATCTTTGTTTTTTATTTTGAAAAGATAGAAAAAGAAGAGAAAAAAAAAAAGAAGAAGATGATTTCATTATTGAGAATTTGAGACAAGAAAAAAACATGATTCATTAAAGAACATCCAAGTCTATTATAATTACATTCAAAATCCAAGAACTCTCATTATGATTACATATAGATTGACTCCAAACCTAATTCGATATGAACGGGCCTACTCTAGCATTTCCCAACCTACCAAGCCAAGCATTTCCCTCCAAAATCCTTGAAGCTTTAAACAGAAAAGAAGCAAAAGCAAACAGAGGAAAGGAACTCAAAGATCAAGCAGAGAAATGAAGGAATGAAGATTCCATATCCCATTTCACTTCAGTTACTTACAATCTCATTCAAAATCCATAAAAACCACTTTTCAACAACAGCAGCAGCAACCAACACTAACCTAACTACCTTGTTCAACAAATACTTCGACAGGACCGATGTCTACTCCTGGAACTCACTTATTGCCGAGTTGGCTCGCGGAGGTGACTCGTGCGAGTCTCTCCGTGCTTTCTCTTGGATGCGAAAGCTCGATATAAAACCAAACCGCTCAACTTTCCCTTGCGCAATCAAATCATGTTCGGCTTTGTTTGATCTTAACTCCGGAAAACAAGCCCACCAACAAGCTCTTGTTTTTGGGTTTGAATCGGACCTTTTTGTATCATCAGCTTTGATTGATATGTACTCAAAATGCGGGAAGTTAAGTAATGCAAGAGTACTGTTCGATGAAATTCCTCGGAGAAATATTGTTACTTGGACTTCTTTAATCACCGGGTATGTTCAAAATGATGATGCCCATGAAGCGTTAATGGTTTTTAAGGAGTTTTTGTTTGAAAAGAGTGAAGGAAATGGTGAAGAGGTTGGAACTTCTGTTGATTCTGTTGCTATGATTTCTGTTTTATCGGCTTGTTCTCGTGTTTCTAATAAAGCAGTCAGTGAGGGAGTTCATGGGGTTGCTATAAAGGTCGGGTTGGATAAAGTGATGGGAGTTGAGAATACTTTGTTGGATGCGTATGCAAAGTGTGGTGAAGTGAGTTTGTCTAGAAAGGTGTTCGATGACATGGCTGAGAAGGATGTTGTTTCTTGGAATTCTATGATTGCTGTGTATGCCCAAAATGGGTTATCGACGGATGCTTTTGAAGTTTTTCATGGGATGTTAAAGGCTGGTGGTGGTAAATACAATGAGGTGACTTTGTCCACTTTGTTGCTAGCTTGTGCACATGAGGGCGCTCTGCGTGTGGGGATGTGTTTACATGATCAGGTACTTGGTTTTCTTTTCCTACTAGAATAGTTCGTTCCATGTATCAGGTCTTTGCTGTGAGACTAACGTTAGCCAACTTGGTGTATAATAGATGAGGTAAATGCCTGGTGATGTCAGCATTTCTGCATCGAATTATAGTTATCCCATCTGCTTATGATATGTCTGACTGTCTTGAATGATGCTTTGTTTGGTTCAAATGCATAATTTATCATTTATTTATCTTTTGTAACAGGTTATAAAGATGGGTTATGTGAATAATGTGATTATGGCCACCTCAATTATAGATATGTATTGCAAATGTGGGCAAGCTGAAATGGCAAGAAATGCATTTGATGGCATGAAGGAGAAGAATGTGAGGTCATGGACTGCTATGATTGCTGGTTATGGAATGCATGGTTTTGCAAGAGAAGCTTTGGATGTTTTTTATCAGATGATATGGGCTGGAGTCAAACCAAATTATATAACTTTTATTTCAGTTCTGGCTGCTTGTAGCCATGCTGGTTTTTTAGAAGAGGGCTGGCGTTGGTTTAATGCCATGAGTCATGAATATAATGTAGAACCAGGGGTTGAGCACTATGGTTGCATGGTTGATCTTCTTGGGCGTGCTGGTTATATCAAAGAGGCGTACAACTTGATAAAGAGTATGAAGGTGAGGCGTGATTTTGTACTATGGGGCTCTCTTCTTGCAGCTTGTAGAATTCACAAGGATGTGGAGCTTGCAGAGATTTCTGCGAGGGAACTGTTTAAACTAGACCCAAGTAATTGTGGGTATTATGTCTTACTTGCAAACATATATGCAGATGCTGGAAGATGGAAAGATGTTGAAAGGATGAGAATACTTGTGAAAGATCGTGGACTAGTTAAACCACCGGGATACAGTTTGGTTGAACTCAAAGGTAGGGTGCATGTATTCTTGGTTGGAGATAAAGAGCATCCTCAACATGAGAAGATCTACAAGTATTTGGAGGAACTCTCTGTGAAGCTGCAAGAAGCTGGCTATGTTCCTAATATGGCATCGGTTCTTCATGATGTTGATGAAGAGGAGAAAGAAATGATTGTGCGAGTTCATAGTGAGAAATTGGCTGTTGCTTTTGGAGTCATGAACTCAGTTCCTGGTTCAACTATTCATGTTATTAAGAATCTTCGGGTTTGTGGTGACTGCCATACTGTTATTAAGCTGATTTCCAAGATTGTTAGTAGAGAAATTATAGTGAGAGACGCAAAGAGATTTCATCACTTCAAGGATGGTTTGTGTTCATGTGGAGATTATTGGTAACAGATCTATACATGAGACGAACAAGGCTGTGGCACTGCTAAGGGAAAGCTAACCGTTGCTTTTGACCTGAACAATGAGGTTATTGCTATTAGGAGATTTTCCTCCATAATAGCTGAAAGGATGTTTTATTTATATAGATAGAGTCTAGGACATTGAGGCACAGAATTTATTTAAAAAATTTATTGCCATTAGGAGATTGTAGTTACCATGGTGCCGCAACTTCTCTGATGAAATAGTATTCTCAAACAACAGTCTTTGATAATTCGACTCTGTAAGTCAGATATGCAATAACCTCTAATTGTTCAATCAAAAGGCACTCAAGCATCCAAGCAGGTAGCTGATTCCTAACTACGAATCTGAGAGCAGTTCCAAGAAAAAAATGGTTCCAGGTGGGTGAAGCCAAATGTATTTCTTTTATGTGATTATTGTTGAAAGGATGTTTTATTTATAGAGATACAGTCTAGGACCTCGAGGCACAGAATCACGAGACAAGAAAGCAGTCTGTTACAGCACGAAGATTACCCTTTGAACAAGAACATATTATGAATTACATAAGAGCATGACAAGTAATTGGGAAAATTTTGCTCCTTTAAGCTCTACAAGATGTGTAATTATAGCTTTGATGTTGAGGATTGGATTTGCATGAACTTCATGCTAAAGCATTTGCTTAAGCAGGGAAATGAGTCAAATGACAATTCATGTACAACCTCCTCCAAAAAACTTACCCGAGAGTAGTCCTCTTCTCTGCAATGAGTTGCGCTTCTCTCCGTCTTTTGAACAGCTGATGCAGCCCTGGAGGGACCTGTTCTCAGCCTTCAAATGTTCTAGCTGTAGCCGGAGCTTATCAATTACCAGTTTCTTTTCAATGTTTCTCCTTGCTAACTCGGCCTGCTGCCGCAGATTTTCCTCCATAAGGTTTGTGATTTGAAACTTGAGTTCACACCATGTATTGTCCCACTCGTAACCACTACCCTCTGAGAAGTCTCTTGCAGCAGCCTGAACTTCGCCATAATCATTCATATTCGTACTGATACTTTCTACTCGGAAAAAATCTCTGCCTTTCTTATCCATTTGATTTTCTCCAATTTCACGTTTCGCTTTTAATTTCATCTTGCATTCTTCAGTCAACATCAGGTCATCCACTAGTTTGTCCAGGTATTCAACATCGAAGTTAGTGCTGTCACATTTGATCTCAGGATCTTCAACAACATATTGAGGATGGGAATCTAAAATCTCCAAGTTACAATTATCAGAGCTTTCTATCGGTGTATCCTTGTTACTGTCAATTGTGGAATACAAAGGTGCAGGCCCTGAATCTTTGACAAGGAATTTAGACCTCAACCTGTCACATGTTTCAGCTAAATAGCGATAAGATCTGTTGAACTCTTCTAGCATTTGAACAAGCTCCAGCCTTCTTTTGTAATGACTGACAACTCTATCTAAAGAATCGCCATCTTCTGCCAAAAGGGTCATCATGGCTTTCATTCTCTCGTTCATGTCTGCAATAACGAGAAAAGCATTCCAAGAGGCTCAGAAAACCTTTCCATAGCAGGAAACGTCTTCTTCTTCTTCTTTTTTTAATGAAAAAGTAAATAGCAGTGAATGTCAAGAAGTAACATTTTTGCTGTGCATTTGTGTTAACAAAGCAAGAACATTGATTGAGTGGTTCTAGTTACAACTCCAAACCACATGGCCAGGAAATGTTACAGAGTATTTGAAGCATTCATTTGCGTATTAAAAAAAAAAATGTGGCATGAACCATCATTATATATTTGCATATAAGCTTTCAGGTTTCCTGGGTTAATATCTATAGTTTTGAACTTGCCTTGTGCCACTCGTTCCCCACTTGTGGTTTCTACCAATGTTTAGAACAAGAAATGAATTCAAAGATAGCATAACTGATGAAAATTAAGCCAAGTGTGGACAAACCTGATAGAGTTTTCTGAAGCCATTGAGAATGTCGGGGGCTATCACGATCACCTGGAGCCACAGAACATGAAGAAGCCTCGATGATTTCCATTGGACAGATGTGTTCTCAAGCTACTCTCTCTCTGGGCTTTAAGAGCAGGCAAAAAAACAAAGGATGGACGTTAAGAATCTTGAAAAATACATGATCTTGCCTTGTATGTAAATTTATTCTCACTTACGAAACGCATCTTCTTTGCACCCGATATAAATCCATCTTTAATAAGGTAATAATAATATTCCAATAATGCGGGCTTGATTTGCTCCTCTCTTCATGCCCTAGTTTTGAAAAAGGACTTTAATTTCAACGTTTGAAACTTAGCACTGGTAGGCTTGCTGGTGTTCTCCTTTGGGTAGGCATCCATGTACAAGTCCTCGTTCAATTTATATTTTATGCTGGCCGACCATCATGGTATTCTGCCACATGAACAATTGTTAATGATTAATGGGATTCCTTATATTTATGTTGTCTTGTATCATGTTAATTGCCTTGATGAAAACATGATTGGTTAATAATCCATGGACATTTAGTATTTGTTCTTGAAAATTAAGGAAATACTATAAGAAAACACAATTTGTGGATTCTAACATGGAAAGTCCTAATAGAAGTAAAGTGGTGAGTGGTGGAAGAAGTTTTAAGAGATAAAATATTAAAATGTTCGATAGAAACCGAAAAAATATAGATAATAATGAAATTTAATATAAGATTAAAATGACATAATTAGAAATAAATAAATAATGCCTTTGCTTTCTTTGATTTGAACCATCTTCGTCGAGTCTCTTTGACGGGTTCTTCCCATTAGCCATGGCTTGGTCTAATCCTTAAAAAAATTCAGTTAAAAATACAATTATCGAGTTGAATTGGAACTGGAGATGGGAAGAGTCCAAGCTTTGCTTTATTGCAAAATGGGGAAGCGAGGGAGAGGCTTTTTCATCCAGGGAGGAGCTGTAACTTTTGAGAAAGACCCAAAACCAAGGGTCATTCCTTCATTGAGGGGTTGTTTCCCAGGATCTATTTCTCTATAATCAAGCCATTTTACAATCTTCATGTTTCGGTGATATAGTTTTTATAATTGTAATTTAAAAAAATCATACATTATAGTTTTTTTCTAATTAAAATTTTATTTTTTAGTGAAACTCATATAAAATCTAGATATATATTAATTAATCAAACGTTTTATATATATAGTTTAAAAGGGGAAAAATGATTTCCTTGGTATCAAATTTTAAAAGAGAAAAATACACAACCAAAAAATCATTTATCCTTTCATTTTACTCCTATCCCTGCCCCTGACATTTTCTTTACTCCTATTTTTCACGAGATTAGACGTTCACCTTCTTGAAAATACTTCCTCGTCCTAAACGTGTACCCAATATGAGTAAATTGGATGAATATTTTTCCTTTCATTTTACTCAAAAACCAATGATAATATTGATGAGTATTTTTTATGCTTCGTGAAAAAGCCTTAAACCATGTATAAAAAGTCTAATAACAGGGTTGTAACCCTTTAACATATGAGTCTGGCGAGCTGTCACACCCTACATATTTGGATTCGGCCATATGCTGAGTCCAAATAAACATAGATCTAGCGAGCTACTAGACCCAACGTACTTGAGCTCATCCACGTGTTAAGCCAACATTATTAGTTTTAGCCACGAGATGAGCCCAAGTAAGCATTGGTTTTGGCAAAGCTGCCAGACCCACCATACTTGGGTACGCCCACAAGTTGAGCTCAAGTAAACAAGGGTTTAGCAAGTTGGCAGATCCAACATGCTTGGATTTGGCCATGTGCTGAATCTAAACGAACATGGGTCTGGCGAGCTGCCAGACCCACCTCCACTAAGATTGGCTACATGTCAAGCCCAATTGGTTTGAGGGTTGTTATAGACCAATGTTAAAGTTATAAGGCTTCGTTTATTCATTCTTAAGACCTGCAACATAAACTATTCATGTCGGGAGTAATTGTTTCCTTACATCTATATGTGTATAAAAGATCTCCCAATGACATATTATATTCTCATCTCATTAATGATATATAAGAGATATTCGTCCCTCATTAATGATGTGTAGGAGATTTTTATCCCTCATTAATACCATCAGGAGAAATGTGTATCATCCCCCGTTCCGGGATAAAGACAACAATCTCATGTCAACCGAAAAACAGAGTATTAATTTAATCCAACCTTGATTTTTTTCCCGGGGTTTACAAATTGACTCTCCAACCCGTCCACTCCATCAAAAAGACAAAGATCAGGGTTTATAAATACCCGTTAAACCACCTAGGTAAGATGGTTCATAATTTCTTTTCTCCAAGCATTCATACTTTAATTTATAGGGATAAAGAATATGACACAAAAATGTTATGTTTTGAAAAAAAAAATCGAGAGATCGATAACTAAAAGTTATCTCCGCTAGTTTTTTAAGAAGGATTTACATCCTGAGCAAAGTAAGGAATATCCTAGTCAATCTTCACCAACACTACTCAAAATTAATGTGATCCTAGGTGGCACCTCAACAGGGGTGATTCTAACACGAGAAAGAGAAAGTTTGGAAAATAAGTCCTTACAATTTCTCATCTTCTTAACCAATGACACAAACCCATTTTTTTACCTCAGCAGATGGAGAAGGAGTAACTTTCCCACATTAGGATGTCCTAGTCATCTCCATAATCCTTTCCAACCATCAAGTCAATTGAGTGTTAGTAGATGATGGCAGTATAGTCAACATCCTTTCCTATAAAGTGATGGCACAGATGAGGATATCCCCTTTAAGACTAACCCCAATAAAGACTCCTCTTGTTAGGATAAAAGACTTGAGTGTACTAATGAAGGGTGCCCTAAAAATCCTAGGAACTGTTGACACTCCCCCTAAGTGTGTCTCCCTCTAGCAAACCTTCATGGTCATTTATATGGCATTGACCTACAACGTTGTTCTAAATAGACCTTTTTTATATCAGATTAATGTTGTTGTCAGCACCAGATACTTAGTGCTGAAATTCTCAACTCAAAAGAGAGTGCCTATAATTCAAGGGAATTAGATAACCTCAAGGCAATGTGCATTTACTTGTCTGAAGGGTGAAAATGCTTTAACACTGGACCAACATGGTTCCCTGAAAAAAAGGTAGAGGTTAGAATCGAAGTTGCTGAAGAATTAAGGGGTGTCCCTTTGAGAGAAAATAAACAAGCAGACATGAAAGTAGGTTCCACCCTGACACCAATACGATAACAATCATTAATGAAGCTCCGCCATATTCAAAGATCTAATTTTGCAATGGGCACCCTTGATATGTTAGAAATCAGTCCTGAAATTGCCACTCATCAATTAAATATAAACCCAATTGTTCACCTGGTCCACTAGAAAAAAAAGAATTTTAGGGGTGAAAGACATAAAAAAAAACAACACATAATATGGATAAGCTTTTGACTACTGGTTTTATTATGGAAATGATGTACCCTTCCTAGCTAGCAAATATGATAATGGTCAAGAAAAAAATTAGCAAGTGGAGAATGTGTGTAGGCTTCACTAACCTATCAAAATGATAGTTTTCCTTTCCCAAAGATTGACAAATTGGTGGACTCTACAGCTAGATTTGAGTACTTAAGCT
>Ga0307517_10013301_pt1 | contig 11191 bp, 13 predicted proteins | sample 23_EM_MG_FD_194515 | JGI IMG/M metagenome (GOLD analysis project Ga0307517, IMG submission 194515) | Populus trichocarpa ectomycorrhiza microbial communities from riparian zone in the Pacific Northwest, United States - 23_EM | ecosystem: Host-associated > Plants > Roots > Unclassified | place... | reverse complement strand
AAATATTATATTGATTAATAGTAAAAAAAAACTAATTAACCAAATAAAATTGTATTAAACATTAAAAATATAAAAATAATGTTAAATAATATTCATCCAAATATTCATTACAAATTTAATGTGTTTCAAAAATAAAATTAAACTAGAATAACGGCGGAGCTGGAGGAGGCTGGTTGTTCCCGGGACCGTACGGCAAAAAAGGAGCTGCACATGTATCATCATCCATCCTTGATCTAATGTCCATGATCATTTGACGGAGTTGTCCATAATCCGTCAAGAGTCATTCATATTGTTGTTTCAAGGCCATGAACTCCTCAGACTGGATGCTCGATACTGATGGAGAGCTCCCAACGGTTGAGACACTACGGGTCGCCCGCAAGTTTTCGACCATAGTGTTGGAGAGCCCGTAAACCTGATTTTAATCGGGTCCACCAGACGATCCTACCTCCATTCACAAATCCAAATCAAAATCCGGATGGGTCGAAGGATCGTCCCCATGTCTCTCCCTCAACCGGCTATTATAGGTCTCCTGAAAATTAAAAAAAAATCATCATATTCAATTCATGAAAATAATAACTTACGAAATAAAATGATTGAACGAACATACCACGAAGTGTTGAGCACGGTTGTCCACGAACTGTTGCACCCCCTTTTGGCGGTCTTGACTCCGCACGTGCGTCTCTAGAAACAGTTCCATTGGGCTTGGCTCACGTCCAAGAGATATAGCCTGTAAGGAAAACAAATATTGCAAGTTAAATATATTTATAAGCAACAACAAATTAATTAACGATATATTTTATTTAAATTAATCTTACCATCCGCTTTGCATATGCACTGAACAGAACGGAGCCGCCGGTATGCGTGGTCACCGAACCATGAATTTGCTGGTTCCAGTTGTTGATACCGGACTGTGAGTGTCATGCGAACCGCTCAGATGTCACGTGCTCAATATATTGCATCCATATATCCCCCGAGATGAATGGCGGTTTGAAATCCCACCAAACTACTACCTCATTCCAGCCTTTTAGACCGTTATCTCTCGCATATCTTTTTTTTTTTCATACAAAAAATCACGCAACCTACTTCCATAGTAACAAATTAGAATTTAGAACAAAAAATTATAAAACAAAAAATTATATTATTTTCGATGTTACCTAGTTGCCACGTGATTCTCTCATACCCTCCTCACAACATTGTTATTCGCGCTATTCCACTCAAATTTGTGTTGTGTATAAATAATTCATTTAAAATAAAAATAGTACAAGATATAAAATTATAAAAATAATTTATTAAAAATAAGCTGGAAATTAGAAGTTAACACCTACCTGAAATCATCGAAACCATGCATCGATATTAGGTCTCTACTCAGGATGTCTGGAAACCTGACTCCATTGAAATAATGGAATCTCCATCGACGATTTAAACGCCGATGTTATTGTCCGGGCAGCCTCAATGTTTATGAACCTGAAATTGAATAAAATTAATAAAATATTAATTAGTTGTTCATAAATTATGTTATAAGTATATAAAAAAACTAAAACCTATACAAACTGACATTGAAAACTCATCCTTCCATTGTGCCTGGTACTTCTATAAAGGCACACCGCCTCTGCGTTGTGAGACCGCGCTAAAAGAGGCAGCATCACAAGTTGGCGTAGGTGCCTCTTCGTGACTAGCACCTAAGGATAATTCATCCTCACTGCTAGAAGAACTAGCTGCAACCGTCTCCTGACGACGTGCTGTTGATATCATTCTACGCATCTACATAAATTTATACGAATAATTATATAATTAAATTCGGCAGCATCTCCCCTATACTGGAGACTACCCACAATTTTCAAACCTGCAAATATTTACAATAACTACAAACCAATTGACTCCATTGAAAAATCTTATATACAACCTAACATCTATAGAAATTTAACATCTATATATTTTTAACTAACATCTATAGAAATATATAAATGACAATTAAAATTAATGGAAATAAAAAAAAAAACATTACAAGCAATAATAGAATAAAATTGAGATAAAATTCTTCATTTCCAATTACCATTTCCATAGTAAATTCAACAATAACAATTAAAATTCAACAAAAGTTTCAAATAATTATTACAATACAAACAATAAAATAATTAAATTTTCATTCTACACATCTATACAAATTTATACGAATAATTACATAATTAAATTCAATTATTTTAAAAATAATTCGCCAGCACCTCCCCTATATTAGAGACTACCAACAGTTTTCATATCTACAAATATTGATAATATCTACAAGCCAATTGACTCCATTGCAAAATCTTATATACAACCTAACATCTATAGAAATTTAACATCTATATATTTTCAACTAACATTTATACAAATTCATAAATAACAATTAAAATTAATTGAAATAATAAAAAACATAACAAGCAATAATATAATAAAATTACGATAAAATAATTAAATTTAATTCTATATTTCAATTAACATTTAAAAGGTAAATTCAAATTTAACAAAATTTTCAATTATTATGGTTATACAAACAATAAAATAAATTGAACAAATAAAAAGAAAAAACTAAAGACTTTAGGAATGAAAAATGTTTACCTTAATAGTGTGTTGATTTCAAGATTTTATCTACAAACAATACACAAAACAAAAAACACAACAAAAATAATCATAACTAAAATAAAAAAAGTAAAAAAATACAAAGATAAAGAAAGGAGAATCATACCTTTTAATATGTTGAAAACTACAATCAAAATAATAAAAATTTGCACCAATTCTTGCAAAAACAAAACACAAACGGAGAGGAGAAGAGAAGAGAAGATGAAATGAGGAACAAAGAAAAAATGAACCACGTAGGGGGGGTTGGGTTTTATTCTACAATTTTACCGACGGATTTACCGACGGACATTAGAATAATATTTTTATGGCGGTGGCATTACATTTCCGTCAGTAAATTCCATCGATATATTTTTGAATTTCGCACTAAAATTTTAAAAATCCCTCCAAAATTTTCGAAGTTCGTCGGTATAGAGGTGTCAAAGCACGCGCGCATTGAAATTGCAGCGTCCGTCGGTAAGTGGACCAACCGACCTAGGACTCTAACAGTCGCACGCATTGGAATTTGCAACGTCCATCGGTTATTCCATTTGTATGGTCGTCGGTGATTATGGTAAATGCAGTACATATTTTGCAACTCACGGTAAAATATCGACGACCATTTCCCGTCGGTAAGGTCGTTGGTGATGGTGGCAAATGTTGTAAATATTTTGCAACTCTCGGTGAAATACCAACAGATTGGTTCCGTCTGTATGGACGTCGGCATTTGTTTCATACTTTTACATGTTTTGTTTGTATTGCCTATTTATCCTCCTGCACAAACGCTTAAATTGCAAACTTACCGCACAACACAATAACAACAACAATAACAACAAACAATTATAAAATAAATATTTCATGTTCCAAAATATCTTCCATAATATTACATTATAAAAAAAGGCTTTACACTTTCGTGTTCTGATCATATTTAGTCAGATTTTTTGTCTTCGTCCTCAATTGAATTGTTATCAGCTTCATCGCACTCTTCAATGTGGTTATCATCTTCTTCATCAACATTCTCTAGTCCACTAGAGCTCAAAACAACATTCAACTCCTCCGTATCAACATCAACAAGACTATCATCGAAAACATGAAAATTTGAATTTTCTTCTAAGTTAATCGAAGGAGCAACTCGATATGGTTCAACCAACTCACTAACTTGAAAGACTTCATCTATTACACTTGTGTCTTCGTTCTCATCTTGAACAACCTCGACATGACCCCTGGGTTTTGTTTTTAAAACAGATAACCAATCATCTCTTGATCGGTCCTTTCTAAAGGAAGGGGTGTATGTGTAATAAGCTTGTTGGCATTGCTTTGCGAAAACAAAGACATCGTTTATGTTGCGGAGTCTAGTTTTTGAGTTGATTTCAACGAGACCATAGTGAAGATATACTCTGATTCCTCTGTCAGTTGTGTCATACCAATAGCATTTGAATAAAAACACTCTATTCTGCTAGCTATGATATTGCAATTCGACGACCTCTTCTAATTTCCCATAATAGTCAACTTCAAACTCACTAAAAATCGATCCCTTAATACAAACATCGTTGTTGTATGTCTTTCTTCCATGCTCGTATTCTTTAGTATGAAACACATATCCATTGGCAAAATACCCGTTATAACACTTGACTTTTCTTTCAGGGCCCAGGCTTAATAAAGAAAATAAAATAATAGCACTACCTCCCATTTGATAAACCTTGTATATCAAATACAACAATAATCAATAAATGGACATTCTGTAATATTGACGTACAGTTACCTTGCAAGAGATAATGAGTTTGTGATAGGACTTACATGTGTTCTAAACCACGTGGCAAATTGTTCATCTTGTAATTGAAAGATTTGAGATTCGGTCAGCTGTGAGTTATTAGACAGTAAATATCTTTGATGTTACCTGCAAGGTTGTTCCAAATTATATGAGTTTATGATATCACAATATATAAATAGTACACTCTTGACAAAGTTTAAGTAGTACATCTACTTACTTAATAAAAGGTCTCAGCTCATCACAGTTAATAGAACATAATTGTGTGCTTGTCTGAACTCTATTTCAGACAAATATCTTCTCCTTACGACATTTTTAGGTGTGGGTCGTCTAGGACTAGAGAATATTAACAAGTTCTCACTTGAAGGCACTTCACCACCATCATCATACCATGGAACACGGTTGATTCTCGTTCTCAAATGAGATTCGAAATAGTACGAGATAAATGTTGAGTTCTCCTTAACAATATAGGCTTCACATATTGAAGCCTCAACATGCGCCTTATTCTTAACCTTTGCTTTTAAGATTGAACAAGTACCTGCATATATAAAATTAAACAAAAATTATCACTTAAAAAAACAATGAAAAAACTTTTAATTATGAATTACATTGCAACTGTAATATCTAACCTCTCGAATGGATACATTCATCTATACTAAATCGGTCCTCCAACTTTTACCTCATACGGTAAATGTACGGGTAGATGCTCCATTGAGTAAAAAAATAATGGAGGGAATATCATCTCAAGTTTGCATATTGTCTCGACGATATTCGTTTCAATCCTTTCAATGTGATCAACATTCAACTTGCTGGAGCATATATCTCTAAAGAAATGACTGATCTCCGTGAGTACATCCCATATCCCCTTTAGTAACAAATCGTGAAAAGCTAATGGAATGAGTGTTTGCATAAACATGTGGCAGTCATGACTTTTCATTCCATATAATCTGCATTCCTCCATATTAACCAGCCTTGATATGTTCGAGGCATATCTATCGGGAAAACACAGACTCTTAAGTCATTTGTAGACTAGTAGGTGTGCGTTTTTCTCTAACACGAAACTTGCTCTTGGTTTTACGACCCGTGACCTATCACAAACCAACTTCATATTTTTACGGTTACAAAACAACGCTAAATCTAATCTAGCCTTGATGTTGTCCTCTGTCTTCCCCTTCACATCCATGACGGTATTGAAAATGTTTTCAAACACGTTCTTTTCAATATGCATGACGCCAAGGTTATGGTGGAGGAGATTGGTCTTCCAATAAGGAAGCTCCCAAAAGATACTTCGTTTTACCCAATTGTGGGTCAAACCAAAACCAAGAAACTTCTGCTTACCTGATTGGAGACCAAACACAATGTCACCGTACTCTGATACAACATCATGCAATTCTTCACCAGAAAGACGCGGGGGTGCAACATTCTTTTCAACTCTGCCAATAAAGAAATCATTTCTGTTCTTTCTGTACCTGTGATTCGGTGGCAAGAAACGACGGTGACAGTAAAAAAAAAAAGCTTTACTTCTATTTATTAGTGTTAATGCCTTGTTGTTTTCCATACAGTATGGACATGCTAGTTTTCCATGCGTGCTCTAACCATAAACCATTCTATAAGCTGGGAAATCATTGATAATCCACATAAAGGCCCCTCTTATAATAAAATTATGTTTCCTCGATATATTATAAGTCAAAGCTTCAAAGGACAACAACCGCGTCAACTCATCAATCAACGGTCGAAGACAAACATCTATATCCGGCCCAGACTGCTCGGGCCTGGTTTGATTATAGATAAAAACATGAACTCCGACCTCATACACATCCCCGGTGGCAAGTTATAAACCGTCAGTATGACCGGCCAACAAGAATAAGGAGCAACAAATGACCCAAATGGGTTGAATCCGTCTGTACACAACCCAAGATGCACGTTCCTTGATTCAGCTGAAAAGTGAGGATGCACACTGTTAAAGTGTTTCCATGCTTCACCATTAGAAGGATGCACCATCACTCCATCTACCGTATTATGTGATTGGTGTCATGTCATGTGCTCAGCAGTCCTGGGTGACATGAATAACCTCTACTATCTAGATGTGATTGGAAAGTATCTAAGTTTCTTATATGCCACAAGATTCTTTCCCATACCAGTTCTGGGTTTGTAATGGGAATACCCACATGTCATGCACCCGATCAGCTCAGCATTTTCAAGGTAGTAAATCATGTAGAAGTTAGGGCACATGTCAATTTTCTGGTATCCTAAACCGAGGGGTTTCATCATGGACTTAGTAGCATAGAAGTTCTCTTTAAGCTTGTTCCCTTCAGGTAAAATGCTTCTCACCCATTCCATAATTTTGTCATAACTGGCCTCACTCAACCCGTGATCTGACTTGATGGTGAACACCTGTGCTACGGCTGATAATTTACTATGGTTCGTGCAGCCATCCCATAATGGTTCGTCAAAATCTTTCAAGAGATCAAAAAACCTTGTTGCATCTGCATTAGGTTCTTCTTCTACGATTGGACATTGACTGACATTACCTTGATTCATTCTCATTGCATCCATAACCATATTCCTATAAGGATTACTGTTGTCATTAACAACTTTATGCACGTTGTTAGCACTAGAAGTTGACCCAACCACCCTTTCTATCATGCTTTCATTAGGAACAAATAGTTCTCTGTGTGCATACCAACACAGGTAATCCTTCATGAACCCTTTGGTTAGAAGATGCATCGTTACAACATCTTGATGCAGAAACTTTTTATTTTTACACTTCCTACATGGACACCTAATACCGCCATCAGTAAAATTCCTCGGAATAGATGTTGCGAAATTAATAAAACCCTGAACCCCATTACAATAATTCATCCTCCGCAATCCTTGGGGTGAGTCTCGATACATCCATGAACGATCATCCATGACTTCTATCGAACCTCTATAAAATTATGATGACAACATGTATTAATTAACTACGTTACGTAAATAAATTTGCAAAAATATTGGTTTGCCCCAACATTATCCAACAAACTAAAAAAACACTTATGTTAAATATTCATTATCAATTATCAACGTCCATATAAATTTATACATATATAAATTTATGAAAATCACAACTCCACAATAGAATTGATAAAAATTAAAACGGACCCGTTAAACAAGCTATTATTTATTTCATCACAACACATCTAATTTGGTATAATTCAAACAAATACAATTTCACAAAATCTAAAACAAGAAATAACAACTACAAAATTATGCATTCATACTACAAGTTTCTTTGACAAATAACAATAAAACAAGTACATACGTTAACAAAAATACATATACTAAAAAAAACAATTAAAAATAATAAAATTGACATTTAAATGTTAAAACTAAAAAGGATAGATTTACTTATAAAAAATAATAAAATCCACAATAAATTAATCGGAAAACGAATGTTGTGACTGCGTACAAAAGTATAAGAAACTTGAGTGCTTGTGTTGAGAAGAGGGGGAGAGTTGGGATGGGTGGTTGGTTGCAGTTTGGGGGGGTTGGGATGGGGAAGAAGAAGGAGAAATAGAGGAGGAGAGAGTCGGCAGAGTGTAGATATATTGGCTTTTACCAATGGAATCATTGACAGATACGTTCTGTCGGTATACCCGTCGGTAATTCTGACGGTGAATGCATCACATCAATGTACGGAGATCCCGGTTTGAATCCCTCGGTCATTCCGTTGGTAAAAATGTCTGAAAAAATTCCACGTCATCACGCTGTTTCTTCTTTTCAAAATTCTATAGATTCCGTCGGCGATGCGGTCGGTATATACCGATAGAATCGATGTTTCTTCTTTTCAAAATTCTATAGATTCCGTCGGTAATTATTACCGTCAGCAAAGGTCTGTCGGTATAGACCGACAAAAGTAGAGACAGAATTATATCCGTTGGTAAAAATTACCGACAAAAAAAGTCCGTCGGTAATTCCGTTGGTTTTAGCCGATTTTTTTGGTAATGGAAGAACAAGGAAGCAGAAAACTCAAACTCAAATTTTATTTATGTTCTCTAGATTTAGTACAGCCCCCCAGATATAACATATACTGCAATGGAAAACCTGAAGTAGCACAAATTAATAAGCAGAAAAGGAAATCTGGTGCATGCAAGTGGTCTCAAATACATTTTGGGTATTAATCAAAGTTTGGCAAATTAGTTAGTTTCTGTTGAAGAAGCAGCAGTATTAATTATGACATCAATTAATGTATAATAAGCAGAAAATACATAGATAATTATAAAGGAGAAGAGTGTATTAACTACAGTGAGTCTAGACCATTAATGTATAATAGAAAAATCCTAGTTTCACAGAACGGCTATGCCAGCTATGCATGCGTTGTGATCCCCCTCCCCTCCTCCTTCTCTAGGGCCACTCCCGTTTCACAGCACTCACTCATCGGCTCTCATTCCCATCCTCCCCTCTCTGTCTCTTCCCTGTTAACATGTGTATATATGGGCATCATTAAAAATAGAGTAATGTTCTACCAGCAGATTTTTCTACAAATTATCAAATGTGACATAATTTGAAAGTCCAATCATTTAAAATTTATGAAACCCACATTTTTTATCATTTGAAGATCGATAATCAATCGCTATTCTTGAAAAAAACGCATTATTAATTACTAGTAGCTAGACACAATCACAAATTAAAATAGAACCCGGCCCAAGAGTTGCTCATATATATATGTATAATGCACCCCAAATTCCCTTATATATAATAATGTCAAGGGGTTGAATGTCAATATAAAATCAAAACCCTAAAAACGTATGATTATAATTGGTCAGAAATACGGTATCATATGGCACGAGACAAATAATTAACAATGACCACAACACGTACTAGCATGAATGAATACATACATACGATCCTTGTATTTATGCTTAAATATTCGATCAGTTAGAGATCGAGAAGCATAAAAAAACCCATTCATGCTTAGTTTCTTTTGGCATCAACACTGATTTCTGTGTTCAAGTTCATCAAATTTATTGTTGACTAATTTTTTGATATTGTGAAGTTAATAATTAGATAAATTTTTAGTAATTTCTAGATTTATAATATTTAAATTATAATTTTTAAAAAATAAATTTAAAATCTGACTCAGAGGCAGTACACCGAATTCAAATCCAACTTTTATTAGCTGGGTGTTAAATAACAAATCAAGAATTTATGAAATATAAATGTCACGTATAGCTAGGACGTCGGCCCTTCAAGTTGGGCTCCCTCCCTGACCCTCTCTCACCTCTCACCTCTCACCTCTATTTTTTTTTATCTTCCTCTTTCTTCCTCCATCTGCAATAGCAACAGAACTATCCTCTCTCTCTATAAATACCCTCCATCCATAAATAACCCAACTTTCTTTGTGCATTTCCTTCTCCACATCCAAATCACCCCCCCTCTTGGGTGCTCATTCTTAAGTCTAAATTAAACTAAACAGACTACATACTTTATCACCAAGAACATGACTGATCCGCCGACTTCGAACTCCAACTCCAAGAAAGACTCTTCAAGCATTTACTCCTACTCCTCCTCTTCGCCAACCCCATCTTCAACATCTTCATCCGGGTTATCACCAAACCCCGTATCTAAACCCGACCCGGAAAAAAACCTGAGAAAACCAAAGAGGCCAAGGGAAACTAACAGTAGCAACAACAGCAAGCACCCGGTGTTCAGGGGGGTACGAATGCGGACATGGGGAAAATGGGTGTCGGAGATCCGGGAGCCCAGAAAGAAGAATCGGATCTGGCTAGGAACTTTCTCCACCCCAGAAATGGCAGCACGTGCCCATGACGTTGCAGCCTTGAGCATAAAAGGCAACTCAGCCATCCTCAACTTCCCCGGACTAGCCGGGTCGCTTCCCCGACCCGCTTCTAACTCTCCACGTGATGTCCAAGCTGCCGCCGCTAAAGCCGCTTCTATGGACTTCAACAGTACTGTCACTACAGTCACCACCAATGTCTGCAACGACGAAAACAACAGTAATAATAACAGTACGGCCAGTAATAATAATGGGTCATCGTCCTCACAAATGACACAGTCCTCCTCCTCCTCCTCCTCCTCATCATCATCTTCAACAGTAAGGGTGACAAGTGACGTGGCGACTCCTGAGGAACTGAGTGAGATAGTTGAGCTGCCGAGTTTGGAAACGAGTTACGAGGAATCTCCCGAGTTTGTTTTATTTGGTGACTCGTGGCCGTACATTAATCAATCTTGGTGTTATGAAGATTATGGCGTGAAGAGTAATGGGTATTTTAGCGATCAGTACTTGTCAATAATTCCAGAAAATAACGTAATTACTAGTGGTTTTGAGACTTTATTGTGGGAACATTAATTATTAGTTTACTGAAATTTACTCCCCCGCCCTCCTTTTGTTTTTCATTTTTGTTTTTGGGTTTATTCATTTTTCCTCCGGGTATATTATTGTTTCTTTGCTGGTTTCTTTTGAAGGGTCAAAATACTTAATTTTTTTTTAATTTTTGCTTGCTAATCAAGTTGTGTTCTTTGTTTCTTTGAGAATTAATTATTATTAACTAATTAATTATTCTATAACTATTGGCATTGTTTGATATTTTAAGGTTAAATTTCCCTTCCATCCTGAAATTCGGAGCTAGTGGTCAAACTATATAGTTACTCTTACTAGTTAACACTTAAACCAAACAAGCATTAAAGTCGCTTTCTCTGATTTGGTGCCTTTACTGAAGGAAACTATTTAAGGTGGTGAATCAGGGATAGTTACCATTCGTTAATGAATAGTGAATGGGAAAGTAGATAAAAAAGTAATTAATGAGTTAGAGATTCTAGGGTGTTTCT
>Ga0307517_10013300_pt1 | contig 11192 bp, 9 predicted proteins | sample 23_EM_MG_FD_194515 | JGI IMG/M metagenome (GOLD analysis project Ga0307517, IMG submission 194515) | Populus trichocarpa ectomycorrhiza microbial communities from riparian zone in the Pacific Northwest, United States - 23_EM | ecosystem: Host-associated > Plants > Roots > Unclassified | place... | reverse complement strand
TAGGAGACGAGATCCAGGAGTTTTACCAGAAAAATTATGGAAAGGTCGCCACGGCTGGCATTCTCACCCATTTGCAGCGTGAGCTTGCTCATGCCATTTGGCGTCTCTTGCTTGATGATGACCTAATGCGCGCGTATACCGATGGAGAAGCGATAAAACTTTTCGATCGAATCATGCAGGCTATGTTCCCCCGTTTTTTATTTTATTCAGTGGATTATCCTGAAAAGTAAGTTGAAGGTTTTTCTGGTGCTATTCGTGCTGACATTTTTTTTTAGAATACTTATTTCATCCATCAAATTTCTGTCCAAATGCATGTGTCCCCGGTGCCTCTCGCTCAAGAAAAACATCATGCAAGTAGCTGCAAAAAGGGACATGCGAAATCGAGTGAAACTTGCGCGTGTGGACAGCAAAGCATGCCATTTCGACATTGAGCTGGTTAGAAGGATGTTATTTGAGAAGGGACTCACTATCACAAGCGTGTTTATCGACTGGGTTTTGGACGCAACATCTGGCGTGCCGACTCGGGTATGTGTTCCTCTCTACCTTCCAGTGACTATGCTGATTTTTTTTTGCCTAAAAAAATAGAATGCCTTTTCTGAATTCTCGAATCGTCTGTACAGATTCAAGTTCAATTTTTACGAACTGGTCGTTCCCGATCTCTTGCACAAATTTGAGCTTGGCGTCTGGAAAGCAGTCTTCGTTCATTTAATTCGGATTCTGTATGCTTATGGGAATGACACAATCTTTTACTTGAACTCGAGGTTTGTTTCAATGACTGCTAGCGATGTCTTAAATTCTTATTTTGCGCTTAGATTCTGCCAGATATCTCCGTTTGGCCATGACACAATTCGGAAATTTAGCAACAATGCCTCTGCTATGAAGAAGCTTGCCACTCGAGATTATGAGGACCTTCTTCAGGTAGGAAACCCCGTTGTTCCTAAGATCAATTGCTCATGTTTTATACCAGTGCTCAATACCGGTCTTGAGGGCTTGTTGCCCAAGAAAGAGGACAGGATTGTTCGCAAGCTTCTGTTCGAGTTGGTGACTTGGCATAGCTTAGCGAAACTCTGGCTACACACAGAGACCACAGTTACCGACCTGGAGAATTCTGCAACATGTCTAGGGCACCTTCTTCGAAAATTCAAAAACGATGTTTGCAGCGTTTATGCCACAAGGGACTTGCCTTCAGAGGAGGCAGCTCATGGGCTGCGCAAAGCAGCCAAAGCAGCCAAAGCGGGCAAAAAACCCGAGACACCACCGGCGCCTACAGGGAAGAAGAAGAAGAAGAAGCCAAAATTGCATGAGTTTACGATGGAGATGTACAAGCTTCATGGACTTCCTGACTACCCGGCTGCAATTCGTGCACATGGAGTGACTGAGAATACAAGTACCAAGAATGTACGTTATTTGTGATTCATCCAAGATGTTTATTCATGTAATCTGCACTTAGGGAGAAGGCGAACATAAGCGGTTGAAACAATTTTATCCATGAGTCCGCAAGGGAGATCATGTTCGTGGAATTGCATGGCATGTCTATAGGGAACGGACACTCTTCCAAGCGAGAGAGGCGTTGAAGAGAAAAAAAGCTCAGAAGCGACCTACGGAAGAGACTAATACACTGAATATCCCCCTGGCAGAAGAAGAAGTCCTCAGGCCAACGCCACCAGAGCACCACCACCATATATCGAAGGATGTCCATCATAAGGTTGACGTTTTGAAATGGTTGGTGGATAATAGGGGTGATCCAGCTCTGGAGGTAAGCGGCAATTGATTGTCGGGCTATTAGCTATCCAATTTACACATGAAATTAGAACTTTTTACCTCGGCTTAAAGATCATCTGCTGAGCTGTTTAGTCAAGGATGGTGAAGGTGATGGTGTGTTCATGAACCAGGATCACATGTTGCTCAAGTTGGTCAACGACCGAATCTATCAACACAAGGTAAATTACACAACATACAATGCTCGACGCTCCCAGGATTCCCTGAATCCATGCACTCATGGTGATATTATGGTGCTGTCTTGGGATGATTCACATCCTTACTGGTATGCTCGCATCATGGGTATTTTCCATGCAATGGTTATACAAACCGGTCCGAAATCCAAGTCTTGAGAGCCAAAGAAGATGGAATTTCTCTTTGTTCACTGGTTTGGCTTGGATAGCGAGGAAATAGGGGGATGGGAGGCCGAAAAATTGCATCAGATTGGCTTTGTGGAAGGTGATGCAGCATTTGGTTTTGTGGATCCTGTGGATGTTATTCGTGCGGTGCACCTTATCCCTCAGTTTGCACAAGGTCAGACAAAAGATATGTTGGGCCCTTCCATTGCTCAGTCTGTACTCGACAAGGATGAGGACTGGGTTTGTTATTATGTTAATATGTACGTTCATGACCATTTTTACCTTGGTTTTTTATGAAACTGAATTTTCCCTTTCAGGTTTGTTGATCGTGATATGATGATGCTTTTTCGTGGAGGCGGAGTCAGACACATGTCAACGCGAGCTGCAACAGACAATTTCAAGACTGACCGCGATGATCTGGATAGACAATCATGGCAAGCCCAAAACGAAGCATCAAATGTGGAAGAGGAAGAGGAGATCAGTGATGAGGAAATGAATGGCAATGAATCAGCGAGACCATCTAACATTGACATTGAAAGGATTATAGAGGGTGCGAATGCAGAAGATGAGGTAGAAATTGATGAAGAGGGAGAGCTCTCGGAATCAGAGCTAATTGACTATGGGTATGAACCAGAAATTGAATCTGACGAGGACGAGGAGGAACCAGAAGAGGAGGAAGATAGAGACGTTGGGGAGGAGGACGATACTACCATAGATGAGCTGGCCGTACTTGGTTATGCAGATTATTAAATCCATGTTCTTTTGCAGAAATCTTACAGTGTCCATTATTGCCTTGTATGTCTTATAAACTCTTGAAATTGTAGCCGTTCAAATCTATAGTCTCGAGGTGATCCTAGTAGTTTACATGCATAATAAAATTATTATGGCTTAATTACATTCGGTCCACCAGTCTTTTAATATCTCAACATAATGCCAGTAGTTTACATGTGTAATAAAGTTATTACAGCTTAATTACATTTGGTGTACTATCCTTCTAATAAATTGTATGTGTTGCGAAATTTTTGTAGCTTGACTCATTCGGCCGACCTTTGTGGTAAGATCTTGTACATGTCCTGAATTTATTACTGTTGAATTACATTCGGTTCACCTGTCCTATAGCCGATTACATTCCCCTGCAACTATTGTACAAATTTATATATCAACTACATTTTAGGCAGTGTGATTACATCCGGTTGTATGTACCTACCATAATTGCGGGTCCCATATATGGTCTACAATTGATTACATACATCGTGCACTTTTGGTGATGCCGTGATGAGCGTGCATGACTGTGCATGACCGTGAAAACCTGCACGCGCATGCACGCTCGTGCCACGGCATTTTCTGTATACCCCAACCACCAGTATCCCGTGTCGGTGTCGATGGCCGGCATGAGCGCAAACACAAACATGGCCATGGCCCGAGCAACAGCGGGAGCATAGAATGACCTTCCTAAGCTCGCAACGCTGCACGGCAGTGTCAACTGATACCCCCATCGCCGTTGCGAGGTTTCCTGGTCGGTTTCGGAGGCCTACTCGCATACAAGTGAGTGTACCTCCCAGGTTTCATAAAAGCCCCTCCCCCTCGGCGCAGGGACAGCTAAACATGCCAGACACGCCAGACCAACCAGACGTACCATACCATGTCAGATGGATGGAATTTTGCTGATGTACGATAGTAAGCTATTTATACGTAATAACGTCATATCTTCGAGTCTATCTCAACTAGATCTAGCTCCGATGTTTGGGAGATCCCGAATGGTGACTGGAAGACTTCTTGCCTTCAGTGGGACCTGGGTGTTCCAGTGGAGTCCCAAACGACGTTCAAATCATTGTGTAGTATCTTCTCCTTGTCACTGGTGAATCCCTGGGAGGTTTTAACAATCAGAAATGATGGATAACAAAGACAGCGACCGATATTACTGGTGAGCCCTTATTGTGGTAATGTTCCCAGTCGATAAGTTGGACACGTCCCTTATGTATGATGACCTAAAGCGTGGTGTCAGCACCTGAACCAGAGAATACGGCAAGTGCTTCATTTTACATTGTTCATGTTTAGGTCACTATCAATGACAATATCAGCGTCAATGCATCGGTAGAAAAAAATGGCGGAGATGTACCTATGCAAAATGCCCTTGGTCTCAGCAATGTGCGCAGCATGTTCTGCGACCTTCGGTTTCCAATGATCCACGAATGCCTTCCGTTTGTCGTCGGGAAGCTTTTTCATTAGGTGAGCCATTGATTTCCCTTTTACTTCGTGCATGACCACGGATTTGCTGTCATGGTGGATATATTGGCCAGCAGCCTGGAGACCCTTGATCTCGCTGGCCTTCAGTTGTGAGCCATTGGAGTAGGTCTTGATAACAGCGTTGGGGTGATCTTTACCATCCCACGAGGCTGTGCTCCGCGCATCAGCAGTTATGTCGCGGAGAACAAAGATGGCTTACCGAGTCGATGCACCGTTGACTTGTGGTGGCTTGCCGGACTTAGCTGTTTGCCTAGTTTTGCGACCTTGCCACCAACGGTGACTTGATTATGATGAGCTGACCGGACAGGTATCGCAGATACGGTCACTAAAGCGCTCAAAGACGCCAGTGATATGACGAAGTTCTGAACAGAGAAAAGGCTGGAAACTAAACGCATGATGAGGATAGCAGGAGAAGGATTTTGGCTTCGACAAATGTGAGAAGTGACAAAGAAAGATAATGGATGGGGAGTTCAACTCTAGAAGTCCAGCCTGAGGAAACGATTTGAGAGGAAGAGCCCGCATTTATACACGGTCTCGTGTGAATTAAAACCTACATCGCAACTGTCAATCATGACTAGGGTGCACACAAACCATGGCATCGGCTCTGTGGGCAATCGGATGGGTCTTCAGGCTTGATGATAAATTGAATAGAAATGAACTTTATGATAGAGAATCTACATAAATAGGTGACACCGGGTATTGAGGCGACGCATTTAAGGCAGCGTTGAGGAAGGAATATTGAAGCCACAATTGGATATTGCGACTCAGAAACCTCGGTCAGTTCGGAATACTACCGTTTAATGTAAATATGCAAACACCTATAGGTTGAGCACATAAATTATGTAGTTCGCAAACCCCATGTTCTGGTCTTCCGGGGCATCCTGATCTGGCTAAAATATACGTTGTCAAGGGTTTTTTCAATCTCCGACAAGTAATGTTTGAATTGGTTTGAAGAGGAAATTTCAAGTTAACGTTACGGGAATTCGTCACCCAATCACTATCAAATCAAGTCGTGGTGTTCGCTTTACATTTGGATGGAGCTTAAGTATCAACGATCGTTGATATCCCGTAAGATGGATTTTGAAACTTGCCACAGCCTTTACCTATTCTATTTTAAGTAATTGCATACAAACTCAGCCGATGAGAACGCATAGCCATGTATAATGCCAGTATAACATCACCCACATTCCACGGCCGCCCACAGAATGTCCTTTCACCAATTACCCCCAGAATTGCTTTGCGCCATTCTCAGTCATCTGCCTGCAGATGAATTCAAAGAACACCAATCATTACGTGCATGTGCTTTAACATGCAGAGCGTTCGTTTCCCCAGCTCAAGCTAATATTTTCCATACCTTATCCTTATCCTCCGAGGCCCACAACGTGCTGGCCAAATTGGAATCCACACCTCATATTAGGAGGTTTGTCAGGCGTCTATGTTTGCTCGAGATTCACAGACCTTGGATCCAGTGCTCTAAGGTGTTGCATGACATCTTAGGCCTTTTGTCTCCATCCGTCGTTTCCCTCGATATCCATCAGCGAAGACGCAAGCCAGAGTATCCCCGCTTCGACTTTTCTTCATTGGCGCAGTTAAAGTTCCTCGAGGAGATTTCGCTGGAGGAGGAGGACGTGCGAGCACTGGAAATGACGAAGTATGGCGACAATGCTCTCCTCACTTTCTTGAACCACTTCCCGATGCTGCGGGCAATCACCATTCACGGGTGCTGGGTGCGAAACGAAACCATTGACAGTATAAGCGCCATTGCCGCCCCCATATTCCGGTTGGAGATGTTGGATGTGTGGTGTTGTCGCGACGCTTTGTTGTTGGACTGGCTCGTGCCAGCTCTCTCATCGCTCCGAAAACTGCATTTTTCGTACCTGGCCCCGGCTCCCTCAATTTCCGGTGCCAATGTGATCCAGTTCATGGTCAAAGCTGGCGAATCATTGCAGCATCTAGAAGTGAGAGACCTAGATGATACCTCCAATGCAGGTCAGTCGTTCCTTTCAGCTTATGGTGACCGCGTCACCAACCCATTATCAATTAGACTTGCAGTCGCTAATGACTGCAGTGCGGACATGCACCCCCGACCTACGCTCGCTCAACCTCACGATCACTAAATCCACATATGTGCATGATGATTCCCCGATACAGCTGGTCGTTCAGTCCCTTCTCCATCTCGGTGCACATGCACATCTCCAACACCTCACCATCTGTCTTTCTCAAGATGATGCCCTTGTAGACAAGAACCCATGGGATGAATTGCAAGATCTTCTCGTCGGGACACGTTTCCCCGCGTTGAGAAGCGTCAAGCTTCAGTTGGTGCTGTATTCTCCGGATTCTATTCCCATGGCTATTGACCCTATCATCACTGCCGTTCCTCGACTTGCCACGCGGAATATGATATCTGTATGTCATACACGATCATAGATTGTACATAAAGTAGCGACCTTGTTGTTTCTGAAAAGTCACAGGTTTTACATATTTCTATGCATAAAATAACTTTATTTGTTTTGGCCGACATAAAAAGTTCGGGTAAGATGCTTTGAGGGAAAGATACCGAGAAAAGAGCAAAGCATTGGCGTTGATGTGCATGACGCCCGTAGTTGAGAAGAGGCAGAATTATACCAGTTGAACACCTGGAAGGCCTTGCCCCACGCTGCTTGTGGGCACCACCTACAGTGTAAACATATATCTCTCCTCGCCCATATACTTTTGCACGCAGCCGGGGGTGAATAAAATGATGATGACGAGCATCAGGACCTCGTCGTCGTCGTTGGACACGATGCGGTGACCAGGCCACTGCCAACACCATACAGTCCTTACTATCCAATCAGCGGTTCTTGGGACTTCCTACTTTCAACATCAACGCAGTCAGCAACGGTTAAAAGCTACACAGGGAGTCGGCAAACAGACCTGGTTCAAGCCCGACGTCGTCAAGAACATCCGACCTGCCCACCAAAACGTCCCACTACCGGCTTTAGCCGACATTCCCATATCTGACAATCCCATGCTGTCCTATACCCCATCTAAGATCGTTCTCGAATACGAGTTCAGCTTGCCACCCCACCGCGCGCCTCCCGCCCACTACCAAAACACACATCGGTCAGTGGGATTGGAGGCAGCAGCCAGCCAGGCACCCGAGTACTAGTTTCACACGTTTTATGACCGATTTCAACAGGCATTCAACAGGCATTTCTGTCATCTCGAACGGGTGAATTTCTGCAGACTTCTGGTTGAATTCAAGGCACCCACTTAATGATTAATTTCCTTATCCATCTCATGGCTATTTTCAACTTGTAATCGGGTGAATATTGACGTGTGACACCAGTTGAATTTAACTGGCTACGGTTGGGAGATTCAACAAACATGTGAACAACGAAATGGCTACTAGTCATCACATGCACTCATCACGTCCCCCTTCTCTGCTCCTCCTCATACCTAATCTACACATCTTCATGATCGCCGTCGTATAGTGGAACGGACCTTGGTATTCCGCCCACATCAGCATATGACAGCCAGGATTGAATATTGAGGGAGTGAGTACACAGTTTGAGAGAGTTGGGTTGTTCGGGAGAGAATGGTGTAATTAACCTATGATTGAATGCCTTTGTTCTGTCATAACTATTTAGTCTCTTCGAATTAATTCCAGGTATAAATAATACTCCTACCCTGAAACTCGGTCTCCAATTCCTTCAGAGCGTCCTCCTCATATCTGATCCGCGCACCATTAGACCTTTGATAGGGGCGCTTTGTCCACCTCAGATGGCAGTACACCATTTGATATACAATTCGCGACCTTCGGCTGCCAGCTTCGTGGATGACGAAATGATGCAAAAAGTGGACCCGAAAAAATGGATACTATTCGTGTCAAAGGTGGGGCTGGAATGATGCATGAGAAGGTGGAGGAAATGGGAAACGGTGAAGGATGGTAGGGTTGAAGGTTTTATTCACAGCCATGCCTACTCTCTTTGCACATCGTCATGGGTGGTAGTGCTGCTTTCATACTTTCCATTGGCAGATCTCCTTCCCATAGTATAAAACCCATGTATTTTCGTAGTTTTCCCTAGTCGAGTTCCCCCCCCTCGACTCACAATACATTCTACATCCAAATCCAAACTTTCTGGGTTTCTTTGAACCCCGGAGTTCGTTCAACTCTTCGAACTCGGAAGGTGTTACTGTCTTTCAGTAAAATCGATCCAACCTTGTATATAACTTCTGACAATCCGCTATTGAGGGTGGTTAGATACCCAGGCGGCCACGCTCTCGGTGAGCATTTGAGGGTGTGTTTGGGCATTGTTGTGGTGTGGTGGAATCCGTGCCAGAGCCAGATACTAAGCGCAGGAGACAATCAATGAATTGGCTGTGGGAATCTCTTAATATGAGATAGCTGAGGTGGGAGGGGTAGTAGTAAAAAGACAAACTAGCCATTGTTCTGCAGGTGGTGCGTAGTCCGCTCTGAGAATAATACGAGCCACTTTGGGTGGATATTGGGTCGTACATTCTTGGAATTTCGCCTAGATAAGAACTGACGTGGCGTGAAGGTTTTCTTCTGTGGATTCATCGCGGTGAGGCGCTGACACTGCAATGGCCGTGTCCAAAACAAACAAAACAACGGCGCTCGCGGGTGCGTGACGTGGCGCGAGTGGTGCGAGACGGGTTCTAAGCAGGAGAGAAGGTTGCTGAGGATGGTGGAGGGTTGCGCCGAGGTGCGCAGGATGAAAGGGAACGAAAGGGAGAGGTTCCGAGTGTGAGCGAGGTCCGAAACGAAGTGGGAACGAAGTCTTGTTCGTATAATGGTGTAAAGTACATGAATATAAGTAGTCCACAGTACAAAAACTAAGAAATGCGAATGGGGAAAGGTAAGGCAATAGGAAATACAAGAAAGGAAAGCAAAAAGACACTAAAAACTAAAGAAAATATGAAAATGGAGAGCTCGGAGGCTTGTTCCGAGGTGCGGATGGGTTGCATATGGTAGCCGCTACTCGTGGCTAGTGGTTTGCAAGTCGTCGCAAGTGTCTTCGAGTCGGCGCTAGTCGTCGCAAGTCGTCGCACACAAATCGCACGGATCGCTACTGATCGCACTAAGCGCTCGCGGATTGCAGTTGATCGCAACTGTTCGCTATTACTCAGCGATGGATCGCTATTCAGTGGCGAGCCGGCTGCTGGTGAATCGCAGTGAAAACTGTCGAAATCGCAAATTCCGGGGGTAGAGCCGAGCCGTGCTCATCAGCGGAAGACTCGTCGAACACGTGCATAGCAACCCAACAATTGTACAACTTGGACCTGGTCTTGGACGACGACTCATCCTCCCCCCCCACATGCATATGCCCTTCAGAATGTGAACCCGGGAAAATCACCATCCAGGTAGAGGCAGGCACTGCTGAACAACGCCTTCTTTCCTTAGAGGATGTTTCGTTTCCCTTCCGTTCTCATTCTGTCTTGGATTGCGCCGCGCCTCATATTCCGAGAGTCCGCGAGCCACCACCACCAATCCCGCCAGAACCTAACTAAGATTGTACTCCCAATACTATGATTCCCCGGTTACCCTTTTCGGTCAGTAGAGCGGTTTGAAACCAGAAGGATTCCATCGTGGTGAGCTCTTCGGTGAGAATCTGGAAGGTCCAAATCAAAGTAATTGGATGGGCACTCCAGCTCCTCGAGTGCTTGGAGAAAAACGCCTACCCGATTGAAAGATATCGGTGTAGAGTAGCCTGAGAAGGGAGCCCAATTACAAGAGGCACACATTTACAGATGCTTGCAAACAGCCTGAGGCGTCATAAAGCGAATATGAGGACAAAAGGATAGAATGTAACCAGAAGAGCGAGGAAGAGCATGTCCAATGCTGCTCCATGCTTGCCGCCAGACTCCAGTTATGATATTTAGAGAGGGTGTTGCCACACACACGCCCAAAGCGGGATGACATTCGTTTTTTTATTTTCCTTTGTTCATTGTCGACGACCACATACCCTATTGCTGATACACCCAAGTAGCTTCCATGCTGTTCGGCTGCTCACTAGGTAGATGTCGATTAACTCGGGAATTCAGATTGACCGTTGCCAATGACAAACGTGGTGCTCCTCCACCTTGCTCACCTCGCTGCATATCCCACACCGTAACCCCTGTGCTCCAGACTGGTCGATTAGTCGATTCACGATTGTGCATGGTACTAGGGATCGCCGCATTGTCGCCGCACCAACTGGAATTCAAAAAATTGGAATCAAGGCTTATGCGCTTATTCTAGAAGTAATAAATTATCTCGATCAGGAAAGAATATCTCAAGAGCGAACTACACAGCCGGACCCGCGGATGAGTCCGGTTGGTTGAATCTGAAAAATGTAAGTACTTAGTTGGGTTACATTCGGCGGTAAAAATATGGCCACGGGACAGAGGGTGTTGCCACACACGACCAAAGCGGGATGTCATTCGATTTTGAATTTCTTTCGTTCATTGTCGACGACCATATGCGAGACACCCATTTGGATGTCAATCAACGCGGGAATTCAGACTGACCGGTTCCAATGGCAAATGCATGGTGCTTGTCCTCCATCTTGCTCATCTCGCTGCAAATCCCACACCGTAACTTCCGTGCGCCAGACTATTCATGGCACTGTTGTAAGTACTGGGATCCACCACCATTTTTGTCTGCTCAAGAGCCATTTTTTGCAGTGAGATGCTGGGTGGTCGCTCTATGGCCCAGATGCGTAGTTCGTCTCGGATGTTGGCCGCGTGAGGTCCGATTCAGTATGAGAACCGCCCTTTCTCTGTTTCGGCACCCTGACATCACCTCACAGGCATATCCGTAGCCTGCCTCCGTTCGCCTGTCGTTGG
>Ga0307517_10013299_pt1 | contig 11192 bp, 16 predicted proteins | sample 23_EM_MG_FD_194515 | JGI IMG/M metagenome (GOLD analysis project Ga0307517, IMG submission 194515) | Populus trichocarpa ectomycorrhiza microbial communities from riparian zone in the Pacific Northwest, United States - 23_EM | ecosystem: Host-associated > Plants > Roots > Unclassified | place... | reverse complement strand
GGGTTACGGAATGAAGTAACAGACAAATAATTGATTCTTACCTTTGAACAAAAGGAGGACCCTACTAGACTGGTAACCAGTCTGTCTATAACAATGAACAGAGGGTACGGATGGTCGATTGTCCATCGACAACTTGACCCCTTCCTTGTCATAGACAGTCAGACATGGCAGTTAGGGCCCTCGCCACATCAAGAGTCAAGCTTACATTGTGGGACGTCGAGTAGCACTTCACAAATTGCAGTTGGAGAAACAATATCTAAGGCTGATATTCAAAACATTTTTCATCTACAACCTGTTTCTTTCAATCCCAATACATATTACACTTCATTCGGACACCAATATTACTGCATGAAATGATTAGAACCAAAATGATTTCAGCGGATTGGATAGCTTACAGTGATGACGGTAGGTTCATCTCTTCCAAGGAATTCTTTCAAGTTGCTGATCTTAAGCGCAACTTCGATCAAGCTTTGAAGACCTTCTGCAGCCGGCTTGCTGAGGGCAGCAGCACCAGCATCCGCTGCAACATATCGTTCGACATACATGCGCACAGTAGCTCCTTGACTGCCGGTTCCACTCAACCTGAAGACCACCCGCGAACCATCACTGAAAGTGATGACTTGTCCCTGGTTCTTGGAGACAGAGTGGTCGATGGGGTCCTTGTATTCGAAATCGTAAAGCCCTGAAACTTCGAACTTGGTAGATGAAGAGGTGGCAGTGTGTACTGTGTTGTTAAGAGAGCCAGATTTCAAAGCTTCGTTAAGGTGGTTCACCAATTTGTGAGCGCCTTCAGAGGAAACTTCCTCGTAATCATATCGGCTGAAGAAGGAACGTCCATAGATAGAGTAGAATTCGTTGAGGAGGTCGTTGATGCCGATCAACTTGTTGGGTGAGTCTTTATTCACTGCTGCGATGATGTTCAACCAGGCTAATAATTTTGTATAGTTGGTTCAGAAGGTTTTCCTCTCGATGAAATTACCACCTCACCAATAACGGCCCAGAGACCATCCTTCTCGCGGATATGGTCAGATCCAGTACCAAATGATTCTTCGCCACAGATTGAGAGTCGGCCGGCATCCATAAGGTTTCCAAAGAATTTCCATCCTGTGCGCAAACGTGCGTCGGCAACTTTAGTTGACCAAAAGATGCCTAACTTACCTGTTGGGACCTCGAAATACTCTAGGCCCTTCTTTTGAGCGACAAGGTCAATGGCCTTGCTGGTGGGCATACTCCTGGCCAGGCCCTTAACACCACCTTCCTTAAAGTAGGGGATTGTGTCGGCCCAGTGCGCAATGATTGCTACAGAGTCAGAGGGAGTAACAAATGCGCCTTTTCCATAAATCATATTTCGGTCTCCATCCCCATCGCTAGCAGCACCGAACTGGATACCTTTCTCTTCTACCGCCTCCACAAGAGTGTGTGCATATGTCAAGTTGGGGTCGGGGTGTCCTCCACCAAAATCGGGGAGTGGAACACAATTTTGAATGGAAGATTCTGGGAGACCAAAAGATTCCACGAGGAGGGCACGCGCATATGGGCCAGTGACGCCGTTTAGACCATCGAAAAGGACTTGAAAGTCCGAATGGTGCTCGTCCAAGAATTTCTTGATGAGGGGGAAGTCAAAGATAGACTTGAGGAGAATGGTATAGTCAGCCACAGAGTCGATAATGGAGACCTTGGAGGGGCCGTAGGAGAACTCTCCGATTTTTGAAAGGTCGAGCTGTGAATACGATGAGAAACCATGGAAAACTGACCAGTCCTAGGATGAACTTACATGAGGAGCTTCGAGTACTTTATAAGATTTGATGGTCTTGGTCTTTTCATAAATCTGGTTCGTGACGCTTTCGGGTGCTGGTCCTCCGTTAGACACGTTGTATTTGATCCCGAAGTCGGCGTTGGGACCACCAGGGTTGTGGCTAGCGGTCAGAAGAATCCCGCCTGTAGCCTTATACTTCCTGATGATATTGGAGGCAGCAGGAGTAGACAGAATTGAGTCTTTTCCGACTATAAACTTCCCTACACCGTTGGCAGAACCTATTTTAAGAATGGTCTGCACGGTTTCCGGCGAGAAAAAGCGACCGTCGCCGCCAATTACGAGAGTCGAATCCTTTACTTGGATGGAATCAAAGATGGCCTGTACAAAGTTCTCTGTGTAGTGCTGAAATCGGCGTTAGCAAGGTCTTCTCCCGACATGCACAACCGCACCTCTTGTTGGAAAATCTTGACACTGTGCTATTATCAGTACGCGCTTGCAAATCGCCCAGAGGAGCTGGAACTGACCGCTTCCTGAGGCCAGATGTGCCAGGTTTCTGACCATCAAAGGGCTTTGTCTGGACTTCCTCTACTTTGAAAGACATGGGTGTGATGGTGGGATGGAAAGAAGGGAATTTATGGGAGTGCCTACCCCTGTATTGATCCTATTTATGATGTCAGATTAGATCCACGTGATCGTTCCTCTTTTTAGCCTCGCGCCACGATTTTTCATTGACATCCAGAATCTCCCCCTCGATAGGGCAGACCTAATAGGCTTTGGAATCCAAGATGCCTTGTCGTTCTATTATGAAGTATTTAGGGTACGATAGTTTAGAACACCTTGTAACACAATCTGGATATTCTTCCCTACTGCCTTCAAGCTTGAAGGTTTTTACAGGTTTTTACCCTCCTGGGTCAATACTGGGTTACTGGACGAATCACGAAAATCATTCGCAAATAGGGGACTTTTTTGCGTGTACCCTTTCCTAGATGTTGAGGACATTAATGTGCTCAAGTCATATATGTATACGGTACATTGTCCAATCGCATTGATCCGAATTATTTCTCGTCCAGGTTTACGTATAGGTTTATTGGGACACTTGGAACTGTACTTCTATACGGTCTACATATAACACCTCCTCCCGTCTTTACCTCGTTGCCGGGGATTATGCAGTTGATTATGAAGGAGGTCGGAAGTAAATCATTTGCGTGCATGGCATGCCTGCTGTGCGAATATTGAATACGCAAGCTTGTGCCGAGTGCCGAAGCATTGCCTATACATTTCCCTCCGCATATTTATGTTGCAACTCTTCTTAGTTTCCTTCCCAATTTCAACGTTCTTTCAATATCCCTCCTGGTAGGTTGACGCTCATATCTCGACAGGCGTCATGACCGCGATCCATCTTCTTGTCCTTATTCATGGCATGTGGGGAAATCCTCAGCATTTGGCCGAGCTTGCGCGAATCGCCGAAGAGACCCACACGACCTCAACCGCAGACGGTACTACGCTCCATATACTGCGGGCAGAAACCATAAAGGACGATTCGACGTATGATGGTGTGGACTGGGGAGGTGAACGGATCGCGAAAGAGGTAGATACCTTGGTCCCCTGCAGGCAGTCCGCAAGTTTCTGATGTCCATAGGTGGTCGAGGTTGTCAACGAACTGGAGAGCAAGGGAGATCAAGTCGTTCGTTTTTCGGCTACGGGGTATAGTCTTGGAGGTCTCATTGCCCGATATTGTATTGGGTGAGCGTTTCATCATTCATGCCCAAGTCGCTGCGCCGGGTGCTGACTTCGGGGACAGGGTGTTGTATCAACAAGGTTTCTTCGACAATGTCGAGCCGATGAATTTCAACACTATCGCAACACCTCACTGTGGATTGCCTCGTTACCCCTCATTGTTTTCCTCCGTGTTTTCAGCACTCGGCCCAAAACTGCTTTCAAGAACTGGCGAACAGTTTTACTGCGTCGACAAGTGGTCACCGAAAGGACGGCCACTGCTGGTGGTTATGGCGGACCCTAGTATGTTTAGATTTTGTATTGAGAAGAATCTGCTGCTAATCAGGTTCTACCTAGATCGAGTTTTCTATCAAGCTCTCGCTAAATTCAAACAAATCAGGATCTATGCTAATGCGTAAGAAACTTTCATTCCGTTGGGAATGTGGCGTATCCTGATGAAACTTTAAAACTAGTATCAACGATATAACTGTGCCCTACGTCACGGCAGCAATCGAGACGAAAGATCCCTTTGCCGAGCACGAAACGAGTGGGATCGAAATGTCAGTCTAGCCTCCCATTCATCAGTGTCCTTCTAATCAACGAGGTTTATATCTAGCGACTTCTACGAAAAATACTCACATATTATTGAGAAATTTACTGTCCCAGAAGTTCCCCCGCCTCCGCCACCAAAACCCTCTGTCCTTACGCGAGATTGGTTCAAGAGTAAGCTACCTTCAAGACCGCCCATGCCTCCAGTCCTTCAATTCCGTTTCCCTCTAAACCTCGTTAGTCCTTCATAATTTATTCATTTTTCCAGCCATATTAACCACGATCATTCAGGTCTTGTACACTCTTTTACCCATCTTAATCCCTGTCTTTCTTTCACTGGCAATCCTCCGGTTCACTCTTGCCACACGTTCCTCCCGTGCCCGAATAAAGGAGCTCGAAAGGGAAGCCCACAATGAAGGTCGACAAACTCTCGTACACCTCTTCGCCGAACTGGAGAGAGAGATGGAAGAGGCTGTAGTCGACCTTATCGATAACCCCAACCCATCACCCAGCTATCAACCTGAGAATCCCAATTCCAAGCAACACCCTATCATCACCCCCAACCACACACGGATTGCGACCTGGTTAAACTCACTGCCCATCGAGAAAGAGCTGGCATTCTTTCCTGCGGTGCGGAATTCGCATGCCATGATTATCTCCCGAGATGTGAAGCGGTTCGAGATTCATCGCCTTGGAGAAAGTGTCGTTAGACACTGGGCACAGTCCTTGGTTCTTTAACTTGACCTAAGATTTTTCCTTGTGGATCTGATGGTCCTTGGAATGTATTCTGGCCTCTTGGATATTATTGTCATAATGTATACACCGGCTCATTTAATGCAATTGAGCAGCATAATTCGCTTATTTATTGGTATACATATTATTTTTGACATCTTCTGATAAATTCACAAATTCCCTCCATGATAATGGGCCCCAAATACCTCTGTGAATGCTTTACCAACCTCAGGTATCATGTCTTCGGTCACAACACTCCTACCGTTCTTCGCAAAGGCAAGGCGGCTTGCCGTACGGGTGACCATACTTCCTCCCACTGCAGCAAGTAGCGGAATACGCGAAGTTGGTATTTTGCGATCCCTGATGGCGGAGGGTTGTTAGAAGCTGCTGGATTCGGGTTGCATGGAGACGTACCCAAAGTTTCCATCCTCGTAACATCGGCCCCATGCCATAAATGTGCCAACGCATCCACTAAGGACGTCGCCTTGTCCACCGCATCGCTTCAGACCGCCTTCAATGTCCACATGGATAGTCTCTTTCGCCTTTTCAAACTGAGAATCGGCAACTGCAATCTGGCTAGCCACGAGACTTGCTTCTTCACCCGTTGAGTCTGTTGAAATGATGTCAACAGCGCCTTTCTGGAGTACTGTCACTCCTCCTAGTTTACGGGAAACCAAGGTCGCACGAAGATCAGTCGGAGTGTCAGGGTCAACGCCTAGCACTTCACTGAGGCGCTTAAATTCGACCACATTAGGGGTGACGACAGCTCTTCGGTAGCCTTTAATGACAGATATATCCTGGCCAATCATGTAAAGTGCATCTGCGTCAAGCACGATGAACATGCCTCGCTCTCTGGCTATCGATACCGCCATTTTGGCATACGATTGCATGTATGACTCTCGACCGAGCCCTGGGCCCACGACGAGCACATGAAGACGCGACAATATGGATTGCAGTTCTGGTTTGACAGTGTCCGATGAACTGATAATTGAGGCGATAGTTGCTTGTGAGCTGAGTCTTGAAGGATGTCACCGACTGATGATCAGAACGTACGAATTTTCTTTGAGAATGGGATGAACTATGAGATCGGGGGAGTAAGATTTGATGGCACCAGCTGCTGTTGGCGAGCAGATAACGTGCGATAGGTCTGCACCCTATAGAGAAGCAGTCGCTAAGCGAATATGTTGGAATGAAGCCAAGTAAACGACTGTACGAATCGCAACGCAGAGATGGCGGCGAAAAAAGGTGCACCCGTATAGCTGGTTGCAACACATTTTTGCAATAAGTGTAACGATAGAAATCGAGATTTGCGATCTTTCAATTCTCTACTTACTCGAGGGCACCTCCTAGAACACCAACACGACCTACACATATTGTTCGTTAACCAGTAAGCACGGCGCTAACTTTTACGGACCCGATTGGCCCTTGTGAAGAGTTCCATCGAGGGGGGGAATGAGTCTTTTGATTTGTTCGATGATTGTCCGCGAGATGGGCATGTTGAAAGTCAAAGCGGAGTATGACGCAAAAGGAAGTTGTAAAAAGCGCGCTTGTGATCTCGCATTGTCCTGTTCCTAAAATAGGTTGTCCACCTTCCTCTCTTTGACGGAACGAAAAGGGCCTTGTAATGGCGAATCGGGAACCGAGAATATTCGACTACACGTAGAAACACCTTGGAAACCAAAGCGTGACGCCTCCGTTTGCCCGGAAATCCATTGTCGTCCCCAATGGACTGCCCCCTTGGACAAGGTCGCTTTGCTCTGGACCGGGTCCCTTCTCTTGTTTTTTTTTGCAAAGGTGTCAAGTTCTGCCACCGATCTCATCCCGATCGAGGACTCGTGGATGGCCCGGGACAGCTATTTAAATACGGCCTGAACCACTCCTCGAGCACTCTGTCCCCCACCTTTCACATTGCCCCTCTCAGTGGTCCCCTTTCTTCTTTTATTTCTCCTTTCCTTCTATTTCTTCACAATGCGCTGGTCGCTCTCCGTCACCATTGGTTGCCTTCTCCCGCTTTCAGTACTTGCCGGCAAGTTTCAAGAATCTTCACTCCGAGCTCGTCATGCTGGTCATGCTCGCTCCATCCAAACTCGCAACAATACTGGAAAGACTGGACAGTCAAATTTCACATTGACAGATTTTTACACTGGGCAATCATTCCTTGAGTAACTGCCCTTTCACTACGAACCCTGGACAGAGCATTGACAAGATTTCACGTAGCGATTGGGACTTTTTTTCATCCGACGACCCTACTCATGGCAATGTCAATTACCAGACGCGCCAAAATGCCCAGAAGAAGAACCTGGCATTCGTCCAGGACGACGGCACCACAATCCTTGCTGTTGACGATTTTTCCACTGTCCCCGTCGGCGGCAAGCGTGACTCGTGAGTCAGGTTTCAATTTACCAATTATATGTCTTCTAACGAGTGGCTACTAGCGTTCGCATAAGCACGAAGAAGACCTACAACGGAGGTCTCTTCATTGCCGACTTCTTTGCCATGCCACACGGCTGCAGTGTTTGGCCTGCGTACTGGTCTGTTGGCCCCAACTGGCCATCTGCAGGCACGTTTCCTCGTGTACATCATTTTCATAATCGTATATTCATTATTATTACAGGGGAGATCGATGTTCTGGAAGGGGTTCACAACCAAGCGACCAATCAGTATACTCTTCATACCTCGGAGGGCTGCGAAATTGGGGCGGATTTCAACGAACAGAGCGCATCGTCAAACATCATCCACGACCAGTGCGCGAGCAGCGGAAGCGATAATCGTGGTTGTGGCTTCCTCGACACCGACACCCAGACCTACGGAAAGGAGTTCAACTTGCTTGCTGGTGGAGTCTTTGCCCACCTGTGGGATAGCACTGGGATCAGAGTATGGCGCTTTCTCCGACCTTCCATTCCTGCGGATATCACAGCGAAGAGGCCTGACCCTTCCACCTGGGGTACTCCTGCCGCCTTCTTCCCATCCACCAACTGTGATATTGCTTCTCATTTCTTCGAACACTCTCTCGTGCTAGACACCACGATTTGCGGTGACTTTGCCGGCCCAACTTACGCTGGTTCAGGATGCCCGGGGACATGCGAGCAAGCTGTTGCGAACAACACTAACTTCAAGTGTGAGTACATGCCTCGACACCTCCTACACAAAGGGTTACTGATTCATTTCCATAGTTGCTAAATGGAAGCTTAATTATATTGCTGTTTACGATCCGTGACCGCGTTCTTTGCTTGATGAGGGACATTCGACGCGTATTACTGTTTTACTTGTTCTCGTTTATGCTCTTACGCCCATTACGCCCATTACGTTCATTACGTTATTCACTGCTAGATGCTAGTATACACTACTTACAACAGAATTAAATACATCGATGTATCATAGCCATAGAAACTTTGTAAAGCTTGTATATACTCAGGACCCCGTTATATCATTTCTGCTCCCGTAACTGCGGGGAAAGCCGAAATCATCTTCATTAAAAACCACTGCATCCGATGACAACATGAATTTGTCTCCAACAGTCCCGATTTCCGAGAAAGCGCCATCTGTGTGGCCGAAAAGAGTTACCAAGGTGTGTCTGTCCCAATGACGCCCAGGAGGCGCAGCTGATCTGACGAGGATGAATGGAATGTGAACACCAGGCTTGTGGGAACTGCAGGTAGGCATAAGAAACTTAAGGTTGGGTTAACTCACCCGAACTGCTGTGTAGGTGCGATAAGATTCGATGTGATGGGTCAAGGTTAGTCGATTCATTCTTCGCAATCGTCGATGTTTATTTTTGGGATGGTATATCCATGACGATGATCACCACTCTAGACCCTGCGGGAGGTGTGCGAAGAAGGGATTTACAGCGGAACAATGTATCGATGGCTGCGAGGCTTGTCGGCGCGCCCGGATACGCTGTGAAGAAGGCAAACCTTGCCGGCGATGCAAAGATATGAACCTCGAGTGTACCGATGGGGCCACTACTTCGGTCCAGCACCCGCCGATCCCGACTCCACCTGGAAAATCGAGTCGCATGGGGGATCGCGTAAAGCTTGCTTGTTCAGGCTGCCGGAGAGATAATAAAAAGGTGCTAGATGTCTTATCAAACTCTTCCGTTATTTTTATCTCCGGTCCACTGAACTGTTATTAAAAATGGAAGTGCGACGACCAGCGTCCATGCTCGAGGTGTATCGCGCGTTCACAAGAATGCATACACACAAACCGTGGTCCCAAACTCGCCAAACTTCGATGCGAAGCCTGTAGAGCGGACAATAGGCAGTGCGAGGAGGCGAGACCATGCAAGTCTTGTGTCGAGAGTTCCAAACAGTGTACTACTCTTTCGAGAAAGGGACGAGGGCAAGGTGGTCGTGTTAAAGCCGTAGGCCTGTTACTTTCTGCCTAATTGAAGATGCTAATTGTGTGGTGGAATAGGCGTGCATGGCTTGCAGGTAAATAACTATTAACAACACATTTTTGGGCTGACGTGCTGAACACTTTGGCAGAAGGGACAAAATCCGCTGCAATGGTGACAGGTGAATAATGTTCGTATGGTTTATCAAGGTATTTACTTTATTCCCGCAGACCATGCACTTCGTGCGTCAAGAAAGGTTGCCCATGCGTAGAGCGACCATGCAAAACATGTTTACAGGAGGGTATCACGGATGGAGACTGTAATCACCGGAGGGCTGGAGGATCAGTCGATATTGCCAAAGGTATGTTTACAAATGCGCGTCAGGTTGCAGACTTCTTAATATCTTCCCTTGCAGACACGGTAATTCAGACCGAACCTTTTTATCAGAGAGTCCTTGGGCCTTTCCACCCTCCACAGCCAGCAGACCAAGTTGAAACGAGTCCTCGTCCTCCACAATGGGCTCTATTTGCCCCAGGACCCCACTCTCATCCGCTTCATCCGATGTACCCTACCTTGATACCCCAACCCCAATATTATTTCCCACCTCAACCAGTGCCAGGTCATTTAATCCAATTACCTTTTCCCATGAATTCGACATTCATTCCTGGACCTAATTCTCAACCCAGCATCCCATATAATGTGCCTCTGGTAATACCTGAAAATCATCACCCCATGCCTGCCCCGTCGATCAGTCTTACACATGCTCTTCCTGAATGATTTAACGCCATCACTTGTATATAACACACGTAACTTGCACGTATTCCACTTTCTACTAGTCTTTACATGTTTCTTGAGAGAAGTAAATGAAGCACTGTCGCACGATCATCACTGTATACTCTCTTGGCAAACAACGCGTCAACAAATAAATGATGCGTTACGTAATACAACACAACTGCCTACCTAGCAATAATCTCTCCAAAATATCTGATAACCCACTCTCTTTACTTTTTTCTGCTCTCTCGTCATGGAAAGCCCATTGTCTGACACCAATCGGTAGCTTTCCCGCGGTCTTGGTAGTGGGCCAAAGCTTAATGCCATTGTTCACAGTCCTGGCCCACCAATATGTAAAGTTACCTACTTGGAAAGGAAGGTCCGTTGATCGATTGCCGGAAGCATTTCGAGGTATTTAAAGCAGAATCACAGCGCAAACGAACCGTTTCCCAACCAGACAAGTTGGTTCCATCCCCTCATCCCCCTTTCATCCCGGGTCTCATTACGCATATCCTAGCTCTGATTCCGACTCCAGCGCCAAGTCTATGTCACCAGTATCATCTCCAATGAAATCTAATACCAATAGCCCCAAGAAGAATACCAATAGTCCCAAGAAGAATACCAACAGTCCCAGGAAGTCTGGCAGCAAGGTGCGCTTCGACTCTTATCGCTCGTTTTCTATCACCAATTCCATCTCTCTAGGTCCCCGCAAGCAGAGGGCCAAAGAAAGTTGACGTTCCGTACGTCTTGCGTCGTTTTTCAGTCCCACGATCCCAATTGACCTTGAGCCTCTTAGCCTTCCTGGACCGTCCCCAATCAAACGTGCTCGACGCGACTCTGATGAACCCATTAATATACCCACTGGGAGAAAGGGAATGCATATTCGCGCCGCTTCCTCAATCAGCTCCCTCAAACAGGTTGCGCAGAACATCGACGACTCGCCTTCTGCAGGCAAGAAACCCGAGTCATCTGTCTCTCGAAAGCCGAAATCCAAGAAAGCGTATGCCCTTCTTTTTGTATTCAACGTCCTGTCTGATCCCCAGCTTAGGAAATCTATTGCTGCTTCCGAAGACTTTGATGACAGTATTTCTGTGGCCGATTCAGCCGTCAGCTCCAAAATTCGACGCAACGAAAGCGAACGCATCGAATACTACAAGAATCAACCCGAGTGTGGAAAAGCAGAACCACATTCGGCTCTTTGTTCCAAGTGCAACAAAACTGTGAATTTGGGTCGGAAACAAACCTATGCTGTCCGCCCTTGGGAAATCCATCGTGCTCGATGCGACCAGAAACCAGCTAGTGCCGTAATGTGAGTTCCTGCATCAACTTCACTGT
>Ga0307517_10013296_pt1 | contig 11194 bp, 7 predicted proteins | sample 23_EM_MG_FD_194515 | JGI IMG/M metagenome (GOLD analysis project Ga0307517, IMG submission 194515) | Populus trichocarpa ectomycorrhiza microbial communities from riparian zone in the Pacific Northwest, United States - 23_EM | ecosystem: Host-associated > Plants > Roots > Unclassified | place... | reverse complement strand
CACCTCCCTTTTTTTTTTCTTTCTTTTTTGATCTTCAATCATACATTTGACCCTGTTTGATATAGTAGTTTTGCCTTTTTTTTTTAATGTTTTGAAATCGCTTTAATGTGTTGATGTCAGAAATAAATTTTAAAAATAAAAAAATATATATTATTTTAATGCATTTTCAAGAAAAGAAAAAACACTTTAAGAAGCAACATTTACCACCGACTCAAATACCTCTTAGGACTATTTGGAACTGCATTCCAAACAGTGTTTTCTTAAATTTTGAATTGTTTTGTTTTTGCTTAAAAATAGATTTTTTTATGATTTTAAATCGTTTTGATATTCTGATGTCAAAAATAATTTTTTAAAAATAAAAAAAAATATATATTATTTTAATATATTTATGAGTAAAAAATATTTTAAAAAATAATTAGTACCACACTCTCAAATACCCTCTTATTTTTATTCGTTTACCCCAAGTATTGCAATTAAGGGTGTGTTTAGAAGTATGATAACAGTTGCAGTTCAAAATCTTTTTTATTTAAAAATGTATCAAAATAATATTTGACATCAGTATATTAAAATAATTTAAAAATATAAAAAATTAATTTTAAATAAATATAATTTAAATTTTAATAAAATATAATTTAAACAGAATTTTCAAACAATATCCAAGCACGATTAAGAGTTGCTTATTGGGCCATTCTTGTAAATGATATTCGGATTTGAATAAAATCCAAACCCTAATGGCATGGAAGAGTGGTAATAAGAGCATATGATATCTGAGATGACAGATTGTCTATTCTAATGTTTGCAGTAATGATGAAAGGACTTCCTACGAGAGAATAGTTGTTGGAAATGTCATCGAGATAGCACAATCATGCTCTGTCTTTTGCATAGCATGGAGCGATAAGTTTTGTTTGATTTTACATCGCAAGTTGTTAGTTTTTGTGGACCATATTGAATTATTATTTTTTATTTTAAATTATTTTTTTTTATGATATTTAATCGTTTTAATATTAATATTAAAAAAATAAAAAAATATTATTTTAATATATTTTAAATGAAAAACACCTTAAAACACAACCATTATCATAACACAAAATACTACCTTTTTATACATGACATGATAGAAGGCGAGTAAATCATTAGCGGGTCCAATCCATCAATTTTATCTCGTAATATTAACCTATTAAAAAGAAAACTAGAGTCTTTTATAATGATTTATTGTTTGTATTATCAGTAAAACATCTTAATATACTATTTTAATCATTTGAAAATAAATTTAATTATCGGATCAACTAGTTAGACAAGTGTCAAATAAGTGGTCGTGGGTTTGAGAGTCGAGAGGCACGTTTATTTTCTAAATTGTGATAGATGACTTCTTGTCTATCACTTTTTTTTAAAAAAAAAAAGGATGGACGATATGTCGTCCACTCCTTTGATAAAAAAAACAAACATGGTTAGGAGCATGGGCTTGGCCTCGGGCCCACACTCCCTTGGCCTGCTACTTGCCCGGGGCCAACGCTTTGCTCGCTTTTTTTTTCTCTTGGTTTTTTTATACTCCAAAAAAACATTAACTGGACTCATTTATTTTTTGGTTTTGACATGATTTTTAAATACTATTATAAATTTTTATTTTTATTTTAATAGTTTTTTGTTCAATTATTATGTATTTGATAATAATAATAATAATAAATTATATATGAAAACTTGATTGAAATTGGTTGCTTATTATTCAAATGTTTAAAAACATTATGTTGACTAAAATAAACAAGAGATATGTTGATGTTTTTGTAATTTTTCATTTGATATTATGAATTTTATTACATGTTATATTTGACTTTTGTTTAGCTTTTGTCAAGATCTATCTATTTATTGGACCTTTGAATCGTCATGAATAGATATATTCATTAATTCATAATTTAGAAAATAAATCGCATTATGTCTACTCTTTTGCTTTTTTTTTTTCCATAGCATAGATCGCATTATGTCTAGTATATTCATTAATTCTTTCAAATAATTTATCCTTAACAATGTAATTTGTTTTAGGATTTATCATTAACCATTAATGTAGTTGACCAAATATGTTATTGTAATTTGTTTGATAAACGAAATGAAACTTTGTTGGGCTTTAAGGTTTGTAGATGAAGAAAAAATAAATTATATGGTGCTTTTGTTTAGCAAAGAATTAAAAATGCAAGTACACTATTATTATTATTTTTTTGTTCAATTCATATGTTAGCTTTTGTTAGCCCAATCATATTTTTTCCAACATAAAAAAATGCTAGATAATGATATTATTTTTAAAGGACAAAAAAAAATAGGCTCAATAAACTCGGTTAATTTAATAATATGATTATAAAAAACAACAACAATAACTAATAAAAAAAAAACATTTGCTAATATTATGAAAAGATACCTTCTAAATATTCATAAAAGATCTCAACAATCTTATTCGATAACAAAGTAGAAATTAAATAATAATAGGATAACCTCATAAAGAGGAAAAAAAAAATCTAAGCTTAATAACCAACAAATCAAACGTTGAAGAATAATCTGGATTTTTTCAAAAAAGACAAAAACCTCGACTTAAGTCAGTAGGTCAAATTTATAGCCTACTCATGAGACTATAATAACCTCATATAAAAGAAATTCAATAAAACAATGGAGGTCAATTTTTAAGCAAACTAAATGATGAAATGCAAAACTGAAAAAAAAACAAAAAAAAAACTCGAGTTAGCTTGAATTAACTCGATTAACCCGTGACCCAGGATATGATATCGGGATAACTTTATAGAAAGAAAAGAAGAAAAAATCATGAAATTCAAGGCTCAATAATATAATTTAAAATTATGAAATTGATAAAAAAAAAAATTAAAAAAAGAGAGCCTAAAAAGACCAAATTTAAATCCGGATAATTTTCAAAACTTATGACTCGATTCATGAGATCAAAATTACCCCATAGAAGTCAAACACAAAAAAAAAACCATGAAGCAAAATTCTCAATTATTTAAATATCGAGGGATGAAATTGAAAAAAAAATCAATCAATAAAGGGATTAAAAAACAAAACAAATGGCAATCAAAAGAACGATTATCAAATCTAGTATAAAATTAAATTAAATTAAATAATGATGGACATAATTGAAAAATGAATTAAATCATGAAAATAATTAAAAAAACAATCGAAAGAATTATGACCAAATTGTATATAAAAAATCAAATTCTAAGGATAAAATTGAAAATCAAAATCAAAATCAAATAAAAAAAATATTAAAAACAAAACAAATAGCAATCAAAAGAATTAGTATCCAAATTGATAAAAAAACAAACTGAGAAAACATATTTAATTTTTGGAATGGTAAACGCGAAACCCGAGGCAATGAGAAAAAAAAGAGAAAAGAAGAAGAAAAATAGTCTACTGGAGCCACACCATCAACCTTTCACCAACACGTGTCCCACCATCTAGAAAAGCTTGATACACTGCTCCCAAAGCCACCGTGGAAGCCGACATTTAGTTGTCAATTGATAAAGTATATGCCGCCCAAAGGGCACACGCAACACACATGCCAACCACTTTTGGTTTTAAAATAATATTTTATATTTATTAAAATACCAAATTATCTCTTAGTCAACTTAATTATAGCTAAAAAAACTAGAATAAAAATATGAAAAAGCTCCTAAATGCTAGTTTAAAAATATTTGCTAGGATAATTTAGCAATTTTTCTATGCTTTAAAAATTAAAACTTAAAAAGAAAACCAAGATGTCAGTTTAAATATTTTTTGTTTAAGGATAATTTAATCATTGAATTAAGTTTAAAAAATGTTAAAAGACTTGTTTGTCCCCAATCATTTTGATAATAATTAATGACTAATAAACCTTGTTAAAATATCATATTAATCCCAATAGTAATTTCAATAATTTTTTATTGAAATGGTAAAATAATTATTATATTATTCCAATTCATAATAAGATGAGTCTGTCTATAATGAAAATGAAAGTAAAGATAATCTGTCAAATTTTATGGATTACTTAAATTTCAATAACCTATGTTATTTAATAGACCAAAGTAAATACATACATACACTTCAATTTTAAAAACTGAATTAGTATAGACATCTACTAGTTCGATGCCCTTCATTGTGGGTAGGATTAAAATAATTTTAAATATAAAAAAGATATTTAGATCATAAGAAAGTATTTGCTATTATTTTTTACTTGATTTAGTGGGTCAATCTTAAAACCTCTCGACTCAATTATTTACTTAACCTGAGTTTAAAATCAACTTGCGTGATAATTTCCTTAACATAACCTAATCAACTTAACCTACGACATATTGGATCGATCTGAACTTCGTGACTTAACCCACTAAAACCACTACCTGGATCATGGATTCCACCGAGTTTAACATATTTTTTTTATTTTTTAAACTATTTGTTACTTAATAATATGATAACACAAATACAAAAAATCATAAAACTGTACAAATCAAATACCAGGATATTTGTTTGAGATTGCGATAATATCATAGGAAGTAAACCAAAATAAATTAGAAGGAAAATTTTTTAATCAACTAAATATTGAAAGATAAAATTAAAAGGAAAGAAAAAAAAGCCAAAAATGATTTAATCAAAAGAAAAAAATTGAAAGATGATTTTTTTTTTTTTAAAAGGAAAAAGGGACACAAGGGGTCTGACCGAGTGGGTTAACTTTGAAACCTATCGACTAGATTCCTTGGTTTAAAATTAACCTGCCTATAAGTTGCCCCGACCTGACCTAGTGGACTTGGCGGGTTCAAAGCAATCCGGATAACAGATAAAACGATGTGATTTGACTTTGAAAACATTTTAAGATGACATTTTTTTAATATAGAAATAGTAACATATTGGATTGATTCGGGTTTTATGACTTAACTCACAAAACCCTCCAAACCCGTAATTTGGATCATGAACTTCACTAGATTTAACATCTTTGTTTTCATTTTTTTAACTATTTTTTAATTAATGTTACGATAACCAAAATAAACACTTCCGAAATTGAGCGCCAACCAAATACTAGAACATTTGTTTGAGACTGTGATAATGTCACCGAAATAAATTTTGAAGACGGATTCAAAATCAATGAAATACTAAATGATGAAATTGAAAAAAAAAATAAAAATGATTCAATTGAAATAGTCTCTCAAAAAATCGAGCATGAATCAAATAACATGATATTTGTTCAAGACAACGATAATATCATAGAAAGTAAATTGAAATAAATTACAAAAAATTATTTCAAAATTGATGAAATACTGAAGTATAAAATAAAAAAAACTAGAAAATATACAACCAAAAGAAAAAAAGTTAGAGGATATAATTTTAAAAAATAAAAATGGATAGCTCCTTCACTATTCATATAAACAATAAAGGAGTTGGAGTGAAGTCCCAATTCTTTTAGTAGAGTAGGTAATTGAAATAGAATCTTAAAAAATTGAGCATCAATTAAATATCATGATATTTATTTGAGATAATAATAATATTATAAAAAGTAAATCGAAATAAATTATAAAAATAATCTAGAATTAATGAAATCTAGAAAGATGAAATTGAAAACAAAAAACTAAAAAAATTCAATCAAAAGAAAAAAATCAGAGAATAATGTTAAAAAAGAAAAAGAAAAAAAAAGAGGGAGCTTTGTTCATATGAAAAAGTGAAGAGGCTGGGGTAAAACCCCAATTCTTTTTGATAGACTATGTAATTTTGTAATTAACTCGCATTTTAGTACTATTTATTAATTTAGAACAGTTCATTGATTTTTCAAAAAAAATCTAACAGAAAGACTCAAATTGAAATATTTATAATTATAGCTATTGAAAAAAAAAGAAGAATAGAAGAAGTTCATAGGTTTCAGATATCTAAAAATCATCAACTGGGTCTTCTAATTATCAAATTTATCAATTAGATGCAAAAGTATTTCATGCTTCACAATCAAGTACTTTTGTTACGGTTATTGATGGACTAGATTGAAAACCAATTCGTAATTGATGGACTAATTTTGGATAGACAAAAGGCGAGGGCACCTAGTAAATATTCGCAAGGCATATCCAAAAATACCCGCAAAGTATCCACAACAAATATCTCCTAATCTATTCCTTGTATTTATGTAAATTTGACAAATATGCCGTTATAAAAACAATTATCAAACAGATCCTTATATTCTTCATGTTTCACCAATTCAAAACAATTTGACTGAATATTGTTAGCAATATAGCCTCTCTCGAGGTCCGTGAAATCGAATCAAATCGTTCTACCTCGTCTATTTTGGGGGTTAATTTCATCCAAGATCCGGGTCATGTATCTTGGTTGATTCAAGATTTTTTTTTAAATTTATAAAACAATATTGTTTTGAAAACAAAAACTAGATTTTTTTATTAACCTAACCCGTGATAGTTTCTGATTTTTCCGGTCGCTTAGCTGACCCATCAAACCAGGCCAGGTAAGAACTACCTAAAGTTAGGCTATTCCTCAACTATCCTGGTAAACATGTCTTCCCCTTGCAAGTAAATTCATCACAATTTAGTCCCCAATCAGAGGATTGAATTGAAATAATGCAATGAATAGAGGCTAAATCTGACGAAATGTTTACCGTAGAGGATTATTTCTCACCAACCCATCCCATCCACGGGCTACGCTCGTGAAAATCATCTCTCTCCATGCTCCGAACCGCTAAAAAGTGCTCTCTATTTTTTCTTTTTCCTTCAGCAAATAATTTATTTATTTCTTTATTTTCTCTCAACCGCCTATAACCCCCCCTCCCCCACTATCCATCCCTTACCAGTCTCGATCTCATCGCCTCACCTTTCGATTCGATATCCTGTAATAACAAGAAGAAGAACAAACCCTAACTTTACCTTTTCTTTTTCTTTCAAGGTACGTATGTGCGTGCATTTTCTTCTTTATATTTTTTCTTGCAAATTTTATGGATTTTGGATTTACTTACAAGGCTGGTTTTTTCTCAGTTGAATTATTTCATTTCTGTGATGATTTTTGTTCATTTTCCATGTCGAATTCAGGGTTTGACTTTTTTTTGGGTTTTTTGTGATTCTAAGTTGTTTAACTCTGCTGGACTTGGATAATCTTGTGTTTCTTATTGTTTACCTTTGTGTTTATGGAGGAATTTAACTTATTTTTTCTTGCTTGTACATGACCTTATAGATGGAAAGTGATTCTGAAGGAGGGGGGGGGGTGTGTGGCTAAATTTCTTCTCTTTTTGGGTGGGGGTGGAACATGGAGGGAGGGTTTTCATTGCACTGTTGAGATTTGAAAGATCTTGTGATTAGCAAGAATGGATGTTATTTTTTTATTTAAAGATTTTAATTGCATAGTGATTGTAAGGATAGAAGCCTTGGATATTTATGGATTGAATGGAATATGAGACTACATCTCAACTGGGCTGCTTTTCAAGCGTTTTGGTGTTAACTTATTTTTTTTAACACAATTCTGTTGAGTTTCTCTGCGTTTCCAATTGAAGCCTTCTTTATGACATTAACATGCCCCTAATATGTGTGTGTGAGTTCCAAAGATTTGTTGGAAGATTTGTGTTTTGCTGTTGAACATAGCTATGGGGTATTTTCCAGCGGAGCTGCTCAGATTAAGTAGCAGCAGGTGTAGCTTTGTTGTGTTTTAAGCAATATATTAGTTCAGTTATTTTGACAATATTTTGAGATCCTTGCCTTGTGAAGCAACCTCTCCAATCTATATGAAATGATGGTTACATTGCCAACTTGGGTTACTTTGCTTTCCTATGTGTTGATTTTTGTAGTGCCTGCTTTCTCAAAGTTCGCCAAAATTTCAGTGTTATCACTTGAAGTAACTATTATCTAGATCTGATACATTATGCTGTTCCTTGATGCTAGAATTTTAATGACAGGGATCCTCAAGGCTCAATAAAGAGTCTGTGAATAAGGACATAAAATAAATCTCAGATTGCCGGCACAGATTTGTGTCTAAGATAGTTTCTTGTCTGAGGAAATGAATCACCTGCAAATAATTATCATCTTATTATTAGATAATTTTCTATGATTAGATTCAGGATCCGATTGGGCTGCGTGATTTTTTCATGGCCTTGGAAAGTAGAAAGCTGACATTTAAGATGCTGGAAGTGTTACAAAAACTGCTGGATCATTTGTTTTGGGGAAGTTTCTGTCCCATAGTTTAAAAATAATATTAGCTGTTTGTGTAGTTGCTACATAATTATGTCAAGCAGTTCTTCTGATGGAGGCCATTCAGCTCCTCCTGTCGTGCATTTGTAATTGTGTGAGGAATGAGAAGGTCCATAATAGTTTCGCCTAGTCATGCTAATGCTGAATTCATTGGTTATTTGTTTTGTTGGTATTTGATATTACTGTCACACATGGAATTAACTCATGGATTCTACTTCATGGGTTTTCAGGTTTAGTTGAAAATGCCGAAAGGTAACAGGGCAAGGCGTAGGATTGCTTCTCAACAATGCAGGCAGGCACCTTATTCATTACCAGGTTATAATCAGCATATTGCCACAGACCCGTGCTCAAAGAAATGCTCCAAAATTTTGGACAAGAAAGACTGGGAAAATGTAACTTGTTCTGTTTGCATGGAGTGCCCGCACAATGCCGTCCTTCTACTCTGTTCATCTCATGATAAAGGTTGCCGTCCCTATATGTGTGGAACTAGCTTCCGCTATTCCAACTGCCTTGACCAGTACAAGAAAGCTTACACTAAAAGTATCTCATCCACCAGGGCTGCAGATAATCCGATTTTGGTCTCAGATTCCAGCTGGCCTGTTGATAAGTGTGAAGCCACAGAGCTTGCTTGCCCTTTCTGTAGGGGGCAGGTGAAAGGGTGGACTGTGGTGGAACATGCACGGGAATATCTGAATGCCAAAAGGAGAAGCTGCATGCAGGATGACTGCTCATTTGTTGGGACTTACAAGGAGTTAAGGAAACACATGAGGGCAAATCACCCCTCAGCACAACCACGTGCAGTTGATCCCATTCTTGAACAGAAATGGCGAGGGCTCGAGGGGGAGTTTGAACATGATGATGTAATCAGCACGATTCGGTCGACAATGCCAGGCGCAATGGTTTTTGGAGATTATGTAATAGAGGGAAGTCATAATGGTTTTGATACTGATGAAGATGGGGGTTTCGATGCAGATGCTGCAGAGAGGAATGGAGGTTTTGATATGGGCTTCAATCAGAATCTGGTGAATGTCTTCCTACTGTGGCATGCATTTGGGTCAACAGGTGATGACCACAGTAGACGGCTGATGCATCGGCATTCTGAAAGGACCGACCGTCAAATGTCTGACGAGAGTGCTGGTATTGATCACTCTTCTCCAGATGGAGGGCTGGGTTTGTCTGACGAATGATGACAATGGTGATGATGGTGGCATGTCACTTGTTAGCCGACTTCGTTGACATGGCAGAATGCTTTTGGGGCATTCAGGGAGGAGACATTGGCGCAGAGAAGGGGGGATTTGAGAGGATGAAAGAAACATAAAAGAAATTAACTGAAAAGTGAACGTGTTTCTGTTTCTGTTTCTCTTTCTGTTTCCTGGTTTCTGATTAGATTGGCTGGGAAAAACTTATAGCGGAAAGAATAACCTTTGCTTTCTATGTATGTAATCTTTTTAGATGCCATTCCTTTAATTACCTTCAGTCCACCTACACGGTAGACTATGAATATTCTTCTGTGGAACAACCTATGTAAAGTCTTTTAACTTTATTTCTCGTACAAATATTGTTTAATCTTTATAAATGGGCTTATTTTTTCTTGGAAAAATACTGTCTTTCCTCTCGTGAACAGTTGAATTTTTATTTTAGGATTATTTTTTTCTAATCTAATTCTAAGGTTCATGTTTCCTACAATAATAGATTGTTTACCTGCTTTTTCTTTCATGAAAACCTAAGATGTTCTTGTCGTCACCTTGAGCGCTTGACCCTGCAATACTGCACTAGCCTTGTAGAAGGCACTGACGAAAAAACGACAAGGGCTTAAAATTTAGAAGTGAACCTAAGCTATGAAGGATAAGGGCTTAAAATATTTTCAAAAGAACCAAACAAACGGTACAAGAAACCCAACAGCTAAGAACTAAGATCTATTTGACATTATATTTTTTTAAAAAATTAATATTTTTTTTTATTTTTTTTTTCTTCAAATTAATATTTTTGTTTAATATTTTAATGTACTAATATCAAAAATAATTTTTAAAAAATAAAAAAAATATTACTTCAATATTTTTTAGAATGAAAAATATTTTGAAAACCAATAATTACCACATTTTCAAACACAATTTAAGAAAACTTTATATACTTGCTCTTCTTTGCACCATGCAATATAAAGACTGTGCACTGGTTATTTGACCCATATTTTTTAACTTCGAGAAAAAAAAATTGATTGTGAATTGAAGAGTTAATGCTTAATATTTATATATAATATAATAAAGTAAGGATAATAGGTGTTAACACATATAAAAAAAATCATTAACACAACACCACTTGTATGATTTTAAATTAATTTTCAATGTGGTATAAAAATAGGATAATGTTGCAAGTAAATTTTACTGTATCATGATTTTTTAGCTGAGAAATATAAAGATACTATTTATGTTAAATAAAATAAATCTTAAAATGTATGAATTGATAAATTGAGAAATAATCATTAATGTCAATAAAATTTAAAAAAAGATAATCATCCTCGTAAAAGTAAAAAATAGATAAGTATGATATTTAACCCCATCTTTTCCCTTTAATGCATGTGTTTTTTTTTAATCTCAAAGATCATTTTTTCTCACCCAAAACACTTATAAAACATCATACAAACCTTGATAAATATGATCTCAAATAACTCAAAACCAATCAGTAAACCCAAAATGAACCTAAAACTAAAAAAAATTCCAAGTTTAGATCCATCATTTTAGGCGATGAGAAGGCCAAAAATAAAACCTAGATGGGACTCGTCTTATTGAATAAAATTTATTAATATTAAGATTGATATTTTTCATGGATTAAATTGGTGTCAATTAAGACTTTCTCTTTTTATATTCTCTCTCAAACTGAGGACCGAAAAGAAAACAAAAAATAAAATTTTATACCACAATTAAAAATTCAAAATATTGAGAGACCAGAAACTTATAATTTAAGAAGAAAAGGACCAAATTGAATTTTGTTTCTATCATTTAAAC
>Ga0307517_10013295_pt1 | contig 11194 bp, 10 predicted proteins | sample 23_EM_MG_FD_194515 | JGI IMG/M metagenome (GOLD analysis project Ga0307517, IMG submission 194515) | Populus trichocarpa ectomycorrhiza microbial communities from riparian zone in the Pacific Northwest, United States - 23_EM | ecosystem: Host-associated > Plants > Roots > Unclassified | place... | reverse complement strand
GGATCCATGATGGGGTGGATCACACAAAGGTGTTAGGGACCTATTATAGGGTTTATTAAGCATAAAAGGATTATTGATTTTCTGAGTAAAGAGGTTCTACTCGAAGAACATCATGTTGGATGTTTTTATAGTGGAGAATGTTTTATAACAGAAAAGATTTTGTCCAATGAACAATTGAACTTATAGATGAGTTCATTCCAACCTAGGGAGACTAAAGCAAGATATCTTTTGGGAAAATAAATATTGTTCTTAATTAGTTTTGTTTCTTTTTTTAGTTTAGAAATTATATATATATTCTTATTTAGTATTGTTAGGCCTTTCTAACTTTTCTATTTCAAGAGAATATTTTTCTATTCAATATTAATCAGGTTTTCAAGTTTTTTCTACATAAAAGGTTGTAATAATTTTTTGGCAAATGAGATATTGAAAAATAAAATTAATTATTTTGGTGTTTTTTCATTATTATAGTGTTTTTGATTTATAATTATTTTAATTTATAACAAACCTCATTATTCTTTGTTTTTGTTGCATCAATAAAAGATATGTTTTGAGACTTACTTTGGCATAACAATTAACACTTGATTAATATGTTTAACCACTACTTAGATGGACATGTTGATATGACACACGATTAATACGTTAACTTGTTATAGTGACAACTTTTTAAACATAACAAAAAATATATTAATTTATTAATTGCAATCTTGTTATAATCGTAGAATGCAGTCATGCCCATTATGGAAATAGCTTTTGAGAAACATCAAAGAAAACATTTAGTGGCAAAAAGCCTTAGAATAGAAATGTTGGAAATAGGTGATAAAACATACTATCATTAACAAGCATTTATGATTATATATATATATATATATATATATATATATATGAATAATAAGTAAAATTTTGAAAAGAATTTTTAAAAAACTAGGAAAAAAAAGACTAATGATCTATATAAGATGCATGATGTTTTGAATACCGAAATCTTTTAATTTCATCAATCATTATCTTGAATTTGGCTCAGATCATATGAACTTGTGTACATTATCAACAAAATAACTTGTGATGTAGTTGGGCTTGCGAGAATGGGTGATTCTAAGTTGTCAAATGTGGGTCTACCACAACTAGATGAGGATCTGCCCTAGACAAATTACATGGATAGCCTAGCAGATATATTTATTGACTAGTGAGAAAGATTTAGGCCGAAGAGAAGGTTTGGTTGCAATAGACCAGAATAACAACTCAAAAGGGTCATAACTTTTCATCTGATCATTGGGCAGTTTGATCTTTAGATTTTGAAATCTCATCTCAAGGCTCTGATTTTGGTAGTTTTTGTGATTTTCCTTGCTATTTTTGGATTCCATGCTTCTTTCCTTTATAATTTCAGATTTATTTTTCTAATTCAGGTAGGGTCTTTAACATATTTAAGTCTTTGTAAACCTCCTAAAGAGGAGCACTTGAGGATTGTTATTTTAGAGAAAATAAAACTTGTGAACTTGTGGTTCACATCTGCAGCCTGTTTCGCTCATTAAAGTTTCTGTGTTCTTTCTTTCTTTATTGTTGTCTTTAGCTTCTATCTGCATCAGTTGGTATCAGAGCCCAACAATTCAAGGTTTATTACGAGTTGTGTGCTGCAATTAAGTGGAAGAGAATTTGTTTGTTGTTGTGTGCGCTAACCAACCATGATGTGAAGAGGTTGTGGAGCAGGGTGTGGCCAAGAAGAGGATAAGGAGTCCCTTCTTCCAGAGAGGAACATTCAAAAGCTCATCATCGAAGACATGAAAAGGCAGATCACAGAATTAAACTGTAGGCTGGAGGAGAGGAACCTGCGAGACCAGAGATGGCATGACCAGGACTAGGAGTGTGATCATGGGTCCCTGGCTAGAACTGAAAAATTGAGATGGATTCAAAGGAGACCACCCTTTGAGTGAGAAGAGAACAAATCTAGAGATTTTGGATTTCGCATCAAAATTCTTAAGTTTTCAGGGACTTTAGAGGCTGAAGAATTCATTGACTGGTTAAATGAGATTAAACAGATTTTTGAATACAAGGATATGCCTGAACAAATGTGAGTGAAGTTGGTTGCGATTAGATTAAAGGGCAAGACATCTGCTATTCACATACTTTATATCAGAGGCTCCACAAATTGAAATAAGAAGGTAAATTTGTCAATAACTACACTAATAACTTTTACCACCTGGTTTTAAGGAATGATCTAGTAGAAATAGAGGAGTAGTTTGTTGGCACTGTACCTTAATAGCCCACGATAGTCCATTCAGGATGTGTTGTGTCTTCAATCTTTGTGGATAGTGTTAGAGGCGTATCATAGAGCTTTAATGGTGGAGAAATAGCAGACTACCAGGAATGTTAGTAGGAACGTTCGGTCAGAACAAACTAATAGAGGATGCGGTAGTGACCCGAGGCAGACCACCAATCAAACTTGGCGAAACCAATAAAATTAGCGAGCAAGTTTTAGACTTCGTTGCTTTAGATGTGGTGAATTGGGACATTAAATTAGCAAGTGTAGCAAACCAAAGAGTCATTCGGGAAAGAATTTGCTAGTAAAGGAAGAGCTTACAAATTTTACTAATAATGAGGATGATTCTGACAGCGATAATGATGTTTTGCATGGAAATGATGGTACATCTCTTGTGATTAGAAAGAGTTTGTTGACACCCAATGGTGTGTAATTGTGATGAGGATTGGAGGCGCAGCAGTATCTTCCACTTTACATGCATCATTAAAGACAAAGTCTGCAGTTTGATCATAAATAGTAGGAGCTGCGAGAATGTGGTCTCTGTAAAGGTAGTAAGGAAACTTTAGTTGGCGACTAAAATCATCCTAAACCCTACAAGCTAGTAACATGGCAGATTACTTGCATGACATTCATAAGCAAGTCAAGCAAACAATCGATAACAACAATGCCACGTATAAGGCCATGGCTGATACTCATCGTAAGAGAGTGGTGTATGAAGTTGGTGATTTGGTGTGAGCAGTCTTTACACGTGACAAGTTTCTAGTGGATGAGTATAATAAGCTGAAGAAAAGGAAGATATGTTCTTGTGAGGTATTGTAGAATATAAATTATAATGCCAACATGATTCGTCTTCCTCATCATTTGAAGACTTTTGATGTCTTCAATTTCCAACACTTGACTTCTTATTTAAAGAAGGAACAAAACTCGAGGACGAGTCCTATCCAACCAGGGGGAATGATGTAGTTGGGCTTGTGATAACGAGTGATTCTAAGCAGTCAGGTGAGGGTCTTCCACAACTAGATGAGGATTTGCCCCAAACAGATTACGTGAATGGATTAGCAGATACATTTATGGATCAATGTGACAGGTCTAGGTCCAAAAGGAAGTCTGGTCACACCAGACTAAAATAATAGCTCAAAAGGACCACAACTTTTGATCCAACCGTTGGATTGCGCTCAAATTTTTACAGATTTGGAATCGCTACTTTGATTATCAGATCTTTAAATTTTGAAAATATCGCCCCAGGGGCTAGGTTTTGGCAGTTTATTGATTTTTGTTATTATTTTTGGATTTCATGCTTCTTTCCTTTGTAATTTTGGATTTTTATTTTGTTTTTTAGTTAAGGTAGGGTTTCTGGCCTATTGAAGGATTTGTAAAGCTCCTAAAGAGGGGAACTTGAGAATTGTTATTCTAGAGAAAATAAAACTTAGAAACTTGTGTTCACACTTGCAGCCCCTTTCACTCATTAAAATTCCTGTGTTCTTTCTTTATTTGTTGTTGTCTTCCGCTTGCATCAATTTGGTTATACAATATGCAAAAAAAAATATTATTGTACAACAAAAAAATGCATCACCTCATCTAATTTTTAGTCTTTTAGGTGATCAAAATCTAAGCAAAGAACAACATTTAACAACAACAAAAAAAAAACTTGGTATCGAAATGTGACACATGTATTCTTATTATTGGTATTGGAATGTGACACATGTATTTTTATTATTGGTATTCATAAAAAAAAATCAAAGCTTACATAATAATTTTTTATTCTATTTTTTTAATTTTATGATAAGAAATATTTTTGGATTATATTAAATATCATTTAAGATTAAATTCGAGGTAATTAATACTAGAAGTAGAGGATGATGAATTGCAATAAAATTTTGTTTCCATGGATAATTTAGCGCACGATTTGGTGAATGGAATAGAATTGATAGAGGTGTTAAATAAATTATAAAAAAATAAAATTTGCATATGTAATTGTATGGTTAGAGGAAAGGTCCAAAAGCCACCGCTGAGGGGCTGTGGCCACCCTGGCCTCCTTTTGAAATGTCATTTTCTCTTCTTAAACACCCTCAAGGAATACCTCTTTAATTACATGTAGGGCCTGAAAGCTATGTAGATCTTTCTATGATCAACTCTCTCTCTCTCTCTCTCTCTCTCTCTCTCTCTCTCTCTCTCCCCCCTTCTTCTTCCTCTCTCCAAATATTTTAAGAGATAGAAAGAGATATATAGACGGGGAGAAGGGTAAATTTTTGGGCATATAAAGTACCAAATTTTTAACCATGATATCACTTATCTTAGCATATATCCATAGCCACTTGCCCTCGCACACGCAGCAGCACCACTCAATTCGTACAATTCTCTCAAGTATAAATTAGAGGGGAGGCCAAACCAAAACTGGATTTATTTCATAACCTTAATTACTAGTTGGTCTTTCTTTCTAGTTTATGGCAATTGCAGCAACCATGAGCCACAACACAAACAACGAGCAAAACAACAACAATAACGATTGCAACAGCAACAGCAACAACAAAGATGATGACCATGAGCATGACATGGTTATGCCAGGATTTCGTTTCCATCCAACTGAAGAAGAACTTGTCGAGTTCTACCTTCGCCGTAAGGTTGAGGGCAAACGCTTCAATGTGGAACTCATCACTTTCTTAGATCTTTATCGCTATGATCCTTGGGAACTTCCTGGTATATATGTATATATATAATATGCTGAACCTTCAACCTTTTCTTTTATTTTAATTTTGCCGTGTCTTTCTTTCTCTTCCAATTTGTCTAGTACTGGTCAGTCCTAGTTCCAGTGATGATGCATGATCATTGATTATATATTTATATTATTGTTGATCAGCTTTAGCAGCTATTGGAGAGAAAGAATGGTTCTTCTATGTCCCTAGAGACAGGAAATATCGAAACGGGGATCGACCCAATCGTGTGACTACTTCTGGCTACTGGAAGGCAACAGGAGCTGACCGGATGATCCGAACTGAGAATTCAAGATCAATTGGTTTAAAGAAAACCCTAGTTTTCTACTCCGGGAAAGCTCCTAAAGGAATCCGAACTAGTTGGATCATGAATGAATACCGGTTGCCACACCATGAAACTGAACGATACCAAAAGGTACTTATAATTTATTTTCATTACATGTTCTTTACCTACCTTTAATTAAGCTTTATAGTGTGTGTATATATATATTGATATATAGATGAATGAAAATGAAAATGTTAGAAAACAGATACATATTGACGAGTCTCCAAGCTCTCCTATTCTTGCTCTTCTTTCTAGGAATCTTTCTGTGAGTGTTCTTGTTTCTTGATGGTGACCACGAATCCTATGATTTCTCATCCATATAAATACCAAGTTTTTCATTATTATTTTTTTACTTCCATCTGTTTTCTTTTTTTTTCCTTTCTTTCCCAGGTCATAAATACGAAAACCAAAAGCCATAAATTTTAATCCTTTACTTTCCATTCAATAATCATCCCCAGCTAGTTCTTGGAGGTCTAATTTATACATCCTAACTTGAGTAGTAATCCGCTTATATTAAGGGATTAGTTGAACGCAAAGCTAATTGTTCAAAAAAAAATTCTAACAAATAGATTCGTAGCTAGCACACTATATATCCTATCTAGCAAAGAAAAGTAGCAAAGGTGCATAAATGAAACTATATATATAGATAGAACACGGAAAAATAAAATAAAGGCATAATTAAAAAAGAGTTGGTAGCTAGGAATAATACAGGCAGTTAAGTTGCAATCTCTTGTCATTTAATTGGATTCTTTAATGTAAGGTTCCTTCACAAGTTAAATTTATGGTAGCATCAGAATGCATGAACTTTAATTCAATGACCCCAAAACTTTCCCTATATATTGAACTCTACTTCATTAATACTACCTCATAACTGCAACCGATGCTCATTGACGCCGGAAGCTGGATAAATATTCATTCCGTACTTCATTTTGTTCCTTAATCTGATGATCCATTTGCTTTCTTTTAATCATCAATTCGTTAAGTTCCTGGTTTTTTAACCTTTTCAGGTTGAAATATCACTTTGCCGCGTCTACAAGAGAGCTGGAGTAGAAGATCATCCATCCCTCCCTCGTTCACTTCCATCACGGGCATCCTCATCGAGGGGGCCTCAATCTGACAAGAAACACCAAAGTCATCTCACGTTGGAAAGATTTCAACCTTTTGTAGGACAATCATCGCAACAAATTGAAATGGAAAAGATGAGTGAAACAGATGCAAGCAGCAGCTCAGATGTCACAACTGCTCTTGGACTCTCCAAGCATAACAGTAACGCATACCATCCAACCCCTCCAATTAGCAACTCACTTGGACTTCCAGCTTCAGTAGGAGAAGGAATGTTTCTAAACCTGCCCAAGCAAGCTTCCAGCTCTTTAATCCCTAGCTTCACTAATCTATTCTCTGTTACATCCTCCGTATCGTCGAGTCCAGTAGATGATCTGCATAGACTACTTAACTACCAACAAGCTAGCATTAATCATCATCATCATCAGCAGCAGCAGCAGCAGCAACAATTTTATCTTCTTCAACAACCACAACACCAATCCTCACAGCTTTCTAGTATGACACCACAAACATCGCAGCAGCTGCCTCTCAACATGCTACCAGAATTGCTACCACCCACCTTTCCAGACAGACTATGGGAGTGGAATCAAATGCCAGAAGCAAATAGAGACTTCAATAACCCATTCAAGTAACCAATGGAGTGCACATATATAGGTAGATTATACTTTGAAGCTGCTAGTGATATATCTAGTACTCTCCTTTGATTTATATATGGATATTAATCTACTCTAATGGCTTTAGCTTGCTGATATGACTTATAAAAATTTATGTTTGATTACTCTCGCGTTCTATATTAGGGTTTAAATGGTGGTGCACGTAATTTCATTACTTGAAGTGAATTTTGTTTGGCGTGGCTACAAAGTTTGTGTCTAAAGATTGAGATTGGTGGCTTTAAAAATACCCCGGCTGTGTCTAAAGATTGAGATTGGGGGCCTCTCTCTATTCATTTACTTTTTAATTGTCCCTAGCAAGTGTAAAAAGTAAAAATGTTTACTGTTTGTAGAAGGAAACACTATTTAGACCGGTAAATTTCCTTCCCCAAAATTTCTAGCAATGGTCCTCACAAATGTGTTAGCCTACAACATTGAAGAGTTTAACTAATAAAAAAGGAGTCCTCTCTCTCTCTAAAACTGTGCATAGTACAAGTCTAGAGAATCAAGATGCCAGCCCAGAGACCATGTCGAGACACACGTTAATACAACAGAATTGCAGGGCTGGGGCGGGGGACTGGACCCATTTTACAAGCCAACATCCAGATGAAAACAGCATATACAGATTGTCTCATTTGCAATCTATTGAAGATGATCACTTGCTTTATAGAGTATATAGAGACTGCAAAATCTGCCCCAGTTGCATTAGTTGCTCATGAAATCTAATACTTTGTTTTAATTTTAATTTTAATTTTTTTATCGATGCGTCAGTATTTGGTGGCTAGGTTTGTGAAAATTATTACTGCGAAGTCAGTGAGACCCCGCATGTGTATACAAAATGTGGGGGTGTATTCCTCATATATATAATGGAATGCTACTGGATAGAGAGGTCCATTGCATGAAAGTGAAGACTGTGCTGTCCTATAAGGCCTAATTATGGTGTTATATTATAGACTCCTTTATTCCCTAGCCGATGTAACTACGTGTTGACATTCCAAAAAGAAGAAACAGCTACATAAAATTTTGCTTCTTAGGCTGAGGATTGACCTATATGAAGGTGAAGTTATTGAATTCAAGTTTGCATATGGTAACATCCATGTCTTGCTGTGGTATACGTATGCCTCGACTTGGTTATAATTGGAGTTGGATGGTGACTTGAGTATTCCTATATACTTTGGTAAAATTCGTTGCATTTTTCCCTGGTAGACGGATAAGTCCTCAATGTTTGGGGTAAAACACGTGTAGTTTTCAATGTTTTTTTTTTTTAATTTATTTATTATTTTTCCACTCTACTGAAATTCAGCAAATTAATAGGACCCTGAACTCAAATATATGCAACATTGATTATGATTTCGTCTCTCCCTCCATTTAATATGATTGACTGTCTCACTGTAACAAAATTGATCTTCAAAGGCATAATTTTTTTAGAAATTGATAAAAAAATTAAAGAAATGGTGTTATTATAAATATATTTTATAGTGATACTTAGATAGTCCAACTAATTTTTTTTTAGGGTAAAAAAAATCTAAAAAACATTAATGTCCCCACGATGCCAACATGTATTCTATATGTAAACCTCATCAAAAAGTTTAAATTAAATTAAATTATAACAGTATACATAGTTATTAAAAAAAAATTGACTCGGTACCCACTCAGAAAAAACATGAGAAAATCGGTTAAGGTACAACTTAAAAAAACACTAGGATAAAAAAATACAACATCCAAACATGGTCTATCCTCATTTAAGAGGGAGTATAAATACATTGGGAGAGAGAAAGACTAACTTTTCTTTTCCTTCATGGCCAGCTAAAATAGCCATAACAGCCCCTTCTCTTACAAGTTCTACAAAAAAAAATTCTTGCATGCCACCCATACAAGATACTTGAGTGAGAGAAGAATAGAGGTGAGGTGAAAAATAAAAAAACATTGAAGTTGTAATTAAGAGAGACAAGAGGTCGGCTAGAACAACAGTGAAGAACGAAGGAAAAACCAAAAGGAGGGAGAAGAAAATCACCAAAACACTCCCTCAAATTCTATTTAATTTCATGTGGTAAGGATAACCTTAACTCTGACATTTTTTATTTTGATTTTATTAGATATGGGAGGAAAACCCCAAATAAGATAACCTAGGGTTCTTATACCTCATGATTATGAAAGACCAAATGAAGAGATTAGAAAGTTGATATAAGAAGATGATATTTTCACATTCTATAACAAAAGAAATTGATATATGTTAAAGAGAAAACCCTAGCTAGGGCCAACCTATTGAAGAAGTGAAGAGAGAATATAATTGAATGATATAATTTGTGAATTAGTGACCTTGATAAGTATTTTAAATGAAGTACCTAGGCCGAAACAAAATTTAAAAGTGTTAATATTCTTCTTTTATATCATGAATTGTAGAACTTATTTAATTGTAAGCTTACAGTATTGATATATGATTATTTCATATTAACATAGATATATTTGGAGTGAAAGTGATGATCTACTAAATGAACTTGAAAGAATGGAGACAATATGTTCGGTCAAGAGAAGAAAATGAAAGAAAATATCCTTATATGATGAACATCTTTAGAGAAATAAACAAGATAGTAGAAATTGAGTTTATACATAATGTGAGGATAGTTACTAGCTTGTGTTTAATGATTTGAAATAGAAATGATTGTGAATGATGGAATAAACACTTGGAAAGAATGGCCTATATTTCAGTCACCATAAAGATTTGGAAAAGAAAATCCTTGAAATGTAAATACTTGAATTGATTGAATACTATTTAGCAACATTATGATAAATTAAATGAGATTATGGAAGTAAACATTATCCTTGAATATGTCTAGTATAATTGCATAAATTGAAATACATAGAACACATTATGTCATTTTATAATAAATGAGAATTTGATGATATTATATTGAAAAACAAAAAAGTATGCTTAGTAGAGAAAGGATGTTTCAGCCATCTTGGAAAAAAAGAAAGAAAAGAAGGGTCTTCATGATTATAATGATAATCAATGGATCCTCCTTAACAATATTTGACGATTGAGTGTGATTGTAATAGATTGGAGACATTACATGTTAATTTTACTTTATATGCTCTTGGAAATGAATTGTGATGTGGTCAATGTCCATAAAATAGGTTATGATATGACCTTTACAGAAAAGAACTTGGTATTGGCTTTTATGCATGAACTTAGGAAAAGAAATACCTTAATGACTTAGTTTTCATTGATGATTTTCAGTGTCATAATAATTCAATTGTCATTGATGACTTTCAGTGTCGTAATGACTCAATTTTCATTAATGATTTACAGTGTTATAATAACTCAATTTTCATTGAAAACTTTCAGTGTCGTAATGACTCAGTTTTTCATTGACGATTTACAATGTCATAATAACTCAGTTTTTGTTGACAACTTTCAGTGTCGTAATGACTCAGTTTCAGTGTCTTAATAACTCAGTTTCCATTGATGATTTTTAGTGTTGTAATGACTTAGTTTTCATTGATGATTTTCAATGTTATAATAACTCAGTTTTCGTTGTGGACTTTTAGTGTTGTAATAACTCAGTTTTTGTTTATGATTTTTAGTGTTATAATGACTTAGTTTTCGTTGATGACTTAAAGTATTATAATAACTCAGTTTTCATTAACTTTTAGTGTCGTAGAGTGATGTGGACCAACCCAGAAACACCAGCAATGACCCATTACATGTTCCAAATGGTCCAATGACTCGGTCCAAGACAAAGGCATTGAATGCATTGGTTTTGAATGTTTCAACCAAGTCAGAATTGAAAGGTCCATTAGAGTATCAAGAGGAGACCTTAATACATCTTATCCATGTGCAAGAGGGGTCCAACACAAACTTATTTGGGCCATGAGGTGAGGACAGCAAAGGAAACAAAAGAATCCTTCTACAACTTGGAAACAACATGGGTTGCTACCTTTTCCTTTTGCTTCTAGGATTAAAGGGCTGCATGGAAGGCTATAAATAAGCCTTAAATCAGTTCTATAATATTTTACTTCCTTCTCTTCTTCTCATGACAGAACATAGATTTAATATTATGGGCTTTGTTTTATTTTGTTAACTACAGCCAAGGCTTGTTTGGGCTTAATTAATACTTTGTTTTCAGTTAGGATCCAAGGCTTGTTTGGATTAAGTTATGGGCTTTTTAGTTTAGGGTTTTGGGTCAGTTTTGAG
>Ga0307517_10013294_pt1 | contig 11194 bp, 9 predicted proteins | sample 23_EM_MG_FD_194515 | JGI IMG/M metagenome (GOLD analysis project Ga0307517, IMG submission 194515) | Populus trichocarpa ectomycorrhiza microbial communities from riparian zone in the Pacific Northwest, United States - 23_EM | ecosystem: Host-associated > Plants > Roots > Unclassified | place... | reverse complement strand
CACGAAACGAGAAGAATCAGCAGAAGAGACAGAGCCACGTCCCAGGCGAGATAGAGAAGCGCGTCGTGTCGCGTCGAGGATGTCGCTAGGCCAGGATGATTTCGTCGGAGTGAAGATCGCCATGAGGGCAGTGAGAGCCTCTGAGTGTTTGTCCTCGTGCAGTATTTCGTCGAATCGATCAGCGGAGGTGGAGATCAAGTAGAGACCCAGAACGACCAGGAGGACTAACAGCAGCGGCGAAGAGAATATGGAGAAATCTGTGGGTGTGTCAAGCTGAGAGAGTGCAGGGTCCTGTGGGACGAGGAGCGGAGGTAATTGGTTACTTCGAAAGTTTGTTGGCATGTTGGGCAACTTTCGAAACCTCAGAGACCAGGGGAGTAAGTGAAATCAGCCCGAGTCCGGAAGACAGAGTAAGCGAAAGGAGGCGGTCGCAGGAGAACTTGAACGTGATCCTGTTTACCACGGTCGGATTTCCACCTCCCCGATCCTGTCTCGCATGGACATCCCCCTCGCGCTCGTACTAAATCCATCACTATTGAATGCTGCTAAGAATTGGCGCTGTAACCCTGCACACATTGACACAAGTTGAACCTTATCTATGAATCGTCGACAGGGACAACGTTTCTACACGTCGCTGATTGTACTACATGTTCTATACATATATTCCCGGTTTGGAAAAGGTTGACACATGAGCTCCGCCAGACTCTGCCGCGACGCGTCGAAAAAACTACACCTGTACAGTGAGGATGACTCGGATCCTATCTCGACAACGGTGCAGTGCCGCCATCCCACCTCACAACAGGCGTAACTGGAGCATGCAGAAAATGGCTTGCTTGTATCGAGAGATTGGATAGTTACGTCGTGTATCCATGGAAAAAATCTGAGCACCATCTTCGCGACAAAAACGCAGCATCAAAACACAGCTAATCCTTCGACACGCGGCGGAGTCCGAGTGCCAACCGCGAGGATATTTGATTCTGTCTCGCGGCTCATACAATACCGCCCTGTGCATTCAATCTGTGCAGCAACCGCCTGGACCGTTTTTTATTGTGCTTACTATATAAGACTAGTTCACACGCTCCCATCTCGCCCTACAATCAGTGGGTGACGGCCCCTATCCGTAGGACTAGAGATATCTCTAAACGTCGTAGGAGGGCGCTAGTAACCGAGGTTCGCGCTGCCCACGACCCGACACGACGGTCGGGGTCCTGACAGCTCCCTTACAAGTCCTTTTTGATATTCATCTAGACTTGTGTGGCACACAGTGTAACCTTACGGACAGTCACCCAATGTTTATGTATTGATATATTGCTCATCTGACGCTCTGACCAAAACCCCTCGTATATATACTACTCGTGGTATACCTGAACCGTTAGCCTTCTATCAAATCCTTATATTATACACTTCGTCACCACTTACCCATATCCCAGGAGCTTCAACGACACTCCCTCTCCAGTATGGCAGGTCCCACACCAGAAAGGTAGGTTCTTCGAGTTTCCACGATTTCGTTTTCTGACCCACGTCCACCCCATAGCCCAGAATGCGGAGACAGTGGAACAGGTCATACGAACGTGGGAGAGTTGGCCCTCAGTCAGCGGGAGCGAAACGGGTCTGTCCCACGTCCACCGCCATCGATTTTCTTCCAGCGCCAGAACATTAGCAACTTGAGCCACCTCAATGAGGACTCTGCACCAGAGTAGGTTCGCAATCGCATCGGCGACATCTTTTTTGGCCAACATCCGATTACAGCAAGTATCATTTTAGAGAGTCGGGGAAGGAAGACACAAGGCAGAACCGGAAGTCTGGAGATGGGTACACTTTCACTCCAAGTCTTTTCTTGGACCTTGCTGAAGCCCCCCCAGCAAGGATGCACCTCTGACTCCAGAAGGTTATCGCTCGCAGTTCTACGACTGCTACCACCTAGAGGCCAAAAAGTATGATGAGGATTTTGTCAAGATGCGCGATGCGGACTTAAACACCACACTCGTACCTGTGAGTCCTACGGGCCGTGTAAGTGCACATCCGTTAATCCGGCGGGGCAGGCTGGTCTACTCTCCGCCGTGACTTCCGCGTTCATCATCCACATCCACCCCAAGCTCGAGCCGGACCCGAACGACGAGATTACGGCTCTCCTTCGTCTTCTCATCTCCACGACAGACGGAACCACCTCCGGAGGCTCTGTTCCTGAGAATCACGAGTGGAACGGTCCTCCACCTGTGATTTACCTGGCCCAATTGCTCTTATACATCAGTTTCGGGGCCTCGCTCGTCTCCGCACTAATCGCAATCCTCGCCAGGCAGTGGTTGAATCAATACATCTTTTCCGGCGCATGGGGATCTACCACTGCATACTGCAGGAATCGGCAGCACAAGTACGACGGCTTCATCGATTGGGGTAACTTTTTCATCACATCTGCGCCACTACTGCTACAGTTCGCCCTTTTATACCTTGGCATCTCCCTCATCGTGTACATCTCAACGGTCGACGCTTGGCTTGCCATGGCCTTCTCCATCTTCATGGGTTTTTTTCTCCTGATCTACCTTTCTATCGTCGTACTGGCAGTGATCAATCCCGGTCACCCATATCAGACTCCCGTATCCATCGGTATACACAGCCTCCTCGGCTTCCTGGCGCGGGATCCCCCGGACCCTTCTTACTCAGCTTCCACCAGGTACTTTAAACCCATTGGTGCGATCAGAACAGGGGCGTGGGGCCCTGGGGTGAATGACCCAGCACCCGACCGGCGCCGTGCCTTAAAGCAGGGACCGGATACATTGGATGTGCGCTGTGTCTCATGGATACTCCGGACCTCACAAGATATGCGGACTTTGCTATCGGCGCTGGCATACCTCGCGACGATGATGGAACTCCCTTGCCTCGGATCCACCCTCGCTGGGAGTTGCTTCAGTATCCTTGTCTACTGCGTGAAAGTCTACGGTCACAATGTAGTGGTCGATAAAGGACGCGAGCAACTCGCGGAAAGCTCTGCGTTGTGTTTCCTCCGCACCCTCTCACATCCAAGATCATTCAATACCACACGTGTCCGTAGGGCTTACAACAAAACCTTCCCGCTCGGGGCAAGATTTGACGACCTCCCATCTCATCAAACTTTCCGTACAATCCACAGAGTACTCAACCCGGATGTGGAACGGGCGCTGCGGCCGAAAATCGAGTGGCGAGGTTACAATCCATCCACCCATGAACATGCAACATTCGCACGTGCTCTCCTCGAGCTCGCTTGTTCCGAGTATCGGGGTAACGGCCACCGGAGGAAGGTATCTTGTTGGATCCTCCGCTTTGCCCTCCATTCCCTGTCCTTCGACCCCCTGCCCTCTACTTCTGTCGTCATCGATTGCCTATCAGCCATCGCGATCGACATGGGTTGCGATTTCATAAGCACTGGGATTGTAACTCCGAACGAGAGGTGCGTTTCCATCCAATAGTATCAATATTTCACGGTACTAATCTCCTCGATTAAGAACCAGTGCACAGTTGGAAGGCGTTTCGAGGCTGATAACCCAGAAGCTCGAAACCATGGTTGAAGTCTCAGACCTCGACTCGATCCGCTCCAAACGCAAGGCGATTACCGCGCTCTTCCCCTACGCCGTTTGGCGGGAGCGAGATGGAAAACACGAGATGTTTGACGCGTTATTGCGCATCACCAAGGCCTCAGATATTAGGGACTACATATGGTATCACGTCGAGCCGTTGGTTTCCGCGCTGCTTCGTGAGGGAACCAGTGGATCCCTGAAGCTGGCTATGGTACTCGCATCCCCTCACTTCCCCTGGCGACAGTTCAAAAATGGCGAGAACTTGGCCCGGCTGTGGACGGCGGCGGTCCCTACGCTCTCGTATACAAAGAAGTACACAGACGAAATCAATCGGAGTGTGGTCGACACGCTGTTGCACATTGCGTCTCAGGACACCCTCCGAGGTTACATATCCGTTGACATGTGGCCGTCATGGCTGAACGCACGCCCTTCCCTCCCTCCTGTCTGCGCGGGACGATACTGGGGAAGTTCACGGGATCTTGTCCAAACGATCCGAGGGCTCAAGAACGCTGACACCCTCACCTCATACCTGATTCTCGTCTGGTCAGAGTGGGATGATTTCAGGGATGGGGGTCTCGAGGAGATGCGCACCTCGATCCAGGAGGACCTCAGGGGAACTATGATGGGACCCAACCGCAAAGAACTCCTTCAACGTCTGGATCACGTTCTGGGTCAGTTGGATCTGGGGTTGGGGCACCTGCGGCAGCACGATCGAGATATCGACGAAGATGCTGTCCAGTTGAGGAAGCGTCAATACGGAGGACTTAAGAAGGAGTTACAAAAAGTGGAGGACAAATAGTGAAAGTTTATGTAACGATCTAAATCGTGAGCCTCCCATCGAAATTGGCCATCCTGTTCTTCTACTAACCCAAGTGGGTAGGCGCAGGGTGCGCGGTTCTTCTCCCATGTCTGTAGTCGCGTGTCCAGGTTATTCATCGCTTATGTACTCCCTGGATTTTTCGTCACACCCCCTCTCTCTTTTCCCGTCCTTTCGGGATCCCACTGTTCCCTTTTCAACATAGTAGTGGTAATTTCTATCGTCTTGTGGTCGTAGTGACATTCTTGAACACCGTTTCTCCTGGCTGAATAGTGTACTTGTATAATTAAATATTCTCTGGATCATTTCTTTGCTAAACTGTTGCATTTCCACATATATGTCCCATGAATCCATCCCCACTCAGCTTGTTTACTTTCTTCTAAACCATGTGTCAACGCGCTTAGCACTCGATAAGTGACGTCCTATGGCGGTGACGAATATGGGAGGAAGAACCTCGGTCCTACCTTCCTGCCGAACAATAGAGGTAGGTTCGTTTCAGTCACCCTGAATTTCTCGGTAGGCTCGCGTTTGGTGGAAATTCCAGCCGTGATATCCTGTGCAACTGTTGATTGAACAGGTCGTACTGGTATGGGGGGACAAATCGAGGGCACGGCCCAGGTGTGGGGAGGGAATTTTCGTACGTTCTGTTCAGATCCGAGTTGAGGCGGTGCAAGGGAGCGTAAAGAGTGCACGAACTTCATTGATAACGATCGGGATGGAGTGCATACATTTGGCAGTGGGGGCTACGGTCACCTTTCGAATTCCAGAGTTCCGACAGGTTCACGGGCCTCGACTCTAGTGCCTTCACGATCCACATGCTGATCCTCTGGGCCCACTTCTGCTGATAGACAACCTTTTCTTCTACCGATTTACCTCCATGCCCCGACTTTCCGGCGATGTAGCCGGGTGAGACAGAAGGTTGAATTATATTGAGGATATCGCTGAGTCCAACGAGGCGACTTTGTCGAAGTGAAAATCATGATGAAGGCGGCAGGGGTGAAAAAAACCCTCAAGGTCCGTGGAAACCTTGGCCAGGTTTCGAAACCCCAGAGACCAGTCCAAGTCAGAGAGGCAGAGTAAGCAGATGTGAGAGGAGGCCGTTGCGGAAAGATGGACTTGATCATGCACAAATGATTGTCCCGTCTTCGAGAAAGAATGCTCGAAGCCACGATCCCGTCTTGTGTGGATCTCGCCTGCCCGAGCACAGAATATCTCACTATCACGTCGGCATGTCACCTTCAAATGGCTTTGACTGGCGTCTTTGGGAGCTATAAGGCCACACGCTGACTGAGACTGTCTACGGACCCTCGACATCCCTAGACCCACGACAAAACGCGTGCGCACGTTTTCTCAATGAATCGCACACTTATTCTATATCATCTCCGTACCACTCGTCTACCCTCCGACGCGAGCGTATCTGGTTCTGCCTCGCGGCCGGCCATCCATACCATGTTTCCACGTCTCCCCCCGCCTCTCCTTCCTCCCATCACCACACACGCAAGTTGCCTATACTTCGGTGAGATTCAGTGGTTTTCCCACCATGATGGGTCCGGAGGATATCGCTGTCGGAAGGTAAGCCCTTGATTTTCTGCGATCCCCCTTTTCTGACCTGCGTTCGCTCCTGTAGTCAAACAGCGGAGACGCCGGGAAATTTGTAGAAAGCGTGATGAGGACCTGAATATTATCCCCATATTTGTGAGTTGCGCAAGTCGCATGAGTCTACGTGCGCTGATCCCGGTAACAGGCTGGCCCCCTGCCGTGACTCCCGTGTCCAATGTACCCTTGGTGTTTGGCAGACGAAGAAGAACCTCCCACTGGTGACACCGAGAAGATGGAGGCATTGTCAGATGTCGGTAGTGAGCACGACCTAAAGAGCAATGTAGAGAAGAGGTTGCAAGGTGTAAGTACCCTACGTTTTCGTCTCAGTGATGCTCAATGTGACGATTGATCCATTTGAATAGAAGATAGCCATGTGGTTTAGCTACCGAGCCACCATCCACAATTCCCATCACAAGGGCGGCGTCTGGTCCCAGATCCTCAAGCACACCCACAAGAGGTCCAGCATCAAACCACGCTGCCGTTCTATCCACCAACAATTCATGCTTGAGAACCCCGAGGCTGTCAACACCGCCTTCGTCGAACTCTACGGCGAAGTGACAATGACTTGGATACAGAAGCTGAACTACTGGAATGAGTTGGCCAGTACCCTAGTCAAAACAACCTACTCACACCTTGCAACGGAACTTGTGGAACGCGCCAAGAAAACCCACGAATGAGAACTGAGGGAGTGGAGCCTTGGGTTGGATGATATAAACAAGGCGGAAGACATTCAGTCGTAAGTGTTATTGTATCTTTGTCTAGTATCTACCGTTAACCGTACAGTGTAGTGCACGCGATGTCGAGTTCCGGAATCGATGGCCTGATACTTGAGCAGTAGCAGTTGATCCGTTTGGTTCACTTGTTGTTTAGACAAGTAAGGTTGGTTGTAAGTCTTGGGTGAACTTGACTAACAACTCCACAGGGTAAGCGGGATTGACGTTGTCCGGTCTTGTGGTCCTGTTGAGTTCACTGAAGGGGTGTGATGTCTTCAGTTACAATCTTCCTGTACACTCTCTCCTTGTCTGAACCTTGTTGTTCTGCACCTGGGAATGGAGGGGATTGATGGGGAATGGGTTCCTGATCTGCTTGATGATCGGGAATGGAAGGGGAAGCGGGGTTGCTAAGGGGATGGTTGCTGTGGTGAATCTGTTGAGGCTGTGTCTGTTGAGGTTGTGTTCTGATGGGCTGTGAAGGAGGGCTGTGTTCTGTTGCTGTGGTTACTTGATGGGCTGTGAAAGGATCAACAAATCAGTGTTCTGTTGCTGGGGTGACTGTTGCTGGGTTCTGTGGGCTGTGCAGAAGCAAGGGGGCTGTGTTGTATGGAATCTGTGGTCTGGGAAGGCTGTGTTTGGGTCTGGAAGGCTCTGTGTTCGTCATGGGGATGAGGGTTTGTGTGGGGAGGCTGTGGTAAAAGAATGTGTTGTGGAACAAAGCTTACTACGCTTTGGTGGCTGTGTGGTGTTTGAGTGACTTGAATCGATGTAAACGGATAGCAGAAGGTTCGGATAACTTGGTTTGAAGGTTACTGAGGACGTCCACTCGTATAGCTATCACCTGTCTGTTTTGTCTGACACTCCCCGCCCTGAAGACTTGTGCTTCAGTCATAAACGGAGATCTGGATGCCAGCAAATACAGAACCAATCAGGTGGCCTGAGATATGGTCTTCACACAATCAATCATGCAACATTGGGAGAACTGTTTGTATAAGATGACAAATGAATGTCACTTCTGCCACACAGGTCAAAGGTAAAGAGTGTAAGTGTTTGTTTGGGTGATAGGTGGTGGGAACTGATGGGGAGGATAGGGGGAATTATGGTTCTGCTGAGCAGATTGCCACAAAGGTAGGGGGGAGGTAATCTGGAGGTCTTCTGAGCAGACGCTGCCAAAGGTGGGGGGAGGTAACTTACCCTTAGAAAAGGGGTTGAGGCTAATTTAAAGAAATCCAGTCAAGAAGGTCATGGAACATTCCAAGCTTCTCAGTGGAATTTCCTAGGTTCTATCTAATTCCATCTAATTCCATCTGCTTCCAGAATCTTCCATCTGCTTACATAATTCCTCATTCCTTCAGGTTCCTTGATGTTCCAGAATGTTCTGTCATGTTCTGTGGGATTCTGTCAGATTCTGTCAGTTGCTATGGTTTCCAGGAGGTTCCTTGGGATTCCATGATGTTCTGTGTGGTTCCTTGTGATTCTTCAGGATTCCAAGGCTTCTATGGTGTTCTGGAATGTTCCTCCTGCTCTCCTGTGTTCTGCACTTGTTTGGATGGTTGTGTGACTGATTGAGGGTCCCTTGAGGTCCAGGCCTTTATGTCTGTGAGTGGGTCCTTGTGTGTTCATCTGTCTGTGGGTCTGGGAGAATATATCCTCCTAACCTTTGCCTCTATCAGATAAGAATTGATCTTATCTAATCTAATCTTATCTCTTCTGCGCTTTTTCTTTATCTTATCTTCCTTGTCTGCTATCTTATCTTATCTCGATTTTTTATAATGCGTGGTTGGCGGAATACACTTCAACTATCTACCAATAATCACCTAAGCTGACTTGGTGTGCGACACCGCTGATCATTACTTTGAGTGGAGATTGATTTACACTAATCATCCACTCACAGTGATCACCTTTATCGTTCACCCAGCTTTCTCCCAAGATAAACCCCTCGTCCACATTGATCAACACCCCCTCTTCCTCTGTGAGTCTTGTGTCGTTAGTTGGTGGGACTTTCCAACTGCACTTCCTGGAGAAGTTGTCGCCTGGTTACAAACCCAATCGGATCTCTACCCACAGGAAGAGAGTTTCTGGTTATTTTCTCACGCCCTTGCGGACTTCATTGACAAATTTTGGAAACCAGTCGACCCCTACGATCATCGATCTCCTAACCTCCACCCAGATTGAGCTCCAAGACTTCCCCTCACCCCGAACCACCCATCAATTACTACACCTCTGGTGCCCCTTGACAAGTAAGCAGGCATCAACCCTGACACCAGGCAGCTTTAGTTGAATGAAATCCAAATTATATCCCCCGTTGCGCACAAAGCTGCATCTCACGTTCTTGTACCATCGACGAATCTAAAGCCTGTCAGCCCCGTATCAATGCCATGTGACATGCAGTAGGTCAATAACACCATCCCCATGAACCTGCCCGAGACCGACGGTACAGCCGGCTCACCCACACTACTCTGAGCGACTGCGATTGGCGGTGTTGTTTCACAAATGGGCCTTCAGCTGATTGTTGATCCCTACCTGGGCCAACAGTATATCTGCAGAATGACAGTTGGGATTTACACCCCACAGGCAAATGCCTGAATTCACATGGAACATTTGTCCAAGTGCTTGAAGTGTGTTACTCACAGACAACTTCGTGGCGCAAGGTTGAATGCCGTTTGGGTTTGCCCCCACCGAATCACGTTCCATTGTTACCATACCAAAAGGTGGGCGTGGACCCACAAACCCGGAAATCATGGCCCACAGCCAAAAGCATTCGGACGGCAATGATAAAGAGCAGTTTTGTTGATCGCGGGCCTAGGGGGGGGGGAACATAGCCCCATGCTGTAGATGTAGAGCATGGCTGGAGCCTTGTTTGAGTTGAGGCTGGCCTAATATGCAGATGGTTGGACCACCCATCCATGATGAACAAATTGTGTTAAATGTGGGTACAGGTGTAAAGACGCGATGTACATCAGCCCTGTGCGGCACACCGCTGGACAAATGGGAAAGTTCACGCGCATGTGGACGCTGCAAATCAGCACAATGAGTTGGATGTGTGCTACCCAGCCTGCAGCGGGTTCAGGATATTTCAAAGAGCCATAGGACTCACGCAGGCAAGAGTCCTTCACGCGCACCCAGCGCACGCATCAGTAAACGTGGCACTCTACTTATTTGTTTGCCGTTCTTATTCGATCTTATTCTATCTTATTCTTGACAGCTCTCCGCCATTGATACCCCTCAAGATTGTGTAAGTTCCGGACCTACATTGTACAATGTCAAACAATCAATAAAAGGTTGAAATAAGCTATAAAAGCGTGAAATAAAATGCTTGCCACATTTACTGATGCGGCAGCCAGTTCGGACATCCGACGTCTGAGACCCGAGAACTGACGCCACCACTCGCCCTCAGGGCGTTGACCAATAGTCAATGACCATTGATTTACTCCCATGCTGCCAATGCAGCTGGTGACAGCTTGCAGAGCACGGTCAAACACCCGGGACAGATTTTGTTTGGTAAGGCTGGATCGCGCCCCATTGTTGCAACGTGGAAACCCCATCGTGGACCCACAATGCGAGAAGGATATTGGCCTAAGGCTGATAAAACAACACGATGACGTCGGGGGAGTGAGCACTCGAACGCCTGGGACCGCAAGAAAACCGTGTACGCCCAGCGGTAGGTTGAAGGACTACAACAGGTGTGAGACCTGTCGGGCCTGAACATGAACCCTCGGAAGCGGGACTGAGCTAACACGGTATAAAGGTAAGTGCCGGAGGCCAGAGAGCCGCCACTATACCGGTTTACCTGAGGCTGTCAGCCGGCAGTCAGAGCGGAGGAAGCCTCAGTTTTCCCTCGCATTAAGTATAGTAGGGTCATAAATTTTGTACAGAGCGGCGCAAGCCTGAAAGCCTGAAGTCTGAGGTCTGAGGCTCGAAGCTGAAGCTTGATGCGGTATAAAGCTACCGAATGTCAGAGGCGTTACTGCTACCGCTTTGTTTCAGCCAATCAGAGCGTGAGAAGCAAACATTTTGTATTGTAGATTGTAGATTGTACACGGTGGATTATCTGGGACATCCGAAAAATGTTTTCTTCGGCGGATGTATCTGGTGATTGGGTCAGACATCCTAGGATGTCCAATAAATGCAATTGGGGGACAGCCGTTGGACTCTCGGATGTCCATGGATGTTTGAGCTGGATGTCCCGAAGACATCCGCCGGGACATCCGCTGGAGGCAGAGGTTCCCTAAGGGTCATTGCTCATCCGCTTGAATCAATCGCTTATATACCAATTAACCATGTATTTAAGATAATAGACAAGTAAAGTACAACAGTGCGAAACACTGGGGACAAGGGGTCACTTACCTGGTAGGCAAATGGTGGGTTTGGGCTGAGTTTGTGTTATAATTGCCCAACTGTTACCCACCAGGTAAGTGCTGGGCAAATTTTAAATTTGCCCACCTCCTTGTTCAGATTTTGCCTGGTGGGTTTTTCACCAGGTAAACTCTGAAAACCAAGGTAAATTGAAAAAA
>Ga0307517_10013293_pt1 | contig 11194 bp, 9 predicted proteins | sample 23_EM_MG_FD_194515 | JGI IMG/M metagenome (GOLD analysis project Ga0307517, IMG submission 194515) | Populus trichocarpa ectomycorrhiza microbial communities from riparian zone in the Pacific Northwest, United States - 23_EM | ecosystem: Host-associated > Plants > Roots > Unclassified | place... | reverse complement strand
TAAAAAAAAATTCAAAGTAAAAGTAGAAAGCTATCAAGACAATCCACACATCCGCACAAACAGAATATGCTTGCTAAGTACAAGGGGTTTGGTCAACCCATCTGCAACCATATCGTTTGTCCTGCAATAATCCATCGTGACCTCCCTTCCATCTTCTATAAATTCTCTGATCTGATGCACGCGAACGCCAATGTGTTTGCTGTGAGGTTTATAGGCGGTGTCTTTAAACGTAGAAAGTGAGGCTTGATTGTCGTTATATAGAGTACTGACAGGTAACTCGGATCTAATGATCTCTTTTATCAAGTTTCGAAACCAAACGAGCTCTTGAATTGCTGATGCGCTCGCGATAAACTCCGCATCTGCAGTGCTCGTAGCCGTGAGAGCTTGACGTTTCGAATGCCACTGAATCATTCCCATTCCGAGAAGAAAGACGTATCCGGAAGTTGATTTCAGCGTTCCTGCGTCGCCGGCGAAGTCTGAATCCACAAATCCAGCTAAACGTACACCTGCTCGCATTTCTCCCCCCAGACTGAGCCGGAGCTTCTTCGTGCCTGCAAGATATCTGAGGACCCGTTTCGCACAAAGCCAGTGACGATCATTAGGATCCGCGTTGAATCTTCCAAGGTAAGAAACCGTAAAAGCAATATCAGGACGGGTGCCCGTCGCAATCCAGCCAAGACTCCCAATAAGCTGCAAGTAGAGAGTGCGATCGCACGGTTTGTCTCCCCCTCCTTTCATGCCCGGCTTGTCCTTTTCCATTGGTGTTCCTACGGGTTTGCAATTCGCCATGCCAAACCGCTCCAACACCCGGTCAATATACCCTTCCTGTGTCAAGGAAATCGTATGACCATTCGTATCCATCGATACGACCATACCAAGAAAATGGCTCACAGTTCCAAGATCAACCATCTCAAACTTGCTTTTTAACCTATCACATACGAGCTTCACTTCTCCCAACGCTCCTGCAATGAGCATATCATCAACGTAGAGTGCCAGTATCGTTCCGTTGTCGTGGGTATAAATGCAGCAATCAAACCTGGCTCGGCGAAACCCCATTTTCGTGATTAAAAAGTTATCGATTGTGGTGTACCAGCATCGTGAAGACTGTTTTAACCCGTAGAGACTGCGATTGAGACATGCTAGCCTCTCCCGTCCAAACACCCCAACTGGTAGCGACACATACACCTCCTCATGCAGCTCGCTGCCTAGGAATGCCGTAACCACATCCATTTGACGTACTGCAAAACCCTTTGCTGCTGCAATAGACAACACAACACGAACACTCGACAGACTCGCTACCGGCGCAAAAGTATCCGTAAAATCCAAGCCTTCCACCTGGCGAAAACCCTGAGCCACCAAGCGTACTTTATACCTCACTGTTTGCACAACCGGATTGAGCTTGCACTGTAAAATGAGTTTCGTAGGGATTGCTTTCTTCGTTTCTGGTATCTCATGAACGAACGTCAACACCTTATTCTTCACCAACTATGTACACCCAGAGTCGATACCCTCCTGCCATTCGCATGCTTCATCTGACTCCATAGCTGACTTATACGTATTCGGACCTGCCTCCACCATGTAGACGGCCTCCACCATCGCATCACTAGTACCTGTGTTTGAGGTTCCGGAACCACCCCTCTTGGAATGTGTGCTTCCCATTCCCTGCGTACTAGGGAGTTTTCCTTTCTACGACTCCCAGTAGGAGCTATTTGTGTCTGCTCTCAGCCCCCTGAGCATTCCTGGAGTGTCTGATTTCCTCGTCTTCTTTCTTGTCGTCAAAAACGGCATCTCTTCCCGGTCCGCATCATTATCACCATCACTATCACCATCACCACCATTGAAGGATTGTCCTGCCGATGACGACTCGACTTGTGGTTTGCGTAGATGAAAGGGTGCCAGTACCTCCTCGGCTTCTCTCCAATCAAATACTTGTTCTTGCTCCTCTTCCCTTACTCTCCTCTCAGGTGCCTTCTCCCCTGGTGCTTCCTCCTCGTCAAACTCATCACCCCAAGCCAGCTGTTCCGCCCATGGCTGAATCTCCGGCGTGTAGTAGCGTCTCAATTCTTGACCCACCGTATCGCTGGTATTGTCGTACGACGTAGACTCCTCAAAGATAACATCATGGGAAATCACAAAGCGTTTTCAAATTGGATTGTAGAGGCGATATTGCGTGGTTGTATCAGTATACCCCATGAAGATGCATTTCCGTGCCGCTTTGTCTATCTTCCTTCTTGTCTCTTTCAGAACCTGCGCATAGGCTACACAACCCCATACCCGAAGATGCTCGTAGATGGGTTTCCTTCCATGCCAAAGCTTTTACGGTGTAAAACCTGTCTGAATCGCGCCTGTAGGAAGCCGATTGCGGACATATATCGCTGTCATCGCCGCCTCAGCCCAGTATTGCTTAGGGGCACTGACTGCATGTAAAAGCGAACGCATAGTTCCAATGATGGTACGGTTCGCTCTTTCACTCACTCCATTGGATTGAGGTGTATAACGTAATTTACGCTGTAACCGCCCATGCCGGTGTTACCGACCAGGGAAACTGACCAATGTTTATTTAGCCACCTGAGGACGCAATGATCTCCCATGCTCCTCAAACACTCTATCAATGTTTGCCACCATATCAGCAATCCTCAATGCTCTTCGAACTTCCTCCCTCCCCTCATCCTTTATCGCAATTCCATCAAAACCCCGCATATCACCTTCCCAATTCCCCTCACTCTCACTAGACCAACCATTCTCCTGCCCCAATGCCTTGATAGAAGACCCCGGAGAATGGAATTCTCCATTCTCCTCAATGATAACAACCTTTTTTTTTGTTATTGCAGGAGTTTGCTGTTCCATACCATCTGTAGGACTTTTTTTCTGCTGCCTCAGCTTGCCACCTGCTTTAGCTGCCTTCATGGCATCAGCTGTCTCTCTTGCCTCGCGTAGTCGTAATACCTCCTCTGTATCAATGACACGCGCTTTTGTAAGACGCCGGCGGTCCCCAGTCTTTATCTTTGATGTTTTGAGAACCTTTTCTCGAAACTACTTATGAGTTTCTTGTTCAATTTCCTTCTCAATAATCATTTGCTGAAGACCCTTTGACAAAGAATCTATAATAGTTCGTAATTCTCATGCTGGGGTAGCCTCACCTTTCACCATTTTCACTCCCCGTCTCGCTAACAGGCAGGTGTTGCGTGAGGTTCGTGGGGTGGTAGAAATTTGGGTTGGGGTTACCTTTGTCTGTGCGGGCCTTGTGTTGGTTCGGGGATCTAAGACACGTCTTGGATTCAAGGGCTGTATGCCAGCCGCCTCCCATGCCCTTAGAACGTTTTCTTCTGTATATGCACGTTTCCGTGCTGGTAGTAATATCCTGAAAGTTAATTAATTAATAAAGCTGTTTTTAACTCAAACATCAGACTAAATTACCGTAGAAATTCTCCCTTATTCATTCCTTCCACCCACTTTGCTATCCATTCATCTAGTCCGGCACTATAGTAGTGCTGTAAGGGGCCAAACAAGCCTACATCAGGGGGCTGGAGGAGGTGTGTTGAGTGGGCGGGAAACACAATGGGATTACTCGGCAGGAGAGGCAAAAGTCAAAAAATTCCCTGGTGAGATGGAAAGTATGACCGTCAAGTAAGAGTAACCGATATTTTCCTTGTGCTCTATCACAATCCATCTTATTAACTTGAAATCTAAGTAGAATAAGCTTTCTACTACTAGGTAGATAGACATGTAGATTAGTCAATAATTAACTAGTAAGATTGCAATACGTACCACTTTACCGTCGCAGGTTCAAAGTTTTTTTCCAGCCATTCTACTCCGGGTTCCTGGTTGGTCCAACCTTTTTTTGAGTAGGAAAAGGTAGCCCGATCTCCCTTCCGCAAGGCTGCATACTAGCCCAGATAATGTGCTTCCCCTTTATTAATTAGCATTGGGGGTAGGACAATTCCGGATGCTGAGACAGCCTCGATTACGGTCACCCATTCCCGGCTTCCATCATGCGTTAGTCTTGGGTTTTTCCTCCCCCTTCTACATATCACTTTACACCTTTCTCCCTTCCCCATCATAAACCTTTTCTCATCCATATTATACATATTCTCAGGTACAATTCCATAGTATTTGATTGCCCATGATAGCTATATTTCTTGGTTAGCACTTGATAAAAGAAAAAAAGAATACCAAGAGACCTACTTTTTTAAAATAGTCTCTCAATACAGCGGGATTGCTTGCCAATGCTCGCTGTCGGTCCAATCTACTACTAAACCTGCTTGCCAGTTCAGGATTTCTGTCCAAGAAGCGTTTCAGCCAATGCTTTCCCAACGTTTGCTGCCCCGCACGCTTCTGAATAAGGTGCTCAGCCATTTGCTTCACCAGGGTAAGTTTAGGCGGAAATCCCCAGTCATCTAGGTGGTTGCACCACCGAACAATTGCCTTTTCTTCCTGTTTGGTAAACAACTGGATGGGCTCGCGACTGGACTTCCGATCCTGGGCCCCATTTAGCCGGTCACGAAGTGCCGAGTATGGTACCTCATAGTTCTCTGCCGTCGCCCTCACGGATAAGGCTTTGCCCTTTCGGTAGGCCCGCATCGCAAGCTGAAGGTTATTTTCACACTCAGATTCTTTCCCTGCATTTCGTTGAGGCATGGTATGTCATTTGGGTATTGTTACTTGCGTTCTCGCTCTTCTGTAGTACTTGAGGCAAAGGCAGGGTAGTTCTCTTGGCACTGATCGGTTTCACCGTCATCGTCGGTTACACCATAAATCACGTTATGGCGTCGTTCTTTGGATCTCTATTTCTTCTTGTTGTAAGAGATGACAAAATTCATTTGACGTATATTCCCCTCCCCCATCCGTGGAGAGTTTCCTAATAACCTTTTCTTGTTGTTTCTCTACCAAGGCTTTATATTCCTTAAAGTGAGCAAATGCCTCCGATTTGCGCTTTAGTAGATAACCCACCTTGTACCTGGTAAAGTCATCTGTAAACATGAGGAGATAGAGAGCTCCCCCAACTGATTTCGGATTGATCGGTCCGGCTATATCACTGTGGACAATCTCGAGAGGGTGCGTCCCTTTTGACGATGGTAAAGCTGATGGAAACGGCTTCCTTGCCATTTTTCCATACACACAACCCCAGCAAACACAACGGGGGACCTTCCGTATACTGGGAATATCGTTATCCTACAGTGACAGCCTACGCACAGCTTCTGCTCCTAAGTGCGCTAGCCTGAAATGCCACCACGCGGCCTCCTTGGCTGCTCCTTGGCCAGTGTCCAGAGCAAACACATTATTAACTCCAAGGTGTCCCAATACTTCACCCCTTATAGGTCTCAGTACATAGAGCCCGTTCGCTTCTGCTACTCCAACCAAAGAGCCGTTACTATATCTCATAGTAGCCCCCCCACTTGGTGGAAACTCGATGAAAATACCCGAGCGTCGTAGTTGAGAAACTGAAAGTAGACTGTTCTCGCCGCAAGCTGGAACGTGCAATATGTCTTTCAAGAGTAACTCCATCTTGCATTGCTTTCCATCATCTCATACCAAGAGAGTGACATCACCTCAACCAAGCGCATTGATATCTGCATTGTTGGCAACACGAATCCTGTGTTCGCCGTCGGGAATTCGTTCTTAGGTGGTAAAACAGTCCCGCAAACCCATAACGTGGGTACTACAGCCACTATCCAAAAGGCATTGATGTCGGCTCGTAGGTGCACCGGTCGAACTGAAAGCTGTAAAAAGAGAGTTCTTTGGTTGATCCGTCGAAGCCAGCTGAGCTGCTGTCGTAACTTTCTCCGTATGAATCCCTTTTGCTGTGTCTGATTTGAGTTTCCGCCATTCACTGCGCTGGTAACCCTTCTTCTGACAGTAGTAACAAACAATCGACTGTCCATAGCTCGCTTGTCCATTCCCTCTCATCGTCTGACTACTAGATGCTCCCCCAGACCCTGACGCTGAAGAGCCATAGCCATATCCTTTTCCCCTTACCGCCAGAACGGCATCGTTACCAGTAGACCCCCCTTTGTAGCGATTCATAGTAGATTCTCTTGCTTTGATAGCCGCGATCAAATCCTCCGGTTGGTCTGGTTTAAGAATCGTGGCTTGAAGATCACGCCACTCGCGCCATGACGCCGGTAGACTGTTTAACAGGTAAAAGGTTTTCTCGCGAGGTTTGATCTCTTCCTCTGCCTCGCGCAAACATTCTATAATTCATTCGATCTCATAAACATATCCTGCTGCCGTCCGATATGCGTCAAAGGTGCAGTCAAACAGAGATCTACGAAAATAGTAGAGTTCCGGCCCAAGAGCTTTACGATAGCCTTCTTCAAGCTTCTTCCATAGGGATTCTGGATCCTCATCGTAGGCAGCCGACATATATTGGGCACAAATCCGTGGCTCCATAGCATTCCGAATCTTTGCTGTAATCCGAAAACACTTCCGCAAATGCTTGTTGTAGGTGGCCTGCACCGCCGCATCCGTGCTATCCTTATCAGGTGACTTTTCACGACCCGATACGATCCACCAGAGGTCCAATTCTTTCAATTGATCTGACATTCTCTGCCTCCAAGGCCCGAAATTATTATCTCCCCAGAGAGGAAACAACACACGGCTCGACTGTGTAGACTCGTAAAGTTCAGTCATCGTACGAACGAGATGGGTTGAACTAGAGAGAGAGAGAGAGAGAGAGAGAGAGAGATATCGATAAAACAAATGGTGAGAAAAATGATTCGAAAAAGCACACGGCATAGATAGCCGCCTATCGAATGGACAATTTTTCTCCTGTACTCGAGCTGGGTGAGAAGAACGATTCGAAAAAGCACACGGCGTAGATAGCCGCCTATCGAATGGACGATTTTTCTCCTTGGCTCAAGCTGCGTGGAACGCAAAGGCTCATAACCTGTTGGATGGGTGGACGTGGTGGATGTGAGAGAACTTGTTCTATTCTCAGATGTGCGCCGCTGCTAACTAAATAGGACTAACAAACATGTGTGCGCAACTAGTGGTTTACCCTCAATGCCGTCCTATCTTCTCCACAACACTACTAGGGTGGTTGCCCGTACCCTACTACACTCAACACCATTGTCACTCATTACTGATCAGAGGGGGGGAAGGTATACCTAGTTTGTATACTATATATGAGCGTTCTCATGTACGGCCGGAAGTGATCGGGGAGTGGAGCGGAGGATGGATCTACTGGTTCGATGGAGAAATCTCCTGGTCTGTCCTCAGCTAGTAGGGGGAGTAGTCAACTAGTCCACCGTTCTTCCATATTCGGCTGCGCTTAGAGCCTATTGCGATTGCACTTTTGTTCTTTCCTTCTCTCGTGCTTTCTTCAGGTTCCATCAGGCCAGGCCGGACACATTCCGCTACCAGTATGGTCGCAAACACTGGTCATCCAAGGGCCTGGCAGACGGCAGAAGAGATTGTATGAAGCCCGGGATTGTGGAGGAGACTGCTAGGGGTGTCGAAAAACCTCCGCGTGTGATAAAGGACTATGGGGAGTGGTCACAGACGGTAGGCATTGGGGATGACTACCGGTGATAGGGGAACAAAAAATGGGGACCCAGCAGTAGGGGTTGTTTAGAAACTATCATAGACAGGCCAAAATGCACCAAAATTGCGGGTTTGCGAGTTATTATGTTTCAACAGAAATTTTTTAGCACGTCTGAAGTATCATAATATAATATATATTTGTTTCGGTTTTTTATCTGGAGTTTGTGGAGAGCTGTGGGCACCATATGAAAACCATGGTCTTGGCAGGTACCCTGAGGGAAAGGACATTCCACTCCTTACTACTGTAGGAAAATTGGGGGAGAAAATCCCACACTCTTCTGTATGAGTGCTATTATGATAAATAACTTTTTAATTTTCTTCGATGCTATTTACACCTAGGGTGATTGGGTTATGATAGCTTGGGAACTAGAGCTTTTAGTGTTTTCCGGCTTCTGTCCAGTGGCTTCCTTGAACGACCCCAATTGCTAGTCAAACCGTGAGTGTATTATGATGCCTTGTACTCGAGCTGGAGTATTAGAGTGACGGCCCCGCGTAGGAATGAAAGTTAGGGGTTAGAAGTTGGAACACTTTGCGAATATTTGAGAGGGAAGAAAACTCCCTCTCTACAAGAAGTTTGTGTCATTGAGTACTTTTATTCCTTGCGTTTCTAAATTCTAATGTTGGTTTATGCACGGGGGCGCCGTCACTCTCATGCATTCACAGGGTTAACCAAACACCCGGGCGACCGAGGCACCCCACATAGCTCCCCACAACAAACCCTCCCAAAAAATCATTACCACACAAGAGATGGATCTGGTCTCTTCCACAACATTATACCAGTTTTCCTTCAATAGTTTGCCCCCGAATTCTGGCTTCTCATAACCAGCACCAATCGAGATTCACCCGAGTGGGTAAACATGGAAGCGGGGACTGTGAGGAAAACATGACAATACTGGGGATTCCCGAACTCTACTTGCTTCCATAATTGAGCCAAAGCCCTTCAGGGTCTTCTACACTCGCGGGGAGGCCTTGTTGCAAGAGTTCAGCACTTTTGCTGCCGTTATTTTTATGTACCCATTTTACTTCAATCTTAGTAGTACCGTACATCATTGCCGGAGATATCATAATTAGTGAGACACCTACACACCAAGCGACCGATTCAGTACTACATAAGAAGGATGCGTTGCCACTGGTGGCCCACTACCAGCGTAATCTCATCCAATCCGGGTGTGGACTAGTCCGGATATATATGAGAGGAAAAGGTTAGTCTATATCATTCCTTCTAGCGTATTCACATTGCTTAATTTTTTTTTGCCATATATCTTAGGATAATCTGTACCTCTTCGGAATCTATATTTCTTTTTTTCTTCCCTTGACCAAAAAACAGAAAGCAATGGGCAGGTCCCTGCTCACCCAGCTAGCTGTTTGGAACCCTTTCTGATGTTCCACAATTCCGGAGACAATCGAATCACTTTCCATGGCCAGATTAGCTTGTGGTAGGGGTAAGGATGGTAAGGTCGTTGCATTGCTACTACACATCAACTTTCTCCATTGGTTTTTGCCGGGCACACCTCCTCTTATTGCCCACAAACAAGATCTTTCTCCCTCATATCTTGCTCTCCTGTATTACCCCTTTATATTAGGTAAGTTAGCACTCATTTAGTTGGTGGGGTGGTTCCGCTTGGGTCTTGATTATTCGGTGGTTATTTCCTATAAGTTGTATTTCTTTATACCCCAAGCCACCCAAGTTGTTTGAGTCCTAACTACTAAACTACTACTCTTCTTGCCCATATCTTAGATCATTCAAATAGCGTTTTTGTCTGAAGTATGACTTCAGAGTGATAGCAGGTGTAGATATATCCGGCCAGTTGTCTGGTCACTTGTGGCATGAGGACATACGATATCGGAGGAGTCATATTGATGTATATCCATGCTACGGATTGTTATGAGTAGGGCGGTCTCAGGCGTGTCTATAGACGAGCAAGTAAGACAGCAACTCACTCTTCCCCTCTTGCATTAATCAGTCCCATTACTTTACCCCTCAAACTTCGGCATCAGCTGTGACCTCTGAAGGTTATTTTGGCTTGTAGGGTGAGTGGGAGGTAATGAAGCGGCCAGTTTAGGAAAGCCTATTAGCTCCCGGATGTATCATAAGTTGATACTATTACGAATTGTCTTATGGGAGCAAACAAGAGCTGATGTTTTACTAGGTATTCTAAACCTGGCAAGAAAAGTGATGAAATGAAGAAAATAAAGGAGAAAATGACCGCGGAGGGAGCCGGTATAGAGGAAATAACCAGTGTGTAGAAATAAATCCTTAATCTACAAGACACGTTCGTGCTGGGAGATTCAGTAACATATCCCAGTAAGAGCACGGGATTGTGACAAGAACAATCAACAGTAAATTAGCCCAAGATCAGATCTACATTCTTCTCAACACTAATATATTTTGGAAGTCGTGAGATGCTGCTCGGAATGCTCCCCCGATAGTTTCAATGTTGGAATTGTTTTCAGGAAAACGCTTCAGATTCGGGAATGCGCTAACGCACCCGCCAGAATGCAAGCGGAAAGAGCTGTAAGCAAGCATGAAAGAGCTGGATGACTGGAGGCTATGAAGAGTGGGAGTCTTTGTCTTTCCTTCGTTAGCATGAGAGTACGGAAAAGTGAAAGGGGGATATACGGTGGGGGAAATAGATATGTTTGGTGATCTATGGAAGGATGGGAGGTTTCGTTATGGTTTATACATACTCCTGTCTTATCATTAGTTGTGAGAGAGTAAGTGATGGATAGTGTTGAGGAGAGAACGAGAGAACTTCCCCACCAACCCTAAGTCGTGCGCTGGGGGTCGTATTTTTGCTGTGAACTCTCGGCGTTTCTCTTGGTTGTCATTGCCGTCGATCCGTCGAGCCGCCTAAAAATACAGGCTGTAGATTAGCGAATCACGATGGAAGTGGAGATAGGTTGGTGAGGGTAGGCGGAGAGATATATATAGGACAGGAGACTGCTTAATCTGCGGGAGCGGTGGATACGGGTGTCCTTTAATCGGGGAAGGGGTTGTTTTTATAAGGAGCAGCTATGGGTTAGAAACAATAAATCCATCGGACCCTTCTCATGAACCCTCCCCCCCCCACGCACCTGCTTTAACCACCAAACTGCCCTTAACTTACCTATTGTTCACCTAATTTAGGCTAAGACGGGCTGTCCAACATATACGGGGTCTTGGGCACAGTCCTTGGGGGATGCCTTAAGTCGGGCAATACCCTTATATGTAACTTAGGTAGCTAAAACGATATAGTATTGTACACGGTTCAATTGTTTGTGATTCTATAAGCTATTATTTGTTCGATACGGGTACCGTTAAGGATGGGGAATTAAAAACCAGGGCTGAGTTTGTCTAACAGGTTGGAATCTCACATGTCTACTTTGCTACACACTAGGTAACTTTGGGTCGTGGCGACATTTCGGAGACCAGTGGCGGAACGGATGCTTGTGAGTGGTGCTATGAAAGATGGGGTAACTCATTAGCTTGGCATGGCATGGAAATGATTGGCTGATCATCACCTCTGAGACAGTCACCTTGCACCAATACCGTAAAAATCCTTTAAATCCACCATCGGAGATCGGGCTCAGCGCTTGCGCAATTGGATAAGCGAAATTAAGCCAAGAGATCGAGTGACCGGTGATGACCCTAAAATTAAAAAAGCCGCACAGA
>Ga0307517_10013291_pt1 | contig 11195 bp, 9 predicted proteins | sample 23_EM_MG_FD_194515 | JGI IMG/M metagenome (GOLD analysis project Ga0307517, IMG submission 194515) | Populus trichocarpa ectomycorrhiza microbial communities from riparian zone in the Pacific Northwest, United States - 23_EM | ecosystem: Host-associated > Plants > Roots > Unclassified | place... | reverse complement strand
AGTACCGCGGCGGTTACTGATCCGCACCCTGCGTTGTCGGTGCCGACTGGCACGATGGAGCGATGGGGAATGCGGAGCTGCGGTCGATCCACGTTCATCCGGTCAAGGCACTCCGGGGTTTCTCGCCCCGGGAGGCTCTCGTGGAGCCTTGGGGGCTGGCCGGTGACCGACGCTGGGTGCTGATCGACGACGGGGGAAAGGTCGTCACGCAACGCGAGCACCCGCGTCTCGCACTGGCCGCCGCCGAGCTTCTGCCCGGCGGCGGTGTTCGTCTGTCCGCGCCCGGGTGTGACCCACTGACCGTGGCCGTTCCGGAGCCGGTCACCACCGTGGCGATGGAGATCTTCGGTACCAAGGTCGACGCGGTGCCCGCGCGGGACGCCGCGCACACCTGGTGCAGCGACTATCTGGGCCTCGGCGTACGTCTCGTCCACATGGACGTCCCCGCCACGCGCAGGTCGGTCGACCCGGACTACGCGCTTCCCGGTGAGACGGTCAGTTTCGCCGACGGCTATCCGCTGCTGCTGACCTCCGAGGCGTCCCTCGATGCCCTCAACTCCCTTATCGCGCAGGGGGACCACGCGGCCGAGGGGCCGCTTCCGATGAACCGGTTCCGGCCCAATGTGGTCGTCGCGGGCACCGCCGCCTGGGCCGAGGACGACTGGTCGGGCGTCGTGATCGGCGAGGTCGCCTTCCGGGTCGCGAAGAAGTGCGGGCGCTGCGTCGTGACCACCACCGACCAGGGCACCGCCGAGCGCGGCAAGGAGCCGTTGCGCACGCTGGCCCGGCACCGCCGCATCGGCGGCAAACTCGTCTTCGGGCAGAACCTGGTGCCCCGTTCGACCGGCACGATCCGCGTCGGTGATCCGGTCCGGATTCTCGCGTAGGCGGAGGTGTGCCCGAGAGCGCGCGAGGTTCCGCCGAAGAGCGCGCGAGGCGGGAACCCTCCCCGTGGGCCCGGTCGTTGAGATCCCGTGAGAAGTTCATGAGAGGCCCGGTGAGAGGTGATTTCGCTCTCTCTTTGCCGGGGCTCTTGGGTGAACGGCCACGCCTGGAGTTATCACGGAGCGGGAAGGGGGTGCGGGACGGTGGGAGCAATCAGGGGTGTGTGGCGTTGGCGGCACAATCCGCTGCGTCGCGCGACCGATCTGGTCGAGGCCTGGCTGGCCCTCGTGGTCCTGCTGCTGGTGCTGGTCGCCGCACCCGTGATCGGTTCGCTCGTCGGCGCGGTCGCGCAGGACACCCTGCAGCGGTCGGTCCGGCAGCAGCGCGCGGACCGGCACGTCGTGACGGCCACGGTGGTCAAGAAGCTGAAGGGGGCCGAGATCGACCCCGACCCCGACTCGGCCACCGCGCGGGACATCCGCAGCAAGGTCCTCGCCGACTGGACCGCCCCGGACGGCACCGCCCAGCACGGCACGGTGATGGCGAGCCTCAACACCCCGCACGCGGGCGACCACTTCAGGCTCTGGACGGACCAGCGCGGACACATAGTGGCCCGCCCGCTGGACTCGGCCACGGCGACGACGCACGCCGTGCTCGCCGGGCTCGGCGCGGCGCTGCTGACCGCCGGGCTCGTCGACAGCGGCAGACGGTTCGTGCTGTGGCGCATGGTCCGTCGCAGGTACGCCCGTTGGGACCGGGCATGGGAGCGGGCGGGCCCGGACTGGGGCCGGACCGGCACCGGCAGCTGACAGCCTTCCAACTCTGGTCAACCCACCGCCCGCACGCACGCTACGGTGGACCGGCGAAGGCTTCGGCATCAACCCGCGTACCACGAGGTGGGGGCACAGCAGCGCCATGGCACAGGGCACGGTCCAGGTGACGCACACCGGTACATCGCGGTGGCGGCGCCGCACAGGTGAGTACGCGTCGCTCGCCGCCGCTCTGGAGGCCGCGGCCGAGGGAGACGTCCTCACCGTCGCTCCCGGCACCTACCGGGAGAACCTCGTCGTGCAGCGGTCGGTGACCCTGCGCGGCCCGGAGGGTTCGCCCGGCTCTGTGCGCATCGCGCCCCTGGACGGCGTGCCGTTGACCGTCCGCGCCTCGGCGATCGTCCAGGACCTGCATGTCGAGGGCCAGGACTCGGCCGCGCCCGCCCTCCTTGTCGAGGAAGGCGCACCGGAGTTGACGGACCTTCGGATCGTCACCCGCTCCGCCTCCGGCATCGAGGTCCGCGGCGGCGCCCGCCCCACCGTGCGGCGCTGCACCGTCGACAACCCGGCCGGCATCGGGATCGCCGTACTCGACGGCGGTGGCGGGGTGTTCGAGGAGTGCGAGGTCGTCTCGGCCGGCCAGGCGGGCGTAGCGGTCCGCGGCGGCGGTCACCCGCGCCTGGAGCGCTGCCGTATCCACCACGCGTCGGGGGTGGGTCTGTCCGCGACGGGCGAGAACTCCGCGCTGGAGGCGGTGGGTTGTGAGGTCTACGAGACGCGGGGCAGCGGCGTCCAGATCACCGGCCGGGCCACCGCGCACCTCACCGACTGCGATGTGCACCGTACGGCCGCGGACGGCGTCACGCTCGACACCGACGCGGTGCTGACCCTGGCCGACTGCCGCATCCACGACATCCCGGAGAACGCGGTCGACCTGCGTTCCCGTTCGGTGCTGACGCTGACCCGGACGACGGTGCGTCAGTTCGGGCGCAACGGCCTGTCGGTGTGGGACCCGGGCACCCGCGTGGACGCCAACCAGTGCGAGATCTTCGACAGCACGGGCGACTATCCGGCGGTGTGGGTCAGCGACGGCGCGACCGTCGTCCTCGACTCCTGCCGGGTGCACGACGTACCGGACGCGCTGTTCGTGCTCGACCGTGGCTCGCGCGCGGACGTCGTCGACAGCGACATCTCCCAGGTCCGCAACACAGCCGTGTCGGTGAGCGACGGCGCGACCGCGCAGCTCGACGACTGCCGGATCCGGGACGCGGTCACGGGCGCGTGGTTCCGCGACCACGGCAGCGGCGGCACCCTCAACAACTGCACCGTGGACGCCACCCAGACCGGCGTGATCGTCACCAAGGGCGCCGACCCCACCATCGAGCGCTGCACGGTCGACTCCCCCGCCGAGGCCGGCTTCTACGTCTCCGCGGGCGGCCGGGGCACCTTCCAGGGCTGCCGCGTGACGGGCAGCGGCGGCTACGGCTTCCATGTGATCGACGGCTGTCGTACGACGCTCAAGAAGTGCCGTACGGAGCGGTGCGCGCGCGGCGGTTACGAGTTCGCGGACGCCGGTCCGGACGCGGGACCCGGCACGGGACCCGTCGTCGAGGACTGCACCAGCGACGAGAGCGGCCTGAAGCCGCCCACCGCCCATGAGACGGCCGTGGAGACGGCGAGCCAGTCGACCAGCGTGCTGGGCGCGATCCCGCCCCAGCGCACGGCCGAGCAGGACCCGCTGATCCCCGCGACGGACCCGGAGAAGGAGTCCCGCTCGTCCAAGGACGTCCTCGGTGAACTCGACGCGCTGGTCGGCCTGGACAGCGTCAAGCGCGAGGTGCGCGCCCTCACCGACATGATCGAGGTGGGCCGGCGCCGCCAACAGGCCGGCCTCAAGGCGGCCTCCGTCAAACGGCACCTGGTCTTCACCGGCTCCCCCGGCACCGGCAAGACGACGGTCGCCCGGCTCTACGGCGAGATCCTCGCCTCGCTCGGGGTCCTGGAGAAGGGGCACCTCGTCGAGGTGTCCCGGGTCGACCTGGTCGGCGAGCACATCGGCTCCACCGCGATCCGCACCCAGGAGGCCTTCGACAAGGCGCGCGGCGGAGTGCTGTTCATCGACGAGGCGTACGCCCTCTCTCCGGAGGACTCGGGACGCGACTTCGGTAAAGAAGCCATCGACACGCTGGTGAAGCTGATGGAGGACCACCGGGACGCGGTCGTGGTGATCGTCGCGGGCTACACGGCGGAGATGGAGCGGTTCCTGTCCGTCAACCCCGGTGTGGCGTCCCGTTTCTCACGGACCATCACCTTCAGCGACTACAACCCCGAGGAACTGCTGAGGATCGTCGAGCAGCAGGCCGAGGAGCACGAGTACCGGCTGGCCGAGGGCGCGTCCGAGGGGCTCACGAAGTACTTCACGGCGATCCCCAAGGGCGCCGCGTTCGGCAACGGCCGCACCGCGCGGCAGACGTTCGAGGCGATGGTGGAGCGGCACGCGAGCCGGGTCGCCCAGTTCGAGGAGCCGAGCACGGACGACCTGACCCTGCTCTACGCGGACGACCTGCCCGAGCTGCCCTGAGGCGGCACCTCGGGCCGCAGCCGGGCCAGCAGCCGCTCGCGTTCCTCCGCGAACGCGGGGTCGGCCTGGTAGTCGGAGTGGCCGAGGATCGGTGCGGGCAGCGGATGTCGTGCCGTACGGCCGTATTCCAGTGGGTCCTTGAGGGGTGGTTCGTGGTCCACCTCGGGGCCGCAGTCGGCGGAGACGCGTACCGGGCCGCCGATGGGATCGGTGAGCCGGTACAGATTGCGCCAGCAGTCGACCTCACGGTGCAGCCGGGTCAGCGCCGCCGGTCCGAAGTGGGCCGGGAACCAGCGGCCGTAGAGGCGCTCCAGGGGTGAGCCGTAGGTCAGGAGGGCTACTCGTTTGCGTTGGGCGGGCTTGAGTTGCCAGGCCGCCGCTGCGGCGAGGACGCTGCCCTGGGAGTGGCCGGAGATGACGAGGCGGCCGCCGGTGGCGCGGGTCCAGGTGGCCATCCGCCAGGTCAGGTCGGGTACCGCGCGCTCGGCGTAGCAGGGCGGGGCGAAGGGGTGGGCGGCGCGCGGCCAGAAGGTGCCCACGTCCCAGAGGATGCCGATCGTGCGCCGCGCGGAGGCGTCTTTGTAGGCGCGCCTGCCCCAGGTGACGAAGAGTATGAAGCCGAGCCCGATCAGCCAGGAGCCGAGGCCCTGTGAGGTCTGGGCGGCGCCGTGCACGAAGGCGTGGCCCTCCTCTCCGGCCCGCGACGGTGTCCTGTCGGTGGTGAAGGCGCCGACGAGCGCCCCGGCGCCCAGGAGCAGGGTCGCGGTGGAGGTGACGGCGACGAGGAGGGGGCCGCGGTCGGTGAGCGTGGCCATCGCGCGCGTGCTCGCGATCCGGGCGGTGCGCGCCCGGTCCTTGCGCCCGCCCGGGTAGTCGCGCGCCACCGCGGCCAGTTCGCTGCGGCGCAGCCGCCAGGTGCGGTGGCCGAGTCCGGCGCAGAGGACGAGGACGACGATCAGCAGTGCCGGGATCACCGAGGCCTGCCAGGTGAGCAGGACGGGCGGGCCCGCGATGGACGTCCCGGTGCCGTCCAGCCAGTCGGAGACCCGCTGCGAGACCCCGCCGGACATCACGCCGCCCAGGGCGCAGGCCAGCATCGCGACGGCCGGCCCGCCGAGCCCGTGCATCGCGGCACGCGGATCGGGGTGGGTGCGGTGCAGAAGGTGGGCGACCACGGCGAGGGCGATCACCAACAGGCCCTGGACCAGAGCGATTCCGCCGAAGGCCGGGTCGCCAGGCAGCCGCCCGGACGACTGCCATCCCGGACGCGACCAGCCGGCGTACAGCAGGGCGAGGGCGAGCAGCAGGAGTGCGCCGAGCGGGAGGCGTCGGACGAGACGGCGGTCGAGGGCCTGGTCGAGGCGGTTCTCGCTGCGGCCCCGGCGGCACACCACGTAGACCACGACGAAGGCGAGGCCGGCGAGTGCGGTCTCCAGGAGTACGCCGAGGCGGGCCAACGGGTCGGAGCCGTCGGGTCCGCGGTCGAAGTGGACCGCCGAGACGGTGACGGCCGCGGCGACCGTGAGGAGGCCGGCCGCGGTGTGGGCGGCGCGGAGTCGGGCGACCAGGCGGCGGCCGTACCAGAAGCCGGGGCGGCCCAGGGAACTGCGGTCGGGCTCGTCGTCGGGTTCGGCTCTGCGGGGCATCGGCTGCTGGGACTCGTACTCGCTCCAGGTGCGGCGGGAGAGGTACCAGAGGAGGACGGTGAGCGCGGTCGGCACCAGGGCGGCGAGCGCGAGGCGGCGACCGGGGCGGCTCCACCAGCTGTCGTGCGACATCGCGGGCGACAGGAAGCCCAGCCAGGTGTGCCGTTCGGCGCACGCGCGCGTGCCGGCGCACTGCCAGGCGGCGAGATCGAGGGCAACCTCGCAGGCCGCGGCGACGAGCAGCACGGTCAGGGTCAGTCCCGCGAGGCGCACCAGGAGGCCGTAGAAACGGACCGTTCGTTTCCGGTCGCGGGCGGTGGGGCGCATCCAGTGGGCGAGGTTGACGACCATGAACGGCAGGAGCAGCAGCCACAGGGCGCGGGTGCCGTTGCCCGAGGTGAGGTTGCACCAGACGTAGGCCTCGCGGATCGGTCCCTCGCGCTGGTCGGCGGGCCGGGACTCGGCGTCGACGTCGGCGGTGCGCCGGAAGACGGCGGCCGTGTCGTCGCCGGTGATCCGCACCGTGCGTGGATCGCCGAGCATCTCCTCGGGTGTGGCGCCACCGACTCCATGGACCAGGAGTTCCAGGGCGGGTTCGGTCTGATCAAGCCGTCCGGCGGGGCTCTTCGCCTCGCTCGTGACGGCGTGTTCCTGTACACGCTCCACTGTTCGCACATCCCCCGTGACGCACTGTCTGTCTGTGTCCGTGTGCACACCAGGATCGTCCTTTCCGGCGCGTCGCACACGCCCCGTCACCGAATCTCCCCCGATCGGTGTGACACGTGAGGAACGGAGGATGACCGAATGACATGTGCGCGTCGGGACAGGCGGTGGCGCGGTGCTTGCGGGGGCGTGCGAGGATTGGGGCGTCCGCGCACCGCAGCCGGGAAGAATGTCCTGGTCGGGGCGGGCGCGCTGGGCAGTCTGACGGGTTGCGGCGAAAGGACCGGAGCGTACGTGAGTGAGAATCAGAACCTCCTCGCGGAGCAGCGGCGCGCACTGATCCTCGACGAGGTCCGGCGCCGCGGTGGCGTCCGCGTCAACGAACTGACCCGCAAGCTCGGCGTGTCGGACATGACCGTGCGCCGCGATCTCGACGCGCTGGCCCGGCAGGGCGTCCTGGAGAAGGTGCACGGCGGGGCGGTACCGGTCGTCGAGGCGAGCACGCACGAGCCGGGCTTCGAGGCGAAGTCGGGGCTGGAGCTGACCGCCAAGGAGGACATCGCGCGGGCGGCGGCGGAGTTGGTGGCGCCGGGTACGGCGATCGCGCTCTCGGGCGGTACGACGACGTACGCGCTCGCGCATCACCTGCTCGAGGTCCCCGATCTCACCGTGGTCACCAACTCGGTGCGGGTGGCGGACGTGTTCCACGCGGCGCAGCGCACCTCGGGGAAGCTCCAGGGCGCGGCGACGGTCGTACTGACCGGCGGAGTGCGCACCCCCTCCGACTCGTTGGTGGGCCCGGTGGCCGACCAGGCGATCGCGGCGCTCCACTTCGACATGCTGTTCCTCGGCGTGCACGGCATATCGGTCGAGGCCGGCCTGTCGACACCGAACCTCGCGGAGGCCGAGACCAACCGGCGGCTCGTGCAGTCCGCGCGGCGGGTCGTGGTCGTCGCCGACCACACCAAGTGGGGGACGGTGGGCCTGAGTTCGTTCGCCGCGCTGGAACAGGTGGACACGCTGGTGACGGACGCGGGGTTGCCGGCCGAGGCGCGGGCGGACATCGCCGAGCATCTGCGACGGCTTGTGGTGGCGGGCGAACCCGATGACGGGGAAGACATCTGACGTTCCGTCAGCTAGGGTGACGCCCTCCCCGACCCCAACTACCGTTGCGTAGCGGAGGTTTCACCATGGCTCACCGTCTGCGTCCGGTGGGGATCGACTTCGTCGAGACCGCGCCCGTACGGCTCGTCTTCGCTCGGGAGGTCGCCGCGCCACCGGAGGCGGTGTTCGGTGCGCTGGCCGAGGATGTGACCGGCTGGAGCGAGTGGTTCTCGGCGGTGAGGTCGGCTCGGCCTACCGGTGACGGGGCTGGGCGTGAGGTTCGGCTGCTGGGCGGGACGCGGTTCGAGGAGACCGTGTTGGTGGCCAAGTCGCCGGAGACGTACGCGTATCGGGTCGATGTGACCAACGCGCCGGGGATTCGCGCGTTGGTCGAGGAGTGGCGGTTGACTCCTGTCGGGGGTCGGACTCGGGTTCAGTGGACGTTCGCCGCGGATGGGGCTGCGCCGTTTCGGGCTGTGTTGCGGTTGGCGCGGCCTGGGTTGGGGCGGGCGTTCAGGGATGCGGTGACGGCGTTGGATCGGCGGCTGGCCGGCTAGGGGTTCTTTGCTCAGGTCGGCCAGACTCCCGTTGCCAGGAGCGAGGTGATCGCCTTGCTGTACGGGGCGATGTCCAGGCCCTGTTCCGCCAGCCACGTGTCCGAGTAGTACTTGTCCAGGTAGCGGTCGCCCGGGTCGCACAACAGGGTTACCACGCTGCCCTGTTGGCCCGTTTCCACCATCTCGGCGATGATTTTGAGGGCGCTCCAGAGGCCGGTGCCCGTGGAGCCGCCCGCCTTGCGGCCGATGGCCTGTTCCAGGGCTCTTACGGCGGCGACGCTGGCCGCGTCCGGGACCTTCATCATGCGGTCGATCGCGCCGGGGACGAAGCTCGGTTCCATCCGGGGGCGGCCGATGCCCTCGATGCGGGAGCCGCAGTCGCGGGTGACGTCCTGGTCGCCGGTGGTCCAGCCCTCGAAGAAACAGGAGTTCTCCGGGTCGGCGACACAGACGCGGGTGTCGTGCTGCATGTAGTGGACGTAGCGCGCCAGGGTCGCGGAGGTACCGCCGGTGCCGGCCGTGGCGACGATCCACGCGGGCTCCGGGAAACGCTCCAACTCCAGCTGGCGGAAGATGGATTCGGCGATGTTGTTGTTGCCGCGCCAGTCCGTGGCCCGCTCCGCGTAGGTGAACTGGTCCATGTAGTGGCCGCCGGTCTCCACCGCGAGGGCGGCCGACTCCTCGTACATCCTGCGCGGGTCGTCCACGAAGTGGCACTGCCCGCCGTGGAATTCGATCAGGCGGATCTTCTCCGCGCTGGTCGTGCGCGGCATGACCGCGATGAAGGGGACCCCGATCAGTTTGGCGAAGTACGCCTCGGAGACGGCCGTGGAACCGCTGGAGGCCTCGATCACCGGGCGGGTGGGCCGGATCCAGCCGTTGCAGAGGCCGTAGAGGAAGAGGGAGCGGGCGAGGCGGTGTTTGAGGCTGCCGGTGGGGTGGGTCGACTCGTCCTTCAGGTAGAGGTCAATGCCCCAGCGCTCGGGGAGCGGGAAGCGGAGCAGGTGGGTGTCGGCCGAGCGGTTGGCGTCGGCCTGGACCTTGCGGACGGCTTCTTTCAGCCAGCTCCGGTAGGCGGCGTCGCTGCGGTCGACGTCGAGGGTGGCACCGGTCAGGGCCTGTGGGGTGGTGCTCACGGCGGGGCTCCTTACGCTTCGCGCCGACGGCGCCTCGCGCGGCCGACGTCTCGATCATATGCACCTTCGGCACGCTTCTCACCTGCATAAACGTGTCTTTGGGCGCCTCAAAGGCATCCCTGGGGCAAGGGCGTCAACAGGGCATCGGCAGGCCGTCATTAGGCCGTCAGGAGGTCTTCGGCAAGCTTTCGGCGGGCTTCCGACAGGGGCGCGGGGGCGCACTCGCGCGAGTGCTCCGGGTACTCACCGTGACCGTGCGGTACGTACTGGTGCTCGACGCCCGTGGCGGGCAGACTGCACGGGAGCGGGACGAACGTCCTGAACGGGGGCGCACACTGGATCACAGAGGTCCTGGACCAAGGGGGCGGGGAAGCATGGCGGAGCCGGAGTTCACGGCCACGGGCGTGCGGATCGGGAAGCGGCTGCGGTCGCTCACGCGGGCCGGACAGGTCCGGATCAATGACGGCAGGCTGGAGTTGCTCACCAGTTACGGCAGCGAGATCGACAGCGCGCCGGTGCAGGCGGTGCGTGCGTCGAAACCCTGGTTCGCTCCCGAGGACCGGGCGCTGGCCGACCTCAACGGCAACAGGTATCTGTTGACCCTCGGCGAGCACGACCCCGCGCCCGGGCAACCGGGTCCGCCTGCGGCACGCCGGTTCATCGAGGCTGTGCGGAAGGCGGCGGGGCGGGGCGGCTGACAGGCGCTGTGGCGCTGTGGCGTCTCGGATCCTGCTCCGTAGAGCGGCTGATCCATGTCGTGGAGCGGTCGGTTCCATGGTGGGGGGGGCGGCCGGTTCGTGGCGGGGAGCGCCCGGCTCCGTGGTAGGGAGCGCCCGGCTCCGTGGTAGAGCTGATCCGCGCCATTGACGGGCAGTCGTCGGCCGCGAGTTGCGGGATCGCGGCCCCTGAGCCACTCTGGTCTCACGTCACTCTGGGTTTACCGGCGATAACGCTGCGAACCAGCCCGCCGGACACAACAGCAGGCGGCCGTTCTCCGACCACTCTGCTGGATCCGAACTCCGTGTTCTTCCGGACCTCAGTCGGGGAGTCGCAGCCGTGATCAGTCACCCAAGCAGGCACTGCACGGTGGAGCTCCAAGCCCTGCCGTCGCGGATCGGCCAGGTCCGCAGAATCGTATCTGCGCAATTGCGCTACTGGCATCTGGACCCTCTGATAGACCGGGCCGCGCTCGGTGTCACAGAGCTCCTGACCAACGTCCACCGGCATGCCCAGCCCGACAAGACGTGCGTCGTCGAGATCGAGCTGGTGCTCGACCAGCTCATGGTCTCGGTGCACGACCACGATCCCCGGCTTCCGGTGGTCGGTGACATCGACGAGGTCTCTCCTACGGCCACTTGTGGGCGTGGACTCGCGATGGTCGCCGCGGTGAGCGAGAACTGGGGGGTGCGGCCGGACGGTGAGTCCGGGAAGGTCGTGTGGTTCGCGCTCAGTGCGGCTACGCCGGCGACGGCGACGGCGACTGCGACGCCGGGTCGTTCACCGCGCCGTACGGCGGTGGAGAAACCCGCGCACCGGTTCGTCACCGAGGTCGAGCACCCGGTTGACGGCCACCGGCCCCAACACGCTCCCGCCCGGTCCGCCGTTGCCGGTTGATCGGGCGGTGATTCGTTGCGGGGGGGGTGGTGGAGGGGGCGGGGAGGGTGGCTTTGGGGTGGGCGGTGTTGAGCGGGAGGGGTGGCTGGGCCTGTCTTCTGACAGCGGCTTAGCTGAGGCGTGTTTTTTCAACAGCGCGATGCTGGGCCGGTGTTGCGAACGCCGGGATGCTGGTCCGGTGTTGATCAGGCACCCGCGCGCACCTCTTATTGGTTCGGTCGCCTTCGGGGCGCCAAAGC
>Ga0307517_10013290_pt1 | contig 11197 bp, 7 predicted proteins | sample 23_EM_MG_FD_194515 | JGI IMG/M metagenome (GOLD analysis project Ga0307517, IMG submission 194515) | Populus trichocarpa ectomycorrhiza microbial communities from riparian zone in the Pacific Northwest, United States - 23_EM | ecosystem: Host-associated > Plants > Roots > Unclassified | place... | reverse complement strand
AATTTGACATGTTATTTGACAACACTTCTTTTTTTAAGAGAAAAAAAAAAGGGGGGGGGGGATGCTCAGTGATTTTGTATCTTTTCAGATTTTTATTTTTATCTCTTTATCTTTTGCTCCTTGGGCCAGCATGAAATTTATGACAGCTATTGCCTTCAGCTAAGTGCTGTCTTGTTGCAAAACAAGTATCAAAGTGTTATTTGTTAACCTATTTGTCTCCAAACCAAGTTTCATCTAGTAGACACTAGTACTCTGCAGTAGTAAGCTCTACTGATATGTGTTCCTTTTCTTTTCTTTTATCTCTGAGGCTATGCTTCATTTAAAGAATTTGGAGCAGGAGATTCAGATTACCTGTCTAGTTTTACTGCTGGGAATAAGTCATGTTCATCATTTGACTTTCTAGTTTTCTCACATTTAAATCTACAATCAATTGTCTAGATGTTCTCAAGCTGACATGTTTCTAAACTAATGAATAAGTTGAATGTATTTGCCTCTTTCCTTGTCTGAATAATACAAGGAACTACACAGACAGGTAGGATTTATTAAAAAATTTGTTACTTAAACTACCTTGACTCATTTATTCCTTTTCAATTCTCTTCCCTTTCTTTGATAATGCTGTATAGATGATACTATACATTTTAAGTATGGGAATGTGAGTCTTTTTTCCTTTCATGTGTAAAGGTTGGATGACTTGTGCGATTTTCAGGTTTCTACTTGTGCAAAATGCTCTGGTGAAGGCGAGGTGATTACTGACCACTGCCGAAAATGTGGTGGAAATGGTAAAATAAGGTCAAAGCGAAGCATGAAAGTGGTCTTCCCAGCTGGTGTCAATGATGGAGCTACAATGCGAATTCAGGGCGAGGGTAGTTTCAACAAGAAAAGGTATGATTGAATAAAGATATTCTGTCCATCAAATATTTTTACTAGTATCATCAGTACATGTGGATAGGTAAAGCTTGGTTGTCTCCCTTTCGGTGTGCTTACATTGCTCTTAAGAGGCTGGATTACATCTCATTTGGTGCTCTTTCAGCCACTCCAAAGAAATTGATCAATCAATGCTAAGAATCAGGAAATGCTAAACAAGTGTAATGTAAAATTAATGCATGTTCCCAAAAACTTCACCATTGACAACTAAACTAGTTTATGTTTGGGATTACAGTGCAAGGGACCATTCTGCTATCCTAATATCAAAAGCCTCGAAGAAATTTTTTTGAAACTTTACTGTCAGAGGTTTGAGTTTACTGTTGGGATTTGGGACTGCTTGTGTTCCCTCAAACAGAATCCCAGAAATACATTTGTAAAATTCACCACCTGTTGAGGGATGATTCCGATGTAATAAGTATTTAACTGTTATCCCTACATGGAGTTGGCTGACTGCAACATAAACCCAATTTTCCGTAAGGTATTAGTGGAATACAAAGGCAATTTATACTGCATAGAGTATAATGCCTGCACCAAGGAGGCTTTTTGATGTCGGTATACTGAGGCCCTTGGCTTATCAAAAACAAAAAGAAAACGGGTGAGTTATTGAGTCAGGCCTCAAAATATAAATCCATACATATCACCTCAGCATTTGTAGGTTCATATCTGAATTTCTCCAATATCCATCTCTCTTTGGGCATATATTCCTTTCTATCCACTATAGGCTGATATTACATTCTACTTTCTGGTGTTCTCCTGGCTATTTTAAACTGGTAGGTCATCTGTCAAACATTAATATTTGCATATTCAGGTCTTGTTAATACTTTCTGCATGACAAACTTCCTGGTTGTGTCTACAAGTTTCCAGTCACCCTTGTTGGTTTAAATATATTATCTCTGTACATTTTGTTCTTGTCCATATCCCTAATCCCTATACATCCAAGTGCAACCCTTTCCATTGCATTGTAGAATCACAAAATATTTGTAATCGCTATATTTAGATTGATTTGGATGGTTTGGATATATAATTATTGCACTAATTGATGTGTAATGGACAAGTTTAACACTAGGGCATGCACCATATAGGTTATCATTTACATATAATGTATTTGCTGAGGTTGCTGAGTTCTTTATGCCAAAAATGAGAATGGGTTCTTTTGTAATATTTGGCATGCTCCCTATTAAACTTTTGTTTCTATTGATTTTTCTCTTCATTTATACTGTGTTAGCTATGGAATGTTTCTTCATTTCATATTATGATTAGATATTACTAGATAGCAATGCAAAAATTACTAGATAGCAATGCAAAACTAAGTCTTACAAGAAAAAAAAATCTAAAACTGGAAGCATCGCTTCATTTGCTTTTGATAGGGGCATTGCTGGTGATCTGTTTATAAGCCTCCATGTCAATGAAAAACAAGGGATTTGGAGAAATGGTCTCAATCTTTACTCAAAGATCAATGTTGATTATACTCAGGCAATTCTGGGGACCGTCTTAAAGGTAATTATAGTTTCTTGTCTTCTATTAGATATTTTTTTAAAAATCGTCTATCTTTTACTCTTTTGTTGGAAGCATTGCTTCTCATTTATTTTTCAGGTGCTAAACTATAGCTTCACAGTTAATAATTTCTTGACTTAATGCTTCTGGATGTGTAACAAATCAACGTGTCAGAAATTAGCATTCACACTATAAAATGCAGGGTTGGCTTCTTCATGTTCACATTGTGCAGTCAAATTTTCTTCTTGAGAGTTATTGTCAATCACTTCACCTCAACTACAGTTTTTAATCTAAGTATGACTCTTAGAGCTTAACCCTTGACATCATCTAATCCTCAATTCCTGCATACCTGCTATAGAGGCTGGAAATTTTGATGCCAGTGTTTATGCTTTAGTGATTTTTGGTACTTTAGATATTAGAAATTCCCTTTGGACCTAAAGAAGAAGCCTGACATTTAAGCTACCAATACTATAACCATATAAACAACCATTGTTATCATTTATGGAACGTACTATCCATTGTCATCTCTGCATTTGGTTTTGTATGACCATTTTACGCTCATTTGAAACAATGGTTAAATAATAATCCACAAACAAAGATTCTCTTCCAAATATTGAAATGTAAGTCTACCACAATCGCAGTTGGAACTTACAAAATGCAATTTTATTGTATGAAATAATTGTACGATAGAGCAATCTTGAACATATCCTGTTCATACTCTTAAAGCAATCTGATTACTTAATCAAAACTGAATTGCTGGACATTGTTCTATGCCATAAAAGTAAACTCTAAATCAGATCATTTGACTTAGTATATGTTAACCAAACAACACGGATTTTTGGTATCATGCAAAATGTGTTTCTTCTTCATGGTTCAGTTCTTGAATGCATCATAGGGGCCTCAGTATGGCCCGTGTTTTTCTTTTCCTTACCTCTTTTTCTGCCTTTCTTCACCATTCAAATGAGGGATGGGGTTGAAATGTGAGTTTTTATAGAATTTTTTCAGAAACATAGAAATGGCTTTTGGATGCCTTGAAGTAAGTTGTTTGACATATGAATCTAAAATAACTTCAGGTTGAGACTGTCGAGGGTTTGAAAGATCTTCAAATTCCTTCTGGGATTCAGCCTGGAGATGTTGTAAAATTGTTACGTTTGGGAGTTCCAGACATCAATAAACCTTCTGTTCGAGGTGATCATCACTTTATTGTGAATATTCTGATCCCCAAAGATATCAGGTCTGAGTCCCCTTTCTACTTTACACTCAAGAGTTTCTTATTCTACATGGGCATTTGTAGTGTTTGTACACGTTATTTAATTTAGTAGGTACTAGGTTGGTGCCCGTGCTGTGTTGCGGGTCCGCATTTCCAGTAAAATATTTAGGTGTTGCTAGCACATATTTATTTTTTAAAAAAGAAATCTAATAACTCGGGTTATAGTCCCAACCAAATAAATAAGTTGGCTTTATTTGAACCATATGGAAAAAAAAAGACAATGATAGTAAACGGGAAAACACATATATATATATATATATATAAACGATCAATGAGGACCAAAATAAATAAATAAAAATAACACTCAACTTTGATTGAAGGGTGAAATTAAAAATAATAAAATTTCTATAAGAGTTAAGGAAAAAAGTAAGAAATCATAAGAATAAGGATCAAATTGATAACACCAATACATGATAAAAAAAAAACTTGAACATGTAGAATTTTTCAACATGTTTTTTTACATAAAAAATTGTAAATGTAAATCAAAAAATTTATGCACACGTCCAATTAAATAAATCACGAACCATTGTGTAAATAAATGAAAAAAAAGTAAGTAACGATAAATAAAAACATAATTGGAAAAATCGAAAGATCAATGTAGATTAAGATGTTTAATATCGTAACATGGGTCATTTATCTGTTGTGTTTAATGAATTTGTATATGAAAATCAATTTGTAATAGAGATGGACACACACATAAAATTTGTTGAATAAAATAAAAGAAAAAAAAATATGCAAGGTTGCACATATTAAAAATACTATATAAAAAAATATTTAATCTATATAAAATATATATAAAAAAAAATTCAGATGAATCATACTAACCTATGCAAAAATTAAACACACCCAATATAATTAAAAAATAATTATTATTCAACAAAGGCTTAAAAACTCAAAAAAATCATAGAGAATGGATATTAATTAATAAATAAATTTTAAAATTATTTTAAAAAAAATACATGTAAAAAAGCCATTGATATAAAAAAAATAAAAACTTTGAAAAAAGAAGAAGCAATGAGGCCAGGCACTGCAAGGTCGTCCGCCCCAGTTGCTTGAAACACAAACAGACAACGCGTTGTCTGGAAATCCCAAAATTCAGCTACTAGTGTGGCTGGATAAACGAGGTTTTTTAACCCAAAAACTCATTTTGAAATCGTTTTTGTCCCAAAACACTTAGGAAACATCCCGTGAATCTTGTTAAATCAATCCATGGCCTCCAAAAACGCAAAAACCGCTTTAAAACTTGAAATCTACCTGAAACCTAAAATCTTTTCAAGCTCAGATATATTTTTTTAGGTGTTTTCAAGGTAAAAAAAACACCTAACCACAACCCCCTTTATCATATGGAACCTTTTGACACAAAAAGATTGGTGGCTAAAATCTTCCCCAATGATAGCTTTTTCTCTTAAAGCCGGAATCTGACAATTCCCTCTATCCACCCAAATAAGAACTAAAAAAATAAGAAAAATAAAGTTTGGTATCAAAATGTATTTTTTTAAATTATAGGAACCGGTCACCTAATAACTAAAAAATATGGGGGACGAAAATGAACTTTTGAAATAAATTTCAAAATCACCACCAATGTTACCCGTATTTTTCACTTCGATCCTCATTCTTTCAATTCAACCCTCCCTTCCAAAAAGTCATGCAATTGGATGCTGATTTGAGCTCAAAAAGGCTCAATTGTGGAAAAAAAACGTTTGAGGATCAAAATATTTTTTTTAAAAAAAATATACTATTACAATCCACAATGAATTGTGAGAGCATGAACAATGAGAATGGCTACAGTGAATTCCCTACATGTTTTAGTTTTTGTTAATTGACAAATTACAGCTGTTTAAATAATAGGACTTCTCAGTAGTTGAATAATGAATACTGTCCTGATCATTATGGCAATATGATTTGTTGGTATTCACCAGTCCACATGAAAGCCTGAGACTCCCTTTTTTATAATGATCAAGAGGCTACCACTATATCCATTACTTTGTTGGAGGAATTGAAATTACCTCTGATGTGTACATTGTTTATTAAGTCTAACCTTCTCATTATAGAACAGGATTTAATATTGTGTGAATTGTTTTCCTTTTGAATTCTATACTATCACTTTAAATTAAAAGATAATGTTGATATTTTTTGGATGAATTATTAACATTTTAGATAATTGCTACCTTAAAGTTGAAATTTCTGCTGCTGTTCAAAATCTTTGTTCAACAAACTGTATGTAATTGGTTCAAACTGAAAGCTGTATTTTATATGCATAAACTTTATGGTTAACCATCTTCTCAAGCCGAACAAAATCGAACAATGGAGGGAATGTCTGCTCTAAATTGCCTGAATAAATATTGTTGATTCTGACGAGCTATCTAATTTTCAGTTATGGAACAGTTGGATTGAAGATTATAATTTGATTCAATAATATGCAAATTATGTCAGGCATTCTCTTTCTAATCATACAGAAAGATTTAGCTGTCAATTAAGGACACCCATGATTGTTTTGTTCACTGTGTTAAAGCATTTCATATCTTAAAGCTTCTTTCAAAAGTGTGTCCTCTAAATAGACTAGATTCTGAATGAATATACTGTTGGGAGAATTGATTGTGGACATTACAGAACCTATAGGAGTACCATCATATGCAATGCCTGCTTGAAGTGGTTGTTTGATTGTGTTGGGAGTTTATGCCATGGTTTCTTTGTTTTCATCTCTTTTGTGAGGTTGCACACTTTTTGTATGAGCTCATTTTGAAGATAATTGCAGTAACAAGGAACGAGTGCTTGTCGAGGAACTGGCTTCACTCAAGTCTTGCAGCAAGGAACATGCAATTTCTTCTAACAGCTCTGGTATTGTCTTTTTTTTTTTTTTTGTCAGTTATAGTATTTATTTAAAACCATTTAAGTGGATACTCCAAGAATCTTCATAGTAGTGTAATTTCATGCTGAACATGTCAAAATAGTCATCTTATATGCAGGGTTGTCAACTTTTAAGAAAAAATTATAGTTTTGGATAAATGGGGAGTGCATGGAGGAATGCAGGAGATAAGCCTAGGTACAGGGAGGATATTTTAGGGTAGATCCTTTACTTTTCTTCGAAAAAATAGAAATTTTGGGGATGCAAAACTTTTGGTAGATGGAAAAAGAAAATGTAGACTCCAACTAAGAATTCTTATGGAAAATTCATGTCCAGTTGAGTTGACATGTATTGGCACAACCTGAAACATACGTTCATGTGGCTGTGCTCAGCCTAAATATGGTGCTGCTGTTGCGCTTCTTTTAATCCATGTCCTTAGACCAAGGCTCAATTGGCAAGACAAGTAAAAATATGCTGGCAATGGCAATAGGGTTGTCGTGTCCTCCATGGAATCTCTTTGAGCTCCTGTCACTTAAAACACATGCATGTGTATTGAGCATTGACAAGACCTGGTGTGTACTTAAAATCATAGCACTATTGCAAGCATCCCTTCTTAGAAATCACATCCTCGACCTCGTTTTCAGCACAATTCGTAAACTTTTCCAGTTTTACCCTTCTAGTCAACATCTTTAACACTTTTTTTTTCTCAATAAAATGAAGTATTTGTTGCAAGTAAGAAAATGCCAAAAATATGGGTGGTTACTCAAGAAATTGTACATGTACATAAGATTTTGCATTTACACTATCAAAATATATGTAGTCTTGTCCTTGATTCTTGATTTTTTAGATTGAACAAATTTAACACGCTCCATATCTGTTAACACTCATGTCATGTCCATAAATCATAGTGTGGTATTTTTCGAAAAGACAATATTATGTTGTGTTCAATCCCTTCAGGCTTTGTTTGACTGCCACAAAAGCCTTCTTACTCATTTTCTGTTCTTTTTTAGTTCTAACTATGATGATTCATTGTTTGCTGAAATCATAATCTCACAAGCAGGTTGGATTATTTTTATTATCTGAGCACAATTTGTTAATGTGATTAACACTTTTTTGAAGTGGCTTATATTTTGTGTTCGAAGACAAAACAAATCAAATATAAATTTGTTTGTATACAGAGTATATTTGTACACACTAACATATCTTTAGTGAATTGTATCATAGCCATATCCTGATCCATGCTTTGTAGTATGTCAATTTGCTTTAAAGGTGGGAATGTGCTAGAGATTATTCAGATTTGGTACCTTTTCTTACATTTCATATCTGCACATTCAGGCACATTCGAAAGCAACAACGATCACATTAGAGATCCAAAAGACAATGCTTCAGGTCATAGGGTCAAATCCACTGCGTCTCTGTGGAACTCGATTAAAGGCTTCTTGGGGTATATTTTACTGACTTCACATTGCTTTCCTATTCTGCCTTCATAAAGTTGTGTGTGATTAGGAGTGATATCACTTACAATGATGTTTTAATCATAAAGCAGAATCAAAATGCCAACGTAGATAAATAATAAAGCACTAAGATATAAATGAAGGATATATAATACTTCCCTGAATCTCTGTGATCAAAACTCTTGAAAAAGAAAGGGGGCATGGGCTGGAGCATTGCAAGCAACCTAAGCTTGCAGGTGTTAGTCTTGAGATCAGCCAGATTTTGTAAAAAGTTTGAAGGATAAAGAGGCCCAGATTTTCTTCTTCGAACTCCTCCTGGGGCCATAGTTGCATAATAGCCTTTCTGTGCGTGTTCTCTCTTATACCTATGTTGTTGATTTCAAGTTGCCTTTTTTTTCATTCCATTCTCTGTCCTATGAAGTCCTTGCTCACCTACACCAACAGTCTATGAATTTTACTTGCACATGTTTCGCTCCAGATCAGGTAGCACTAGAAAATTTAGAAAAGGAAAGGGTGGGCATGGACTGGAGCATTTTAGCATCACATAGGGTGCCATGAATGTTGGTTAAACATGTCTGCCTCTAATTTTGTTCACCTTGTAGATCTAGTTGTTTGGTTTTATTTACATGGCATACATGGAGAACCCATGCCTCCAAATGTGCAATGAAGGGATCTGGACTTGATTGATGTATGAGGAGGATCATGGTTGAAAACATTCTAAAAAAAAAAAGATTATGGGTGGAAATGCTTGTTGCATTCTAATGAATTGGTGTTGATGTGTTTTTATTTGTGTTTTGCTTGGTTAATTGCAAGGCATCGATATCTTCAATTTCTGGTAACAAAATAAAGTGCATTATGTTAATCAGTGAGTGCTTTCAACCATACCTTTTATGAGTAGCAGTACAAGTAATAAATGAATCACGGGGCTCGTGTACTTGTACAGATCAGAGGAACATTTGTGGTGCTTGTTTATCAAAATCTTTAAACTTGTAGGAAACAGACGTTTGTGTCGTAAGCATGTAGTTTTTTGCCCTCTCTTACGTACTGGCCTCTTAAACTATGAATTTGCAGGCAAAAGCAATCACGGGAAAGGTTTGCCTCTGTCACCATGACCAACACATCACTGTTGTGGAGATCTGGCAAACCGGATTTTTCCATCATGTTGTCTGTAATTACAGTTTCAGTTCTAACTTGTGTTTTAACCTCCATGCGAAAGATACAAAGGAACAATTCCTCGCATATACAGAACATTAGGAAGAAATGATTTTCAGCTGAGGTCAATGTTTTTGAGAAACGTGATATGAGGTAGTCTTTGCCCATACCTGTAATAGATGTAATGGGATCGGATGCATTTTATTTATTTCCTGGCATCTTTCCCTTAGATTTATCGTCGTCAAGGGCTGGCATGAAGATTAGATTGTTCTTAGCATGTAGATGCCGCTTTCAATAGCTCAAGCCTATACGTATATGTATTTTTTCATTGGTTTTACAAGTAACTTCACTGTCTGCCGATTCATCGGAGCTCATCATTCTTGTAATCAAAACTTAGTGTGATAGTGATTCTCATCATTTTTACTTTGAATAATGGATTGATAGCCTCGTGATTTGAGGTCTGGAGCTTGGACTGATCAAGAATGTGTTACTTTTAGCCAGAATTAATGCTACCGATTCATCACCAGGGATCCCTTCCTCTTATGTTTTACTTCTAGCCATCTGTGTCAACGCAAGAGCAGGGCATGGTCACCATTGATGGATGTCTATGATTGTCTAAAACAGTGTTTGAAAAGATACCAAACTGGCTATGGCTAGGAGCTTCAGAGCATAAAAAATGAATTTCTAGGGCTTTCATATACAGCAGACCAACTTCAGATAATAACCCAATATTTTTGTCTCCTATTTCTTTTTCAGTTTATTCGGCCTTGTGAGCAATTGAAGACCGAAGCATATGAGCCCGCTAATGGACTGACATTGACACCATTACTTCAGTATTAAGTTACTGCAACGTTGAAATTTCAACTGAACTTCTAGCTCTGACATTAAAACGCGTTAAGCAATCCGATTCAACAACTTATAATCCCCTCCATGATTACATTTTGTCTTCCCACCTCAAGATTCATTATCCAATCTTTCCTAGAAAATCCCCATATCACCTCTCGTAGATTTTCCTTCTCACCAAACAGTAACCAATGGCACTGGAATGGGTAGCGGTTGCCTATGCTGCTGGAGCAGAAGCCATGATGCTCCTTCTCTTAACCCTCCCAGGCTTAAACCCCTTACGCAATGGCCTTTTGTCTGTAACAAAAACCCTCCTGAAACCCTTCTTCTCAATATTGCCAATTTGCCTCTTCTTGGTCATGGACATCTACTGGAAATATGAAACGATGCCCTCTTGTAAGACCCTCAATTCCTGCTCTCCATCGGAGAATATGCGCCACCAAAAGTCCACTATTAAGAGCCAACGCAACGCACTTTTGATTGCTGCAGCGTTGGTTTTTTACTGGCTCTTGTATTCTGTAACGAAGCTTATTGATCGAGTTGAGCAGTTGCAGTTTCAGATCAAAAGGTCTACCAAAAATGATTGACACTTTGCCCGAGCACTATCCTTGGAGATTACCTCAAATTTGTGCCTCGAAACAGCATAGCCTTTGACTTTTTGAGAGGATGTATCTCTTTGTAAACGTGATTGATGTTTTTAGGCATCTGGGCTAGTTTGGTTCTTGGCCTTTGTCTTGGCAAATCACGTCACATCGAAAGAGTCTTTTTTTCAAATGTATTTAGGCTAGATTTTGCAATTATATCGCCTTGTTTACTTGAATGGAGACAGGAAAAGAAGGGTTTTTATATCTACAGAGGTGCTGGCAATGACAAATGCAGGTAAAAAATATTCAAAAAATTCGGATATGGAGTAATTCAACAGATTATGTATTGTGCCTCAAACACATAAACTTGGGATGATTGAATATTCATAGGAATAGTGTTTTCATCACAAATCTTTTAACGTTTTTTGTTGTTGTTAATAATTGAAACAGCCGTCTTCTTGCATTACTATGTGAGATATTTAAGTGGTTGAATTGCCTCAATGCAACAAATTGGCTTCCAAGATCATTTACTATATTGAAAGACTCTTTTTTTCCCTGAAGAGTTCATTTACATGGTTTGGCTGCAGGTTTTATTGTTTTTTTTTTTTTTTTTTTTGGGGGGGGTTTAAAT
>Ga0307517_10013288_pt1 | contig 11197 bp, 11 predicted proteins | sample 23_EM_MG_FD_194515 | JGI IMG/M metagenome (GOLD analysis project Ga0307517, IMG submission 194515) | Populus trichocarpa ectomycorrhiza microbial communities from riparian zone in the Pacific Northwest, United States - 23_EM | ecosystem: Host-associated > Plants > Roots > Unclassified | place... | reverse complement strand
GACCGGTGACCTGCCGGTTTGGCTGTGGTAATGGTGACACCTCAGGCCTCAGGCCTCAACACTTGCCACATGTGTTACCACAGCCCCAACGCGACTGGTTTGCAGTACTATGTGATGGAGGACAAAAAATTTCGCAAATTTCCCTTAAGCGCCAAAAAACAGCCTTAGCGCCCACCTGCTGATGACCGATGACCGATGACCTGCCGCTTGGGGGTACCGGCAGCCTGGGCGATGACCGATGACGGGGTCGATGACCGGCAAGGCAGGTCTGGCGATGACCGATGACCGCCGGAGTGGTCGTGCAGATACAGTATAGGGGGAGGAGGGGGGTAAAAGTCGTAGATTGGTCAGCAAACGTATTTCCTTTTTTGGTAATACGCTTTGCTTATCTAATTTCCGCGAGTCGGCTAAGGGCTCGCGCGCATTGGCAAAAACTCTGGCCACACGAAAATCCTAGCCGGGCGAAAACAGGCCACAATGTTCGAAATCGGCGAGCTCAACTCTGCCATGAGGGATACCCTCATACAACCCATTTTCTGATATCGGTTGCGATTGCAAGCGTCGACTCAGATTACGAACCTCAGAATTTGCCGAACATTTCTTGCAATGGAAGCACGCAATGATCACTGTCCTGGTTTTTGCTTGACGTCACAGATACGGCGACACGCAAGGGCCATTCTGTGCGCGCAGCCCCGGCCGGGGCACTCCACACGAAATTCCGGGCGGGCGTGCATGGATTCTCTGCCGCCTGTGGTAAAAAATGGGTGCAATTACCTCCGCCTTGGTTTTCGACACTTTAAGCAAGAAGTTCGGGACACCCTTTATCCTCTGGAGCGAGACGGTTTCGCTTCTGTTCCCAGCATCGTGGTCATCATGACGCAGCCTGTATCGCCGGAGCATTCTTTACTCTGCTGCTCCTGGCAGAGACCCTGATGAAGGGTGTGGCTCGCCGTGTACGACCTACTGACGAATTTATCTTACCCATTAAACAGGAAGTTTCTGCGCGGCAAGGACCCGCGCTCTGGGATTTGCGGGACGCTGTGGTAAGATATTAACCCTCCCTATACTCCCACGGCTATTCATCCCTGTGAGCTCCTCCCCAAGACCGCAGCGCTTCACGAACGTGAAGCCGCTCGTTCCACAGGATGACGCGTGACGTCTAGTTCGTTCAAAGCGTCCATGATCAACTACGAAAACAGTACGGAACCTTCAGAAATCGATGCAGCGTTCACTTTGTTACTTCCAAAACCCAACCGCACCGACCTTAATATGGTGTATGTCAGTTCGCCCCCCAGAGCCACAGGCCAATGAGATCCCAGGGCGACTAGAAAGTGCTTCTACCTGCTTCGAGGCTGATCCATCCAAATGGCGAGAAAGAGGGTGTTGTAGCAGGGGATTGTAACTAGTCATTAAGGTACTCTATGGTATATATTGCTCCGTGTGAAGATCATTTCACACGTATTTGCCGAAGAGCGGGATTAATGATTGTGCTAAAGTATAGCTGAACACCAGCTTAGGTCCGACGACCAGGATCTGCAGGAACGCAGTCAGCGAATCTCAAATGCGGGTCTGGTGTATCTCCCTACTTTAGGGGTGAGGCCTTTGAACAGGGCCGAAGGGCCTTCGTGCTTGAGGAGGTCTTTTATGACGGTAACACCGCTGACCTTGTGCTCAAAGTTGGCGTTTTGGATACGGGTCTTGACGACGTCTAATGGGGCAGCGACGGTGATGGAAGTCACAGCGCCAGACACGGAGGCGATGAAGTTCTGTGTCCAAGTGGCCTTGGAGTAGTCAGACACGCCAAGAACGTAGTCCTTTGTCACAGCAGAGGCACCGAAAAGCTAAGACAAAGCGGGCAGGATGTAAGTCTCAGGCGGGTAGGGCGGCACTGGATTTCACATACCGCGAAACTACCAGGCGCGTTACGGGCCATCGTCCAACCCCATCCACGATATAATGTTGTACCTTCCTCCAAGAAAATTCGGAGGACTCCACGTCCACGGAAGGCCTCAGGGTTCACCTGCCGCTTAATTTTTAGAGCATCAAGAGGTAAGAGTACCTGGATGGGGCGTCAATAGAGGGTTCGAGTCAGATGTAAAACTGACGCACAACTTCGCCAATTCCTGTCAGACTGGTATAGCACGTCAACGAACGGAGAACTTAGCATGACAGCAAGTAGGACATACCTTCCAGCAGTTGCTTGCATCATCAACTTTCCGTTCCGCTCTCCGAACACGTTCGTGAAGTTGTCCTTATAGTTTTTCTTGATCAAGTCGTTGAACCATGGTTGACCTCCAAACTTGTATATCCGCTGAGAGATTTTGTATCCTGCAGCATACCCGAGACCAGGGAATAGTGACAGCAGCTTCTTGCGCAGAGGTGCTGAGGCAGCATCCCGGAAAACGATCGAGTTCAGGGAGAACGAGACCTTTAATGAGGTAAGTCCGACTCCCACGATGGGCTAGCTGGGGCAGCACCTTAGCCTTGTTGCTCATCAACCGCTTCGCAATTGTGTCTACGGGGTGGAAGATGAGCAACTCCGACACACCTGCGAAGAGCTTCATTGTCAGTTGCGTCACATGGGTCAACGGGTAGGTGTACCTGAGGCTCCAGACCCAAGAACGCGAGCCGTTCCAGACTCAGAACCTTTGGACGAATGGGGGGGCGACATTTTTGCAAAGGAAGAGCTTCAGGTGGCGGACGGGCGAGGTCGGCGGTGACCGGCTTGGAGTCTGGGTTTTGCTTCGGATTAGCAGCTGGAATCCGTCTCGGAATGACCCGGCGGAGTTCCAACCACCGGCTGACCTGGCTGTGGCCTCCCTTTGACTGGGTGAATCATGACTTCCACCCCCGCTGTGTCCTTCACCGTCCGCAGGCCTTCCCCAGTTTCTAGAGGCGGATCGTCCGGAGCAGACTCTGACGGACCATCGTTCAAAATCCCTGCGTTACCGAAACATATCCGTAATGGGGGATCCACGCCGGGGAGTCCTCTCGCACAAGGCGAGAGCGCCGCGTCGTCGCCCAAACGCTCTTACGACTCAGTGGATAGCTCGGACGAAGACGAGACCCAGGATGAGTTGATCTCAGGATTTGACAAGTTTGGTGTTCAGCGGTGTGTCAAACTCACGCGATATCCTGAATTTGGTCCTCAACTCACAGAAGCCTTCGACCTCAGCCTACGTGAAAAACCGAAACCAAAGGGCCCTCTTGTTATCCCAGCACTGAAGAATCGCGATTGGCGGGCTCTCGCCAAGAAACGAAAGACAGCTCAGATGTACGTCCCTGAGTCTGGTCGCGCCGCCGTGACTGGGGCGGACGGTACCGTTGGTGGACTGGGCACAAGAGATACTATCAACTCTGGTCCAAAAGCTATCGGACTCCAAGTCAAGCAGAAAAAACTTGCTTCTGAAGTCGGGGAGGTCGATATGCAGGAGGTCGAGGTTGAGATCAAACCCCAGGTCGAGGAGTCCGAAGACCAATTAGCCCTTCGAGCTCTACTCGCCAGCGCTGCCGGGGAAGGCGACGAGGACCTCGCCAGCCGCACAACCATTATCCCCGTTACTGAAGACGAAGCGTTCCAGCAAGACATCAACGAACTCCCAGATTCTGCTACCCTCGACAATTACACCGACATGCCTGTTTCCGAATTCGGCGCTGCCATGCTTCGTGGAATGGGTTGGGCTGGAGATGGAAAGGGCGAGAAAAGTGTTCAGCCTTGGCTGCCAAAATCTCGCCCAGCTCTGCTCGGCATCGGTGCGAAAGAGAAGGAGGTTTTCGATGATGGAAGCAAGAAGAAATTCTTCGGGAAACCTGACAAAAGGTACATCCCTATCATCAAGAAGGAACGACCAGCCGGTAGTCCTGCTTCTTCGAGAAACCGCACTCCTTCACCAAGCCGACACTCGGGTTCACGTCGTAGAACGCGGTCCCCTTCCCCGGGACCCAAGGATAGGACGTCTCGTGATGACAATCGGAGGAGGGACAGAGACGGTGATAGGAAGCAGGGCCAGGATAGGGAGGATGAGCACAGAAGGGACGGGAACGGCGATCGAAGGAAGGATAAGGATCGGGGCAGCGGGCGGAGGAGGCGTGGAGATGAAGATGGGCGGCGGGACAAAGACCGAGGTGGTTATAACCGCGATCGCGATTCAAACCAACGAGATCGCTCAAGAGACCGACGCGAGAGGCGTAGTGACAAGAGGGATTAAACACCCTTGCGTCAAGGTAAATACTCTCTCTTGCTGCGTCGAATGTACTTACGTATCTTCGTCGTGTAAGAGATGTTGGGACAGCGAATGCTGGTTACGAATGCAAACCTTTGCTTCCGTGCTACCTGGTGGGGGTTTACTGCCTTGGACCGGAGACTTATGTGGGGTTTCACCGACCCCTTTGGTCACCGTTAAGGACTTGACCTCGTTGCCGAAGATGACTGGACTTGAAACTTGACGGATCGGCGAAGCCTCGAGTCGGGTTTTCACGAAAGTCCGGATAGACACGTTTCCGAAAATGAATCCCGGGCTTACTTACGCTCATTTCATATCAAGACAGTCGCTTGATTCCGGTGAATAAGCAACCGACACCACCCTGTTAACCTTGTGCCCTGTCACGTAGCTACTTCCAAATCGAGTCTTGGCGATCCACAATCAGCGACCTCATGTCGTCTGTCCCTTTTACGCATGGCAGTGGAACGTCAATTGCATATCCATAAAGTTACCTCCCCGCTCAGATAGTATCTCCCTCCATGACCCCCGCCCATCTCCATCCTCCCAGATAATGACTTTTTTGGCTCCCACCTGTACGTTTCAATCTCGCACCGTTGAGTCTACGGCGTTGACAAGGATTAGCGTCAGAAATGGCCTCCTGGACGCCCCTCTTGACACTGGATCGGAAATCCGATGATTTTACGCGCTTGGCAAGACAGCTGTTGAGCGATCAGAGACATCGTAAATTTGAGGTCTCTCAATTTACCGAGGAGGAAGCTCTTAATCTCATTGAGCTGATGGAGCCAACGGTGGGTCTCACGCTGCGTTCCGCAATTGGTGTGATTCAAGCGAGATCAATCCCCTACAGATCCTCCAGCATGCGAACATCCCTGCCGATCTCAAAAGCACCGCGTTCACTATGCTTCGGAGATTATGTGGTACATTCGGGAGGCTGCCAAGGAATTGCCTAATCAATGAGGATTTCAAGATGCAACAAGAGATACCCTTCGCAACACGTGGATACACTGACCTGTGGAAACGGGATTGGAGTGGGAGAAAGGTCGCGGTCAAGGCGTTGAGGTTCGCTCCTGATGATGATAGAAGCAAAACGACAAAGGTGGTGGTTTTTTCGGTCGACCGATCTCTTGGGATCCCTGGGGAACTCACTATCGTTTGCAGAGATTCTGTAAAGAAGTACTGTTGTGGAAACGTTTGAGTCACCCGAACATTCTCCCATTCTATGGGGCTTCGATGAACCAGGGCCAGTTCTGCATGGTTTATCCATGGATGGAGAGTGGCAACGTCCTTAGTTATACAAGGAAGAACCCCGAGGCTAATAGACTTCGATTGGTGAGCCTTGACAAGCAGTGGACCAGTGGGAGATCTAACAATCGTTGCCTTGCAGTTGATCGACGTAGCAAGTGGTCTAAAGTTCCTTCACCGGATGAGTTTAGTGCACGGGAACATTCGAGGGGTATGCATTACCGTCACGGTTGTCATTAGTAACCTCTTGTTGAAGACCTCTATAGTCGAATGTTCTAGTGGATGGCGGTCAGCATCCACGAGCTCTTCTCGGGGACTTCGGCTTGAACGCAATCATATTCGATCCTTTCTCTCTGACGAGGGCATCCATCAATTGGACCGCGCCAGAACTTTTGAACCCTGACAACACCCTCTTCCAACCATCCGTTGCGAGTGACATCTATGCACTTGCTATGGTCATCTTCGAAGTTAGTATTGGGTCTCCTTCCGTAGTGACAGGGTCTGACCAGGACCAGGTACTCACCGGAACGCCTCCGTTTGCAAGAAGAGGGAAGACAGAGCTGGCTTGTATGGTCGTCCTCGAAGACAAGCGGCCACCCAAACCAAGGGATTCGGAGAAATTGGGATTTACTGACGAGCTTTGGGGAAATCTGCAGAGATGTTGGGAAAAGAAACCCTCTGCACGACCATCAATCGATGCGGTTTCTGCTTACCTGAGGCATGCGGCGGAAACCTGGGTAGTAGATGTTCCTGCGTTCATGCTTGCGAGCAAGGATGGGGTAGAACAAGTGATGAATATGAAGGAAGACCAAGCCAAGGATTTTGCAGACAGGCTTGATGAGGTACGTTCTTGCGAGATTCGATCACACCCTTCGATTGGAGTTCTGGTTTTGACTTTTCATTCCAGACGCTCAACCAGATCGGTATCAGCGAGAACTCGGGGAAGACATACTTGAAGTATCTCCAGAAGCTATGCGGCGCGTCCGGTGTCTTGCCGGCCTCGTTCATGCTCACAGACGGGTTCGACGACATTGAAGCACGACCATTTACGAGTGGCGGATTCGCGGACGTGTACAGGGCGACGTACAAAGGGAAGCCAGTGGTAGCGAAAGCTCTAAAGACCACCGCCGTGGATGACCTTGAGAACGTGCACAAGGTCAGTGGCCTGGTTTTCTGCACAATCGTACGGTCCGCTCAGGTTACATGTTCAGCGGTTTGCGAAGGAGGTTGTAGGGTGGAAATGGCTTCGACATGAGAACATCCTACCATTTGTTGGGGTTACCTCGGTACCACCGCCCTTTTCAATGGTCTCTGCCTGGATGGAGAAAGGAAATATTATGAGTTTCATTAGGATCACCCCAAATCAGAATCCGTTCACCCTCGTAGGTATATCACACTTCGCATCGGACGTTTCTGATTCGCTGCGTAGCTCGTGGATGTGACCTATGGCTTACAATACCTACACCAACATGATGTCGTCCACGGCGACCTCAAAGGGGTGAGGCAGTCATCATGACCATGGCGTGAGGTTAGGCTATGTTGACCGGTGACGTTGATACACAGGCTAACATCCTCATCAATTCTGAATGCCGTGCTTGCTTGGCGGATTTTGGGCTGGCCGCAATTATAGAAGAGACAAGTTCTGTCGAAGGACCTAGCAGTCAGAAGGCGGGGGGTACGATTCGGTGGATGGCGCCCGAGATTCTAGACCCGGAAAGATTTGGATACATCAAACGGGCCCGGAGGAAGTTGCCGTCAAAGAGTACGGATATATATGCCCTTGGGATGACCATCCTCGAGGTACGTGTCAGCCCACCGCTCCCGTTGCTTCTGTCCCCCAACCTCACCCTTCCCCTGTAGGTGGTGACGAGCCGGAGACCCTTCGAACATACCAACCCGGATGCTGCGGTCATACAGAAAGTCCTGAGTGGAAATCGACCTGACCGACCTACAGTGGGGTTCTCTGATGCGCTGTGGGCGTTGCTGATCCAAATGTGGCTTGAGGAGTTTGAACCCTCCGACTCACAATCTGCACGCCCCAATATCGCCGACATTCTCGAACAGCTCCAAGATGAGGAGAAAACTTGGAGCCCAACGAGTAGGCTACTGTCCCCGCCGACCCCGATGGAGCGGAGGACGAGTTGTATGTCTTCCGGTTCATAAGAACCCGCTCATGTGTGGCTTACCCCACAATCGCAGCCGCAAGTTCCATGGAATCTTCCGACTATCCGGACCAAGTTGTGGGGCATACGGGTTCGTTCCCACTATTGTGCTCGTGAAGGAACATCTTCTTACCACGATATCCAGGAGATGATTTCGTGGATGTTGCGGCTCACGTTGGTGAAGCATTCGGTGCTGAATTTGTCGGTATCTTAAAAGATATCGATGTTCTCATTGGCCCCGAGCAAACCAACGATGATTCCACCGGTCGGGATACCCCTCCTTGGGATGAACAAACACCTGCTACCGTGTCGCCGATCGTTGGGTCTGGAGAGGGGGCGAGGCCAAACGGAGTGCAGTCAGAAACCCGTCTGTCGTCCCTCCCCTCCACAACCTACTCCTCCACAACCTACTCCTCCGCAACCTACTCCTCCGCAACCCACTCCTCCGCAACCCACCCCTCTACACCCCTCCCTCGCCTTCCCCCTCCTGATCGCCCCCCAACGCCCCCACGAACGAAGAAGAAGAGTACCGTAAATAAGACATGGAACAAGCTCAAGAAGTTTACGAAGAAGCTTCTTGGAAGGGACCGAGCAGCACCTAAGCTTTCGGATAACATGGTTCCAGAGCGTGATGATAGGGTTGGGCAGTACGGGCCGTTATTCTTGGAGCCCGCCATGACGAGGAAATAAGCGTAATTCACAACGTGCATGTAGTGTGGTGCTCGTGTCTTGCATTAATATTATGGTTGTGCGAATAGTGTTGCGATTGCTGGTAGTCGAAGATTTGGATATCAACATGTTTCACTTGAAGGGGGGTCAGATCGATGGGTAGAAACATAGACCCTTGAGGTCCGCGGCCCGAGGGTCGATCGAGCACGGCGTACAGAAAAACTAAGACCGACGACGCTAGAAGTACACTGGAAACTACAACAGGGCACCAAGATATTACAGAGACACAAGAGGACACGCAGAGAGAAGTAGAACATAGATAGTGAGATGTAGGTGTGCGTCGCCACAATCCCAAGGTATTAGTGGTTAGGGGGGTGTAATGGGATGGGTGATAGCCTTTGCTGGTGTGTATGACGGTAGGGGTGGATGTGGTAGCTGAACGTCGAGTGCAGGATCCAACTGAGTTGGCGGATCCATCGTCCCAGAACTGGTCCCAACAAGGTGCGATTGAGGATACGGTCCAACGGGCACGGTCTCGGTCATCTGTAACCTCGTATTTGTGCCGGTTCCCAAATCTACAGCCAGAAACTGGCCATAGTCCGGTGGTCCACCCTCGACTTCGTACGCTGGGAGAACGTCTTTCTCCATTATATCACTGTTGACGTCGTCAGGATCCGGGCCACCCGCCCGGCGACCTTCGGAGTCAATGTCTGTTGCACGGGTCCTCCCTATTCTCTGCAGGTTAAGCGACATGGGCGTTAACCCGCTGTCCCGAGCCCGAGAGTTGGGCCGTATTGACCACGGAGACGAGCCTCCGCTTTGCTGCGGAGCTTCAATGAAAACGAAGAAATCTCGAAGCGGCCTGTTGTGAGCCCGGAGGAATCGAGCCCTGCGCACGCGAACCCAGTGAGTTAGTTTTGACGTCCGTGGACACCAGAGTCGGCTCTCACCTCCAAATGAAGACGGAACAAATGACGAGCACAGCCGCAGCGGCAAAAAACCATTCCAAGATGTTCTAAAATCCAGGTTTGTCAAACCACTTCCTAAGATTGCGGGGGTAGCGGGTGGGCTTCCGACCTTGACCGTCATGCGGTTTTCGTCCGGTGGGGTTATGCCCATCCCCCTGGCTCCGATTGATTGTGGGATCGGTGATGCCTCCGCTTTACTGGCGGAAACGATCAACACCAGAACGGCCGGGAACTTGAGAGAAACAGCGACCAGGTCAGATTGAGCTTGGCCTGGCATAATAGGCGGTTGTGAGGCACGGTCGGGGTGGCTAGGGATGTTTCGTGTTTTCTGCCACTCCACCGTTGGTGGACAACCCCGTCATCCGCCGCTGTCACCTACTACTTGAGCTGGAAATGCACAGCGGCGATCGGGTCCGAGTCCCTCCGTCCCTCTGGCGGACATGACGACGGGATTGAAGACTCCTACCCCTTCCAGGGTTGGCGGTGGTTTGAAACACCACGGACTCAGCGAACGTTCCTCGGTCGGTGAAACTAATCAAACACGTTCGATGATCGTGCATCGTTACCTTCGAATGTCTTGGAGCCACGAATCCACATGGAACCCGTAAAAGTGATCAAACTCGCCCAATACTGCCACTGTCATCCAGCACCGGATCCTCCTGATACAATCCAAGGGTACTCTCCTTTGCGCGAGATAGGCTGATGGAAACGGAATTCAAGGGTAGCGGACTCAGTCTCATTTATCGTTCGCATCGTCCCCGGCTCTGACCAAGCTCGCCGATATGACTTCGATGGACCCTTTCGGTGCGTTGCTCCCCGGTTCCTGACCAAACCCCCCGCTCCTGCCTATCGCAATGTCCTCCGGAGTCGCGTGGGATTTTGCGTCGATAACGTACCAGAGGTCACCATCAACGCTCCAGACCTGTGACAATAGACGTCAATCAACTATGTATATGTTACCCTCCACCCCACCTTTCTGTCCGCCTCACTGCATTCAATTTCACCACCTCTGGGCCTTCGAGATGCTTCGGCGTGGACGAACTTCCGGCCCTACTCAGACTGAAGACACCTCAAGCTAGTAGCTCGGGACCCCCTCGATGACCGCGCGCCGGGCGTTCTACTAAGGGCTCGACTCTCAAAATTTGAGGTTCCAGAGCTCCATAATTTCTCTGACCTTCTTCAGTGGGTCCTCACACCGAATCTCCGAACACTCTGCCTCCATCTGGATAAACAACCCACGACTACATCCTCCTCAAGCCTCCTTCATCCGACCCCGGTTCACCCAAAACTTTCGATGCTCCCCCTCCACCACTCGAAGACGACCCAGATTTTTCTTTTCGCTTCCCCAGATTGGAGATCTTCGCAAGAATTTGATGTGATTGAGCCAAGGTTGAATGGCCCTGTAGATGGTTCGCCTTCCACGGGATCGTAAACTCACCCTGTTGCCATCCATACGATTTTAGCACATCCCGAAACAATTCGTGTCACCATTTCTCTTCCCCAGCTACTGCAGGACCACTGGTCTCGGCGGGGAAATCTAGGTCCGATCTTCGATCAGCCAGAGGTTGTGATGAATCAATGAAATCGCAGGGTTTGGTACGAACATCTTGATATCAATCTTCAGATCCAGAGGCTGGCACATTCGTGACGGTGGCTGGAGGATATGTAACCTGACATCATGACATCCGTGGCGAAAGTGGTGGACGTGCGAACCCCCTTGGCAGATACGTTTCGCAAAAGTTAAGCATCACACTTCAAAGCCTAAAATAGCCGCGTACAAGTATAAAAGTATATATGGGGACCGGCAGCCCGTTGGAAAATTTTGATTCTGCGTGGAATTCCCACACAATCAAATCTCCCCGCATTCTTATAAACTCCTTAATACCAGACTGCTGCGTACCACGCGTACCTCAAGTTTGTTACAACACCTCCG
>Ga0307517_10013287_pt1 | contig 11198 bp, 12 predicted proteins | sample 23_EM_MG_FD_194515 | JGI IMG/M metagenome (GOLD analysis project Ga0307517, IMG submission 194515) | Populus trichocarpa ectomycorrhiza microbial communities from riparian zone in the Pacific Northwest, United States - 23_EM | ecosystem: Host-associated > Plants > Roots > Unclassified | place... | reverse complement strand
CCGAAGATTGGGCCCCTCGATACGCGTATGGCTCCCAGGATGAACGAATCTCAAGTTGCTGCTAGATGTTGGGTTATTAGGGTGGAAATCAAGCAAGTTTTCCTTGATTATATTAGAAATAGATTAATGGATTTGCCTGCAATGGTGCTATGCCTCGTCGGTTCCGATTTCCCAGGATTCAACCAACCGCATCCCCTTATCAAACTCCTCGATGAGGTCAGCTCCCTTTGAACCGTTCTGAGGATGAGGTGCTGTATTGTGAGGGTAAATGTATGGATTATACTGCGCTGAAGTTGAGTACGATCGGATTCCCGGCTCAGTTGCGCTCCATTCGACGATCCTAAAAAAGGGAGATCGGACTTGGAGAACACCTGGAAAGGGGGAGGGCTTACTGTCCGCGAATTTTGTCCTCGAGTATACAAAAGTGAGATTTGATGACGTCCTGAGGATACGTAGTCAGATAAAAAAGTTAAAATTTAAAATTTAAAATTTTTTTTAAAAAAAAGAGGAAAATGGACGTACGCTCCAGATTCCATGGAGATGCTTGTCCTGAAGCCAATCAACGATAGCCCATTTCACTGTTTGCATTGAAATATTCCGATTATATTTGATGCTGACAGGAGCTTTCACATTTGCTTGTCCGTGCCCAGGTCTATAAAAGAAGGAAGGCCATTTTAACAAGGATCACAAAGGCTACTTGGACAAAAAAAACATACTCGTTGTAATATGGGGCATCTATGAGTATCATGCTTTGTATGCTTACAAGGACTTGAAGAAGGGTTGACTTTGCAGACCATTGTTCCTCGGGGCTGAATTATGGTCGGACGATAGTCAAATACGAAGTTGTTTTGGATTACTTACCGACCAGGCCATGTTCCAAGTAGAGACAAACAGACCTTGCCATCGTTGTATAAATTCGGGTTGAATCGCACCGAACCCCCACCCGTGGTCCTCAGATGCATGAGTGGGGGCGAGTTCGGATATTCCATGGGAATGAAGCAGTCAAATTCAAACAAACCTCCAGCATAGGGTGTTCCTTCTGGTCCCGCAATCATGATTTTACTGGTGAAAGGTGAATCGTGAATTGGAGAGCGATATAAGGACGTTGCACATACATCGCGTCGTTTCGGACTTCATCAACTCTAACCCAAACGCCTGATGGCAAACTGGTGGCAGTTACCGCTAATTCTTTCAAGAGATGAAGCCGGTTTTTGGGATTGCGAGATGCGTTTTGAGTCTGGTTGAGCTGCGCGGCATAGTTATATACAGTATAATGTAACCCAGACCCATGTTGAGTGGTACCGTCATCGGCAAGAGATACGTGCTTGAAAGACAATTTCTCACAAGCCTCTTCATAGACCTTGTCGACTTGAATCTGCATGTCACGTCCTTTGCCTTTGCCTTTGCCCTTGCCTCCTTTTTTTCGGCCTTTCTGCGCAATGTTTCCTTGCCGCGACGGAGTTTCGCGGTCGGCGTCAGTTGAAGGCTGACCAAGGAAGGCGATCACTCGTTCTAAGTCGTCCCTGGCCGCGATAATGTCACCACAAAGGGACGTTCCTTGTATTATCATCTCATCGACCTCAGCCGCACCCTCCTCATCAAACATTTGCATTGCCCCGGCGAGAAAAGCTTCCGATTGTTTCGTTAACTTCTTGAAGTATGTATAGAGTGGAGGAACAACTTCAACCTCGCCAGAGGCATCAGTGGTCCATGTTATCTCGCCGTCGTCCCACATCCAATTTTCAATACCACAAGTGGAGGAGACCACCCATTGCTGTCCAATCAAACAACGAACTGTAAGCTCGGAGTCTGCCATACGCCGCAAGAGCGATAACATGACGTTGTATGTCTCTGTCCTTGTTATCCAGTCTGTCACTGAGTCATTTCGAAGTAAGGACGCCAAAAGTGTTGGAATCTGGGACAGAGATAACAGGTGACCGATTGTCGCGTGCGGCAGGATGTCATACGCATGAGCTGTATCAGAGTAAGGAGCGGGCAGGAGTTCCACCAGCAACTGTAGAGCGCGAACAACTGCGATCTCCCAGCTTGTCGCTTTTGTTCGTTTGGGTGCTTCTTTTCCACCTCCTGGAGTCGCATAATTGTAGTTTGTGCGTGATTCCATCCCATAACCAGTCCCCCCAGGTCCCACTGATTTAGAAGCAGTTTTGGCTTTGGTTTTGGCTAATGCACGAGAGTCGGAGGCTGCCCTTTCGGAGATAAATTGGCGGTCAAAGCCCCCTAGCGTTTCGAATATAGCAATAGCGCGTCCTTCAGCACAGCATGTGAGAATAGTGCATTTCGGACTTTTCGACGGGCCTTTGCAACTGGGTGCACAAGTAACTGGCTTGAAACAGCCTCTGCAGTGGTTGGTACGACAGGAAGAACAGGGTGCGTGGAGCAAATAGGTTAAACTCGGTGGAACCATAGAGTCCGAAAACATAACCTAGTTGGATGTCAACATTATTAAAATATTGCTGGAGGTAGACACTTACGTTACCTCGGGGTGACTTGACATCCTTGCTACACTTGGAACAATTCCGACTGATGGTAAAAAATGCTTTGAACGGTTCCAAAGCCACGTCTGGTCTAACGGTTGCTAATTTCAAGAAATTTGGATCAGCCGACTTCGAGGATGTCGAGTTGAATCTGCCAGCATTCGAAGGTTCGTTTTCTGCATGCCTTTGAAAATTAGCATTGGAGGGACCTGGCAGAGTTTCTAAGTCGGACGAATCAGCAATTTCTTCGTGATTCATTTCGAGCGTGTTATCCTCTAACGCCCACTCCTCGGCAAGCTGTCTTGCCATTGCAGCGTCATCCTCAATGTTGGTTGGCATGGCTGAAGGAACACAATTAGTTTCGAGCTGTTTGGCCAGACGCTCGCTATCTTCCTGCTCTTGGATTTGAGCCAGGATTTCTTTCAAGTCGTCTGGATCTTCATTGTCCGAGTCTTCGATGATAATAACATCGCCTGGCTCCAGGACGGGCGTCTTGCGGATGCGTTTGGAAGGTCTTACAGACGGTTGATCTGAAGACAGGCTCCGTTTAACAGTGAAAGCTGGCATTGCAGGAGACCTCGAGAAGCTCAATGGACTCCTGAGTCAGCGTTCAAAGTATTACATCAGCTGTTCTTTTGTTATGTAATACAAGTTGTTCGGATTACCACTCGCACTTCGTACCAAGTCCACGAATGAAGGCAACCCGTACTTATAACTATGATTACCATCGACTTTGTCCAAATGACAAACCGAGAGACGGCACAGAGCGTATTAAAGTAACAACTGCTAATTTGAACCGAAGTTGATCGGGAGCTTGGGTGAGTTTTACCTCCTGCAATTTCTTTGGTCTTTGCTGAGTATGTCCTGCCAGTGACACCACATCTACAACCGCATGTTCTGTGCACAACAACTTCACGACAGGAAACACTATGACGGAAAGATTTCCGCTACTATTAGTCAAGTACTACTTAACAACGCGAGGATGCCATCTATGCATTATTTGCGGGTCATTATTACAGATGGTAAGCTCGCCAGTTGTTCCGATCAATGAATTGGGATGTAACCCTTTAATTACTAGATCGATGGCGGTTTGTCAGTGGTCGTGATAGCTGTGAAGTCATTTGCTGAATCTGTAATTAACATTCCTTGCCTGAACGTTCGAGTTATCTCATCGGCATTCTTCTAAGGAGGAGCGTCGCCCGTATATCTTGAGCGCTGATTCCATTGGCCTTCATTTATCCGTTTTGCAATGCTGTTATCTATCAAGACTTATCAAGCAATGTCCTTGTCCCGCCTCCATTTACATCTCCCTTATTTCTACTTGGTTTAACTGGATATAGTGAAATTCAATTGACCACGCTCCCGATCGCCCGAACAAATCTGGAACTTCAATTCTGTCGAACCTGGATATTGCAGACTACGAATTCGTTTTGGACGGAGTGTCAATAACACATTTTTTGGGATAAATCCTCGCTGATACCACGGCCCCAAACGGAACAGAATTTGACCACCTTCGAAAAAATCACAGGTAGCCATGATATGTGCACCCAATCCACTCAACGGATTTTCCAGCATCCATGGCAAGGACAGCGCTTTGAAGCCACGCCTGTCAGTTGTATCAAAATCCAACTGTGTTGCACAGGCATTCTCGGCTGGTATTAAGTGTTCCATCAGGGAGATGGTCGGTTTTATTTCTTAATACCATAACTGACATCGGAGGCTACCACCTATATCGGCGATGTGGCGATTCTTGATGCTTTTTTGTGAAACTTGTCCAAATTCTGACTGCCAATCCGACACCACTCCAATTCCTGGCCTCCTATGGCTGGAACTCGAATCAGCAATTTCAGAACGGGCAAATGTCCTCAGGAAATTTTAGAGAGTCATACCTTGGGAATTGTATTACCTTTTTTGCTTTGTACCCTGCGGTGAGGGGTAAATCATCCGTTGATAATAGGGAGGCTGTGCACTGGCTGTGCTGGCAGTGAGAATACTTATGTAGGTAAGTCGATCCAATCTCTCGTCCCTCGTTCTCACTGAGCAATCACCATGGTAGACTTTCCAACCGAAATATGGCTTCATATTCTACACTATCTCACCAAAAAACAGTTGAGTGGGTTCATTGGCACGAACCGCTACTTCAATTCGCTTGGAATGGATATACGATATCAGGTCACTGAAATCAGAATTCAGGAAGGTGTTCACGAAAATGATATGCGGCGCGTTGCGTAAAATAATACTCCCACTTCTCGTTAGCCGATGCTGATATTGGTATCTTGGACTTTAGCAATCCTGCCATTGCGAGGCGGATAAAAAGCTTGAAACTCTGGGCAAGAGTTGTCTACACACCCTTCGAGATGTTCCCTGTAACGACGGAATCGCGGCCCTGTGTTCGACGCTTGCTGGAGTCCGGAAATTGTGGGGGAAGATTCCGCCTACCCAAGACTGTCATGAAACAGAAACAATTGACAACTCCAGCGGCGGAAGCGCTCGTCCATGGAAACCCCAAGTTGACGTTTGAGGAATGTTTAGATTGGTTTCTAGTTGCCCTTCGCAACATGACCAACGTCCGCGATTTCGAGCTCCACATCAATACCACAGGGCGTCCGACATATCCAAATCAAATAGAGCATCTCCTTGGGTTCATCTGGATAGCCGTCAAGCGGAGATTGCAAAAATTGACATTTAATGGAACCCTGCCCGACATGGCGATATTCCTCAGATCAAAACCTCCACATATAAACATTGTCGACATCAACTTCACATTATATGGTCTGCAGTCGACCCGAGACACTGTCCAAGAGAAGATCCTTGCTTTGGCCATGCCCGCATATGTCAAAAATTTAGGCCCTGCTTTCCATTCCCTGACACTGCGTTCCTGGAACTCACAGGATCTGACCATCCCTTTGATGGCATTCACAGAGTTGCCCGGCTTACGGCTCATTTCCCTCGAACTCACCTTCACTTCTGGTTCAGTGCCTTCCAAGTCGACTTTGGGATCGTTTTTCCGCAAGGTTTCTTTTACCTTGGAAACATTGAAGCTTGTTTATTTTGTCCCTGGATTTGACATGCCGTTGATGAAGCCAGAAGAAGCGGATATCGTTGATGAAGCCCTCTTTTCTTGCCTTACAAACTCGGAATGTTCCTCCCACCTTCGGATCCTGGAATTTTACGTCAGACGTTTACCCAAGAGTGTCGATCTGTTACTGTGGTTTATCAAGAACTCGTCGGTGCAGCTAAGAAAGTTGACATTGACCGGTCCTCCGCTTCCCATTTCAGATGTTGATAGTGTGCTGTTGGCACTGAGCGTTTGCAGTAACTTGACGCATCTGCATTTTGCACCTCTGAATTTTGATTCCACCGTGATTGGTTCGTTGGCCGAAAAGATTCCATGTCTTTATAGCCTTGAGCTTGACCTTGTGAGTGGTTCCTCACTGTGGTGGCCTTCATTTTCTGATGGGGCTGCGCTAGGATTCCAGCATCCGCAGTCTTGGCCCACGTCGATACATAAACTGGAAACTGTATCACATCTCTATTCGGGATCGACGGACGTTTATGCTGCGGGAAGACCTCATGAAGGCTGTGGCCATGCGAGTTAGCTCGGTGAGGAGCTTCGGGGAACAGGTTTAATGTGACTGACGGTCAGACTCATCTTCATCATGGGTTTGTTGAGCTCAGGCTATGAAGGAATAGTAATTTTGTTTGGTTAATTCCTTCATCCTCAAGTCCTGAGACCTGGAATCTGAGGAATCAGTGAGTAGTTACGGCGCTCCCAGGCCAAAAATATCATTTTTATAATAAAACTTGCTAAACGCGAAGGCTCCATGTGCCAGAAGTGAGCGTAGAATAAAAAGCAAGTAGTTTGAAAACGTGTCTGAGTCAGGTTTGATGATCCGGGAAATGCCGAGAAGGAATTTTCCACAAGCCGGAGCAACGTGTGCAACGCAACTACCTTGACCTTGAACCACCATCTTCGCCTTTGTTCCTGTTCACCTCTACAAGGCAATCGTCTCTCTATCCACAATTTCGTCTTCCCACCCCCCCCACACCCGCTCCCGCATACTCTTCTGTCAAGGCAGAGGATTCATGCTTCGACCTCCAATTGCTATACCGCAGCATAAAAGATACTTACCCCGGTGTCCCACCCGTCTTGTAAGGATTGTTTCCTTTTCTTCCTTTTTCTCTACCGCAGACTCACCTTCCTTTTCAGCGTTAAAAAACTTCCTATTTGCCCAGTATGGCCGTCGTTAACATTCGCCGTGATGTCGATGACAAATTCTATCGTTACCGGTATGTCTTGAGGTTCCTCTATTTCACACCAACGATGTTGACTGCCTCTAATACTATGAAGCATGCCTGTCTTGACTACCAAAATCGAAGGAAAGGGAAATGGGATCAAGACCGTGATCCCCAACATGTCCGACGTCGCTCGGGCCCTCAGTCGTCCACCCACATATACTACAAAGTTTTTTGGTTGCGAACTTGGCGCACAGACCACTTTCGACGAGAAAAACGACAGATACATTGTCAACGGTGCTCACGATGCCAATCGCCTCCGCGAGCTTCTCGATGTCTTTATTGATAAATTTGTCTTGTGCAAGTCATGCAAGAACCCGGAAACCGAACTCATCGTTCAGAAGTTGGGCAGGACTGAAGAGATCATCCGTGACTGCAAGGCCTGTGGCGAGCGAACCGACATCGACATGCGCCACCGGTTGACCACCTTCATCGTCAAGAACCCTCCTGTTAAAATCAAAAAGGGAAAGAACAAGAACACTGGCGATGCTGCTGGTGGTGTAGGTGGTGCCGGTAACCCTGACTCAACGGTGGAAAGAGGCGAATCTCCCAAAGAAGATGGGGCGGAGAGTGACGACGAACTCACGAAAAAGATCAAGGCCGAAGCTGCGGTTCTCAACACAGACACTGCCCTCTCCAAGGAAGACTGGTCGGCCGATACTTCCGCTGAAGCTGTCAAGCAGCGCACCGCCAAAGCCCTTGAAGGTAACTTGGCAGCTCTGGTCATCAATGGCGACGACGACGGTAGTGATGATGATGCCCAAAGCCCTTATGCTCAACTTGGGAGATGGATTGAAGAAAATCCTGACGGCGACGCAAAGGCCCGTTCCATTGCTATTTACAAGAAAGCAGAAGAATTGGGCATTGAGAAGAAGCACAAAACAGTTACCGTTCTCGTCCAGGCTCTATTTACCCATGACATCGTCAAGGAGATTGGAAACTATGGACCTCTGTTCGTCAAGGTATGCAATATTATACAATTTGATGGGGTTTTTCATAAGAATTTAATTAGATGGTCAACTCCGAAAAACACCAAAAGGCCCTCCTTGGAGGTGTTGAGCGTTTCTTCGGTTTTGCCCACCCTGACAAGACCGCTGAAGTACCGAAGGTCTTGATGGAATTCTACCAAATCGATATCCTGGATGAGGAAGTCGTCACTCAATGGGGCACCCATGTCAGCAAGAAATACGTAGACAAGGATACCAGCAAGAAAGTTAGGAAAGCTAGCGAACCATTTCTCAAGGTACACATCTCCTGCTCCCTCTTTTCTTTCAGTCGTTCTAACTATTTCTAAAAGTGGCTCGCAGAGGCTGACGACGATGAGTAGATCGACGAAGTTGGCTTGGTTGCTTTCTTTCTCAGAACGGTAACTTACTTTCCACCTTGTATAAAAATTCATCCTTTGCTTACGAACTGTAACAAGATCTCTGGTTGAATTTTTTTAACTGGTTTATGTTACTTTTCGATATATTGTCTGTTGTCTGCATGTTTGTTACACGAAGGGCACTTCATTTTCTGCTGTAACTTTTTTCAATACAGTATGATGATATCTACCCGTCTCTACCAGTGCTGTTATATAAGCCACGTTCATCCAAGGCACGATCGACGTTGGTATACGTTCTGCCTTTGTCATCCCAGAAATTGTTCGCGTTGTCCCCTTCTATGGCAACGATGTCAGACGTACTATTTCGTTGATGCCCCGAAGACAGAAAGGCACCCAAGATTTTTCATATATTTGTAGAGTCTGGTTGAATCATTGATTGTTAAATGAGGAAACTCCTTAAAGGGTTTGCTTTAATATATTCCCCCGATGTCAAGGACATATATGTGCTACGAACAAGACAGTAGGAACTAGGAAATTTAGCTGAACAAAACCCGATTATTCACCAAGGTGTGTGTTTGATATTATATGTCCATGCAGAGCAGCTCTTCGTCAGGATTGCGATATTATGTACAGTTGTGATATAGAGAATCAGTAAGATATGAATAAAGAGCGACTTTTGTTATAGAACGCGAGGTGTGCCAGGTTCATGATCGATTTCCCAGTTAGAATCAGGACGTCGTTGGAGCTCGATTTGTGAAGTTTGGAGATCATACTCTTTAGTCACTGAGATCTGTAGGAAGGACATATGGAGTCATTTCTGACATATATTAAGCCTAGGAAGCTGGTACCTTTAGATGTCTTTCTTTTCTGGGCTTCTCTTTCGAGAACAAGCGATGTATCCAGGAAGGTTGTGCTAGCAAGTCAGATCTTTCCAAATCAGTGTCGACGTATTTCGGAAACGAAGATGAGGGCGTGAAATGGCTGGTATTGATGGGGGAGTCTGGTGGATTTGGCAAAGTCGACTTGGGCTTGGTAGAATAATGGCCGCCGTCAGTGCTAAACGTCACCTCTTGTCGACGGCGGGGTTCAGGAGCTGCTCCTGAGCTGATCTCTTCTCGATTGCTCTTTCCACCCGATACCCAAAATATAGCGGTGGCATTTATCATGATCTTCGCAGAAAAGTCAAACCCACGAGGGCAACGAAAGCTGAATGGTTACTCACATCAGCTCCGCAAGCGCCAAGATTAACCCAACCCAGCTCTCGCCCTCGCAACACAATGAGGATAACGATGTTAACCTATCGTTCGGCCCGTTTAGAAATTATTATTTGTCAATGAACAAAAACTATATGGTCTTACCGTTGATGTTGATAGAGCGATAACCGCGGCCCTGGGAATAGATTAGAGTTAGGGAGGTCGCGAGGTTAGAAGGACCTACAGGAAAGTTCGGACAGCCAAACGCCGAATGCCAACGTTCATGATTTTGGATTGAACCAGGGGATACAGAAACATGAAGGTGAGAAAGAGATTGATGTATCTTCAGAATAATTCAGTTTCGCTGCCGGAAGAATTTTGAAAGTGTCGTAAAATAAAGCTCACAAATCGTAAACCAAGAGAGGAATAGATGCAAGAGGTTTAAGGCCAATCACACAGGCGCCACTTTCGCGATTCTCGTGGATTGGCCCTTGGAGCAAAATGTCAGAAGATAATGATAAATCCAACTGGCAGCACCTACCACCAAGCATGAGAGTGATCACAATGCAATATAGGGAAACCGAGACGAGGCAGGTAAGATACACAGGTGATTCGAATCTCCGAGCGCCAACGGTCGGAGACCAAACGATGTGAACTTTTTCCGCTAGAATTGCTATTAGATGGGAAGAGTTAAAATAGTCATTCTAAAGATTCATACACACCAAGGAAAGCATAGACAAAGAATTTAGATGTCGAATAAAACAAAATGCAAAGGTACGCTGCCGCGGTGCAAGTCAACGTGGAATATTCAAGCCCGATACCAAAGACAAGAATTCCGCCTATAGGGGGGTAAGAGAGTGGTTGATGTGGCGCGAGGTTGCACACTCACTGGATATCATAAAAAGCCATGAATCACAGAACATCAGGATTACAGATAATCGTGGCCATGGCATGCTCTTGATTCCTTGAAAAGTTAAGGTTTCACGCTGCACCCTGCGCGAGATGCAATGAGTTAACACGGTCAGCCCTAAGATATCGCGGAAATTAGATACGTTGACCCAAGCGTTCGATGTCAATATTTTGGGACGTACCGAGAAAATGAATCATCGCACTCAGGACTTGAAGCGCAGGGTGGGGGAAAAAAACTGGGCGCGGTGCGACTACCATGGCGAAAGCCCAGCGGAGGAGGGATTGAACTGGTTGGGAGAGGGAGAAGTCCAGCAATCAGTGATTCCGGAGTACCGGCACTAGCCTTATACCAGAGATTTATCTCAAGTCAGTAAAGTCACCGTCATGGTGCTGGATCAGTTGGCGCCACCAACTGAACACGAGGAATGGGCTTATGATTCAGGGTCGCTGATGTGAATTGCTTGACACGTGAGCAAAACCTCAGTTTTCAAGACCGGGTCCAGAGCGAAGAGATCCGAGATTCGAAACTCTGTGGGGAAAGTACTTACAGAGTTTGAAATCGAATGTACCCGCATCTTCTATTGAAATAACCGCACCAGTGACGAGTTAACGATCTATATTCCTCAAAGCAGCTAGCTGAGACGGAATCGAAGACGGCACGATCCATGCGTTGGCAGAAAAAATCCACATTGCATCGTAGATTATCATCCTTCAGGAGCCGGTTACACCTTGGTTGCCCTTGAAGGACCTGCAGCCCCGGAAGATGTCATGAAGTAACAAAAGTAACAAGAGGGTCAAATTGTTGAGGGCGGTTACTTATTTCAGCCGAACCGGTGTAGGGTTGCTTTGACGCCCGTCCTCCGCACACGATCTGCAACAATGCAAGCTTGATAGCGCATGGGTCTGCAACCTCATGAGATCCTAGGTACATTCGTTGAAATGGAAATAAAATAACACTGCGTGCGTCTTCCCGACGGAACT
>Ga0307517_10013286_pt1 | contig 11198 bp, 15 predicted proteins | sample 23_EM_MG_FD_194515 | JGI IMG/M metagenome (GOLD analysis project Ga0307517, IMG submission 194515) | Populus trichocarpa ectomycorrhiza microbial communities from riparian zone in the Pacific Northwest, United States - 23_EM | ecosystem: Host-associated > Plants > Roots > Unclassified | place... | reverse complement strand
CGTTTATGCATCTCTTTCGCCTTTTGGTTGATATTGCCCACTTCCTGCGTGTTAGGGAAGCCGATGTCCCAGTACCCAGGTGGCGTACGGGCTCGTGCCCAATTATGTCGATGCCTCGAGATCGCCTTTTTGTGCGATTCCACCTCCGATTGACGTCGCGCAGAACCTGGACAGTTGGAATGTTTTCTCTCTGAGCGTTGGCGATCCTCTGGTGAATGACTATGTCTTAGGCACGGTCTCGCAGGTGTAGCTGGCGGAGAACGCCAAAGGGGTTGTTGGAGCCTGCTTGGAAGGGCACCCACTCTTTCGTAGTACTGCAAAGAGGAATATACATAACGCTGTGACAACACCTAGGAAGAGAAATGACAAACCTCGCGACAGCACTCGCAATCTCCAGCGTCCATCTTCTGCCGGTCGTCGCGGCGCCGGACGACCTCATCATACTGGTAATTTACGCCTCCATTCCGGGTAGGGTCAATAGTATAGAGAGCGTTGATTGTAGGTCTAAAACTTCAATGAGCCTGTTTTTGGATACTGAAGAACGAACGACATACTGAGCAGATTCATCGGCTTTACCATATCTTCCACGGCCCTTGAATGCAGAATAATCCTCCAAACGCTTCTGCCCACTGTTTTTACTTGTCAGAGGACTGGAAAAAGGCGCTTCTACTTCGCGTTCCTTCCCTTTGACAGACGATGAGAGGCTAATAACTTGATTTCGCAGTTTCGTAGCTCGTACTGTTCTTTGGTCAGTCGGCGTCGAGGCATTGGCAGATTTCACTCTGTTGGCGTCTGATTTTTGGTGGGTGTTTATCGTGCAACTAGGTTCCAGCGTGAGGGGATCCCACAGTGTGCCACGGGCATGTGAAGGTCGGGAGGAGGGTCGATTTGGCAGGACAGGACCTGAGAATCCTGAAGGTGTTTGATACTGACTTGGGCCGGCCTTGGGCGGCGGCGGAGCTGGGACCTTGAAGAATGCGAGCCGTCCAGCAGGGGTATTATTGGAAGGAAGGAAAACAGCTAAGGTGAGGTCAACAATTAGGACCGGCGATAAACCGTTAGTCTTTGTGAATACCTTGTGAGTCGTCCTCGGTATCGGAAGACGCGGGTATGTGAGGTGCAGAGAGTGGTGAGCTGTGCAACAAGGGGAGACTGGGCTTGTCGTCGTTTATCGGGCTAGGTGTGCATCTGACGCTTCGTTGAGCATGTGTACAGTCAAAAACCATTGCAACTCACGAAGGTTCCTTATCGATGGCGATATTTCCCGGAATTGGTTGGAACATAAGTGGAATACGAGTGTTAGACACGATATCTGGGTTATTAAATACAGTAGGAGAACAAGATGGGGGCGCCATGTTGGTCACAGACTTCAAAGGGACGTTACGAAGCGGTAAGGTAGATGTTGTCGATTTTGTGGAAACACTTGACGACAGCGACGAAATCCGACGTTTCTTGGTGGGTGGCACTGGAGTTCCTTCGTTCTCCTTCTCACATTCCGCTGAACATTTTAAGGTGCTTCAGAAAATCGTAAATGGAACAGAAAATAAAATTCATACCCTCGAATTCTTCCGGGTCTGTAGGTGGTGGGATGGGACCGCGCTCGAGCAGCTGTTGGCGTCTTTTCAGGAGGCGAGCTTTTTTTATCGCCTCAGGATTAACGCCTGGCTGGTTTATAGGATTCCTGGATTCAGGATATAACCAGTTGTGAATTCCCTGCCAGACTTTGAAATCCGCTTTATAACGCTCAGCGGCGCGAATCTTCACAGCTTCCATAGCGGCGTATCGTGATGCCAGGGTCCTGGACTATCGTCAGCTGATGCAATAACGAACGGTTACACGTACTGATGCTTGGCCGTGAGCAGCTTGTTTTCGCCCTCAATGTCTCGCAGCTTGGCCTGGAGTAATTCCACCTCCTTTTTCTCCATAAATAACTGGGCTTCGGCGGTCTGAACCCTCTCCATGCAATTTCGGAAGGATATAGGGTAATCGGTGGAGTCGATGGCAATCTGGGCTTCGTACACAGACTCGAACCCTAGAGCCTCTGCCAGCCGCCGTTCGCGATTCGCCACACTAAAGAGTTCGCTTGAAACAGAGTCATAGTTCTGTTTGAGCTTTTGTATCTTCGCATTAAGGGAGTCAATTTCTTGCTGCCGCGTTTCGTTTACTCGTTGATCCCGTTCTCGCAGCTGAGCGCTCGAATAAGTTCCATTCCGAGGGCCCATCGACTTCTTCGGTTTAGTCCAGTCGCGAAGGCTCCAGAAATATTGTAGGTAGATCTTAAAGGGTTCTTGGGAAGTTGGGTCCTGGGAATTACAGTAACCAGGCGCGTCGCGCGAGAATGAGAGGATCATCACGTGGAGGAGCGTCACATCATGTGCGTTTCAACTTTCTTCTGTCAGCGACTCAGCGACTCAGTTCTGTCTCTGAGAAACGCCATAAAACTCCTAGTTGATGTTTTTTGACCTCAATATTCCCATCAAAAAGTCGCTAGCGCGCTTGAATGCCTCAAAAAAGTCCAAACAGTTGGAGACGACAACGACATGGACCACTGCGGAGATTGCTGATATAGAACGAAGAGTCGACGTTCTTGTTCATTGTTAGTAAAAATGACATCTATACCTCACCTACTGAACGGCTTCAAGTAGGATATACCGTCCTCGCATTTTCGCAGACAGTAAACAAGAAGATTGACCCCAAAACACATGTAAACTTTCTAGACAGCTTGATTTCGCAGTTGCGGACACGATCAGGAATTGTCTACCTCAAACGGCTCAACATCATCTTAGACCAGGATAGCGAAAAGGGCTTTGGCTTGGTGGGCATCTCCACCTTTCTTTTTGATTCAAATTTGTTCAGAATCTTTGCTAGGTCAATGCGAGCATCTCTCTTTTCAACGCTTACGACTTGATTGCCCTGGTTCCGACGACGCACAACACATTTTCTTCAGCATGTCTCACCCACAGCCTTCCATCCCAACTTACTGCCCATATCATTTCGCTTCCACTGACTCTACCGAGATTACCGTATCACATGAAGCACACTCTCATCCGAACTGCAATTAAAAACGGTGCCGTATTCGAGATCAACTACGTCGGAGCTCTAGGGGGCGAGAACGATTCTATCCTCGTTGAAGCAGATGCTGCGGAAAATGGGCCAAATGCGAAACGGAATTGGTGGGCCTCTTCCCGGGAGTTGGTTCGTGTAACGAAAGGAAAAGGCATCGTTGTAAGCGGTGGAATTGTTAACGAGGCGGATTTACGAGCACCGAGAGATGTTGCCAATCTGTGAACTTCCCATTTCACTTTTTTCTGGCTTCCCAAGTTGACTTATCGCCATAGCATTTCCATTCTTGGATTGGCTCGAGATGCCGCACAAGAAGCCTCGAGCAAGGCTCCAAAATCGCTCATCATCCGAGCTCGTAAGAGATTTCTTCACCCTGAAATCTACCATCAGGTTCACGCTATCATCGCAGAAACACGACAAACCTATCGGGCGGTCCTCTCGGAACCCACAGTCATATTTCCTGCGAATTTCGACTTGACCGAATCTGAAAACCCCACTGAAAACCCCGGAATGCAGGACATTGTTGCTGCGGATAGGCCTCAACCTCAAAAACGTCAGCGAGAAGAAAGCGGGCCTTCAAAAAAGAAAAAGCGAAGACAAAACCAAGCGGGTACCGACGTCGTTACTTGACATGTACTCTATTCACTGAAAGAACCTTATTCTTATCAGATTCTTAAGGTGGTTTACTTCTGTATCTCCTAAGTTTAGCTGGGAAGCAGCCGACAATCCCAACGATGTGACGGATGGCGACTGATCAATTTGATAATTTTGATATCACTCCCAACCGTCCATTTTCGAGCAGAATGTTTTTATCATGGAACCCTCTGCAGTGATGCATGAGTCACGATTGCCTTCGTGCTTTACACCCGCACAAGCCATGGCAGATTCTTGGGGTAACTGTGGAGGATCTCGATGCGGGCTTGCTTCCTACATTTCTGGAAACTCTATAGCTTGCTCATGAAACGCCACCTCTTTACGTTTATGTTCCCATTTGAAATCCCTCCGCGTACTGGTGAGTTTCGGGAATGAAATCGACATATATGTAACGGTTTGGCAGCTCTTCGCATCGTGCCATGACATTACATCGAAAAGCCTCTTCGATCTTCTACTTTTGAGTCAGAAAGGAGCGGTTTATTTTGGTCTTAATCGATTGTTTGGAGAGGGAGGTACGCCGCGCGTTGGGTTACAGGTGCATCTATTTGTCGGTCCTGAGACTTCAATTCTTATCGATTCCTTTAGGGCCTTCTCTGGTGCGGGGGGGGGAATGATCGGCGTTCTGGTGAACCAGTAAATTACAACTCTTTCAGCCATTAATTGAATTCCACCCACCCCGAAGTTCATATTGGTTTGGGCTTCCTGTCTGTGCTATTCTTCTCTTGAAAAGCCCCAGCTTATGCGAACCACATACGACGGTGCGAGCAACAGTGAGTAGCTACGAAAACAACGTGCCAGCAGATTTAGCTGCCCTCAACCCTCGTTTTTATTTAGAAACGTTCAAGTGGAACCTTGGGCTTCTCCAGAATAAAAATAATCAACAACTCCGCGGGTACTGTACATCTTTGTCGGCGAATTCTTCATGAGACTATCTGGATACCTCTTTCGTCGTTGCACGATGCCCAACCCCACGGGGCGTTTTCTGGAATAACGTTCTCTGTCAAGAATTTCGTCCTCGAGGACGATCGCCGTGACCCTGGACGGACTGTTGCCTGCGGCTTGCAAGTCCGAATCTGGTGAATCGGGAAGATCCTTTTATCGGATTGTCCGAATGATCAAGAAGGCAGTTAAAGAAGGCAGCCATGGGAACTAATGATAAGTAGTAAAAATGGTGGATATGCATTCCACGACATTTTCACCAAGATGCTAGGCAGTGCTAGGCACATTGTAGGATGAGCTCCCATGACTGGAACCACTCCAATGCTATCTCGTGAGTATTTCTCCAACGCGATTGGGTTTAACTCTTCCCAGCCACAATGTCAGACGGACTGGCCGCGTGTTCAAGGCTGTGAAGGCAGGTTCAAGGCACTCCCTCGTCCAGAGTGCCCTAGAGTGTCTTCTTCCTGGTAAGAGTTCCTAGCCCCTTCCCATCTTAAGCTGATCGGAATAAAAGTTTACCCCCTATAGCACGCCAAGCCCGAATATCTGGCGTTAACTGCATCTACAATGAAGATGTACCCAGGATGCCGCCACGGCGACGCCTTCGAAGCTTCGTTCTCCTTCCCCACACCTACCCTTCATGACAACCTTGTCGGTAAATTTAGCATCAGCCTTCAGCCAGGAACCAGGTGACCTCGGTCAACACTAATTAAAGACTATTCCAATTTCAGTTGAAGAACGCCGAAGAGCGTTTGCGTTGTCCTCGTGTTGCCAGTCGTGTGCAACAAAAAAAGCGGCCTTCAATGTCAGGAAAGGGTCAAGGTCTGTGGCTGCTGTTTCGCCAATGATATGTCCTTTTCTGCAGGTCCTCTTACGTCCACCCTTTCACATCGCCATCCCGTCATCTGTTTCAATATCCCAGCGGCCGATCCTGCTCAAGCATCCATCCCTGCGGCACTATTGATTTTGACGTCACATCTGACTATATTCAATGCCTTACGCCGCATAGTTTCGAAGCCTGAGGATATAACCTGCGACTCCACAATCCATACAACTTTGGGTTTCCCTCCTGGAGATAATGATGCTCCTCTCCTGTTTTTTTTCCCGCATTCTCCGTTCGCTCAAAGATGTCTCGGTGAATGGGACTCTCGACAAGCATTATTCTCCTATCAACACTTTCGCATGCGAGGACGTGAAAACTTCGGACTCCCTTCGACGGGATTCGACAACAGCCACAACACCGTCGGCAAAACCATTTGCCATTTATAATGGAGGGTATGAATGTGCCAGAAAACGTGGGATATGTCTGCGCATCGCAAACGGTGGCGCCGGTCAGACTGGACTCATCCGAGCCTGGGCCGACACATTTATTCAATATATGGTAGCAAAAGGCGCAGAACCATTTGAAGTGAGTCTCCGACATTCAACATTACCTCGCCATTACGAACGTTCTCAGGTCGCTTGGTTTTTGGGAGATACAACTGAAAGCCTGGCCATACTGTCAGCAGGAGTCGTGGATGTGGCTCTCACATATAATCCCGCTGCTGAAAAGCTGCTTCTCGACTCAGGGGACGCAGTCGAAAGCCTCTACGCATATAGGGTAAGCGATTTGGCTGTTTAAACACCGATACAACTCTGCGAATGCAGCTTTCATTATGAAATTAGGATCACTTTCTTCTCATCGGTCCATTATCCAATCCGGCTAATTTGAAAGAAGAGGACGATATTTTCACTATGTTTAGCAAAATTGTCGCCATTGGGAATGCTGATGTTATCGTGAGTCGAATGCAAGTCAATTGGTCAGGCCCTCACATTTTCCATTTCTTAATCTCCCGAAGCGTCCACCCGATCCTGGAGTGCGCCCTCCTACTCGCTTTCTTTCCCGATTCGACAAGAGCGCCACGAATATCAAGGAAAGCCAAATATTTTGCACGATTGGGCAGGTACGCTGCCGCTGACACGTTCTTTCAATAACTCTAAGTCTCACGTGGTTCCTCATAATTGACAGGTTCCGTGGGCGCACAACTACTGCAAGTGGTACCACCAATACCCATGCTTTCCTCGAGAGGCACTCGGAGCCGCATCGCTCCTATCTGAATACACTCTGACCGATCTCGGAACTTGGCTCTGCGCTCCAAAAAATGTTACTTCGAAGCTGAAGATTTTCAAAAGGGGGAGCGACGACACCAACGATCCTCTACTCAATCCAGCGCATCTTTTACGGGGTAAAAAGGCGTCACCAATTAATGAAGGCATTTGCAAGGAGTTCTTGAAATGGATCATTGCTCCGGATGGTGGGCAGAAGGTGACTGAGTGCTTTTCCAAAGGAGGACATAGATTGTACTCAAAAGCGCCTTGACCATTGCCTCTTCCATTGCTCCTGACTTTCTTAATCGATTATCACTCTTGAACTCGGTGCATCTGCTTCCCTGTCTGTTCCGCATATGAGATATGAGGCGATATGTCTGAGCTAAGCGCCCTGTACTTGGGTTTGATAACGGGGTTCAGGCCCGCTATCAGATGATTCAGATTCTTGTCAAGTTGTACGAGTCATCAGCCTCGAGTTCCAGCCGCCAGCGCAAAACGTATTCAATGACAACTGTCAGAGCGGGGTTAAGTGGCATCACTCCCCATCAAAACGTTGATGGGCTTTTGAGATAGGGAGTCCATGAGGCAGCTCGCTGAGTGTCAAGTACTTGATAATTACGAAAGCCATACTGGCAAACCTTTGCTCTAATAGCAAGATTATGTTCAAGAATATGCAGGCGCATGATGTTTAAAAGGAAATGGTTCACCGCCAGATGGGAAAGTCATGGTTGAGCACATACAACGATGGTAAATAGATTAGCGCTTGAACCGGCGAACCGTGGTTGGTACGTGCGAGACTCAGATGTCAATGGGAATCATTTTATCTTCCGCTGTATTAGATTAAGCGGGGCATAGTAATACCATAAAATCGTTTAAAAGTCCTTGTGTATTTGGTTTCATCAGACACAAATCAGACGCTTGTATTTGCTCCTTACTATGTCCTTCATCATATTGTCACTAGCAAGGCTTTCCCTCATCTTCTTGTGCGTTCCCTTGCTCGGTAAGTGTTTTTTTGTTTCTCTGGACATCACACATATTCATACGAACAGTCGTGGATGCGAGAGCTATTGAAACAACGATAACTCTGTACCGGGTAGGAGCTGGGGGACAAGACCCAAACCAAAACGTTGTCTCCATAGGAAAGGCTTCTGCCATCGGTACTGGACCAGATGGCGGCACGACGTATTCTCAACCCGCTGCCTACTCTGCAATCTCAACTGTAGTGGCCCCACCAGCCTCCCTCGTGTCCATCTTTGACTACACCACGACAATCGGAAGTGAGTTCGTCCTCCAATATTGCTCGAGTTACCACTAACGTTTGAGCGGCAGACGTCTACGTTGAGAAAGACCAATGGGTATACCAGAGCGTGGCAGATTCATCCGGTTCTTTCAATGTCCTCGAGCAAAACTGCACATTATCTGACACAGGAAATACGGGCAATTGCGTGGAGGTCGATAGGCAGGTAGTGAGCTCTACCACAACAGCGTTGACGACCACGTACAATGCACCTGCCGTTGGATGGTATACGTTCACTAGGACCACGACAGTCCCTGATCCAACTCCGGGTCCAACTAACAATCCCAGCTTTAACGGTGCTGGACGTTTTGAGTCGATGCCATGGTGGGGATGTCTTCCTGCAGTCATGGTCGCGTTACTGGCTTTATGATGGGTTGATCTGTAGAGGAGAAAAAGGGGAAGGGCGCAAAGAAAGAAAGAAGCTTACGATTTCCTTTCACTCAAATGACAAGTTAAATAAATCCATCAATTTCATTACGACCTTTGTTTGGACACGAAGAGACAGGGTGATATTTTAAACGTCCTGTTGCTGGGGGCGTTCGTGGACAGCCAAGAAGGGATCATTCCGATCCAACCACCTCATAACAGGAGCTTCTGCACCGGTCGGGAACACTGGGGGTGGGAGCTTCGCCAACTCAATCGCTCTTCGAGCAGCGATGAAAATAATGGCGGTGCCGATAATCACTGAGGAGCAGAGAGATATTGAATGAGATAGCATTCAAAACGAGAAAGAGGACTCACTCAATAGGCAAGCCAGCCATGACGAAACTGCCATCGCCGTGAGGGTGTTGCAGGCGCCCCGGCCGATTGCTTCAAGGTGCTTATTCGGCCCAGAATAGCACGTAGTGGGAAGCTCAACAGTAAGAGAAACCCCAGAGACTGTCGGAAAGATTTAGATGGTTGACGGGACGGCAAAGCACAACACTGTACTGACTGGCAAAGAGCAAGACCACACCAACAGCGTAGGCGGCATCGATTAATGTTGGATCACTACTCTCGTTTTTGGCACGTTGCATGCTGCGAACTCTTAAAGCCAATTGAGGCATCGTAGGGTAGGAAAACTTACAGATAACATAAGGAGGCGAAATGGGCGAGAGCAATCAAAATGCCAAAGCAAAAGATCCCAAAAATGAGCGCTGCAACAGTTGTTAATCACTAATAGCTTCAGAAAAGGTTGAAGCTTACCATCTTTCTTCGGGTGAAGATAGGAAAGCGTCAAGATTCCCAGTAGAAGGTTGAGGGTGGCAAGGAAAATGGCGATTCCTGAATTTGTTGTTAGAACTTTATATTTGTCATAACCGAGTGCAGAACACACCGATATAGAGCCACTGTTTACAAATTGTATTTATCGTCTTCGTCAGTCGTGAACGTTGTTGCTGACCGGGCCCGCCGGTCGTTGGTGTGTCCATGTTATGGGTTGAGTCGTAACGTGAAAGCGACATATTGATGAATTTTGTGTATCTCTCCCCTCCGTCAACAGAGAGAAGGAGGTCGAGGGCGCTGCCGAATGACTATGGGGAGTAAAGAAGGTCCAGCCTTGGTCGTGGAAGTCCAGCACAACGTCCAAAAACAACCATCATGATGAAAACGGACCAATTGCTTCCGATCGGCTCTTTGATCATGCCGGGGTACCGGGGTAGTGATTCAACTACTTACTTGAATCGCATAATTTATGCAAGTCAGTACATAAACTCGACAACAAAGCATGAAGTTGTAAATGTCAAACTTTATTTTCCAGAAAATCTCCTTGCTTGATCGAAGCGTACGTACCAGGAGCTCAGTGTCTGGCTGTCGACTGGACCCTTGCTGGACCCCTTGACGACCCGGATATTATACAACACAGCCCCCGGATAATACGGGTAATGATAATCGATGAAGCCTGAAGCTTTACACTGCTCGGAATGTAAGAGACGAAGCAAATAAATATGGATGGAATTTACAACAATGAGATAATATTATCGGGATTCACTCCCAGAGTTCGTGATGGGTATAAATGTCATTTGTAACCAAGACTCCGAGAATAGAACTTTATTCTAGCCTTAGCTGTCCTTCTGGTTCAATATTGTCGTCTTCAATGCCATCAGCCACGGCTGCATTGGACCACGGTGTTCGGGAGGTATCATCTTCCAAGTCTATAGGCGAGGGAAGTTCAGCAAGAATAGGATCCTTCCTAGGGTTACGAGCGATTGAATAAACCACGTAAGTTGTAAATAGAACTAGCGGAAGAAAGAATAATCGCAATTCAGGCAAAATGTATATTCGGTAAGAGGAAGAGGGAACGTACGGATGGGTATTGAGAGCAAGATGAAAAGATCCGTAAGCTCGGTCTCTGGGGAGGAATCATTACGAGATGACAAGGAGAAAATCTTAGTGGCTGGTGGATAGACGAGGAGTCAGTGACAACTTTTGTTTTAAAACAGAAAACGCACCACTGATTATGAGAACGAGGATTAACATGACAGCAACGTGAGAGCTGCTGCGCGTCAGAGAGCTCGTAGATGTGCGATGATTGCTAAACCAGTGTCTAGAGCGGAATCGTGAGATTGAACAACGAGAGGTGGACAAAGGCATACAAGGGAGAAATAACTAGGAGTATGAAGACGCCAGTCCATAGTTGCTGAATAATATAATTCACCGGCAGTCTATCTGAAAGGAGAGCAGTAAGTACCATTTTGCGGACAAGACCAGAAGAAGCGCACCTCCAAATGGCCCATACTCAGGATTCAAAGCTTGAAAGCTCAGAAGAACTATCAATACTCCGATGAATTCTAGCACCCCTGTTCACAATAAAACCAGGACCGATAAACTCAATGACATGATATACGAGAAATATGAGAACACAAACACGCACCATAATATGTTCGAGGGTCCCAGACGACATTCTTCTTCCAATGGCTCCAGATTGCTCGCGGATGCAAGGAAACATCGGACTCGACAATTCGTAACGTCTCAATCGGCATTCTTGGCGCCTGCAACTTGCTCTGTGTTTCTCTCCAGGACGAGTTCAACACGACGTCCTGATAAAAGGCTACAACCAGGGGGGATAGTACGTCGTTGATCGATGGAGGGAAAGAACAAGGTATCTCTGGTACTGCCGTTGTTGCCCAAATTGGTCGTCTGCCCAAAATAGTGCAGGTATCAACGATAATTTGTTGAG
>Ga0307517_10013285_pt1 | contig 11198 bp, 9 predicted proteins | sample 23_EM_MG_FD_194515 | JGI IMG/M metagenome (GOLD analysis project Ga0307517, IMG submission 194515) | Populus trichocarpa ectomycorrhiza microbial communities from riparian zone in the Pacific Northwest, United States - 23_EM | ecosystem: Host-associated > Plants > Roots > Unclassified | place... | reverse complement strand
AATTACAAAAGCAGCCGTACATGTCTCCTACAGGTCTATAGGGTAAGATACTACTGATCAACAGGTATCCTGACCAAAACGCGGGGGAACGTAAGTACATACAAGTTCTGAGGCGGCACGAACCCAAGTATCTCCGTCAATGCGCTCATATTTCGGCGATCCCAATGAAAATTAAAGGGTACTACGTAGCAAGAATGACCAAGACTCTAGGAGTATGAGATCCAGAAAGAGGAAACACACGAGATATTGAGTAGACAGAGCAGCGAAGAGGGGAAAACAAAAGATTTCGCGGTAACACATGTGGGAATGATACGTTGTACAAGTTGTGTGTGTGTATGTGTGATGGGGGGGGGGAAACAGGTTCTTGTGGTTTGTATGGCATATGGAAAATATGGAGGGTGAGTGTTGATGAGGTCGCACAGAGCAGATAGATAGAGTAAGAAAAGGACAGTGGTCAACCGAGAAGACCAGGACGGAGGAGGGTGAGCACGTCGTGATGATGGAAGAGGTGGGCAGACGAAAGAAGGGAAGTATTGGAATGGGGTAACAACCCGGGAGCTCGCGAGGAGGATTCCTACCAGGCGAGCTCACCGACGTTCCTTCTCCCTTTCCATTTTTTTCTTCCTCTTCTCGTGCTCGTGCATCTTCTCTTCGCGGAGCGCTTGCTCATCTTCCTTCCTCGCAAGGCGGGCACTAAACGCACACACGAAGAACGATGAGCACGCGCAAAGGACCACGAGTCCTCGAAACCACGAACCTTCTCATTTCCTCCCTCTCGAGATCCATAGCATCCGCTTCCATATCATCATCGCTGTCCACCGCGTTATTCACGTACGATGACCGATCCTTCCCAAACAGCTTCCAGATCTCCGACCTGTAATCACCTCGTGCGGGCGGAGCGTACCGCTTCTTGGAGGGAGGGGAATCGTACTCTTCATCATCCCCGGAGAACGATTCGGATCGACGATGTTTCTTTCCCGCGGAAGACGGAACGTGGGCTGATGACGGGCGGGGTCTAGGGAGTGCGTGACCCGGAGGTTTGGATGAAGGACCGGCTTTGGAATTCTGAGCGGTCCTCGATGAGCTCGGTTTCGCGATGTCCTTGGACTTGCTGAATGAAGGAAGGCTTGCCGTCGATGGCATCCTATTGAGAGTGGAGCTAGAAGCGGGCTTGGTCGACAGAGTTGGTGTACCAGCACGAGAATCGTTGGCCGAAAGATCCAAAGCGGCAGTCTTTTTGGCCAGACCGGTCGTATCTTTCTTCTTACCAAACCAATCGTTAAACTCCTTGGCCTGTTCGCCGTTAAGCACGCGACCCTCCTTGTTCCTTTCACGATCCCGGATGATCTCGTCGATGGTCCTCGTATCCCGCTTGTTAACGTTCAGTTTCTGGAGGGTGTTCGGCATGGCCGCCAACCTGGCTTTAATCGATTGAGAGGACGAGCCACCCGAACCATGACCTCTGTCGGTGTCGCCCGCGTCGATTCCACCTCCGGGAAGGAGCTTTCTCAACTTTTGCGATGAGCCATTCCCGATGGTGACTCTCTTCGTTCGACCAGCACCGAACTTGAGATCCGCAATTCTCCTCCGCTCTCGCTTCTCCTCCCGGGTCAGGAAGGATCCGCCATCGTCCTCGTCGTCGGAAGGGAGTCTCTTCTTTCTCAACTCGTCTCTCGAACCGGAGTTGACGCTGGGGAATGATGGACTCCGCGAGCGACTCGACTTCTTGACGTTCCCCAAGAGCTTGTCCCGGGCCATCGCCTCCTTCTTCTCCCTCAACCTCTCCTTCTCCTCATTCAACCTCTCCTCTCGCTCCTTCTTCTCCCTCTCCCGTTTCTCGTCCTCGAAGTGTTTGAGCCGAAGACGGATCTCAAGTTCCTTTTCCTTGCGTTCCCGTTCAGCTCGTTTCCGCATTTCCTCCTCCTCCTTTCGCTTCTTCTCCGCTAGAGCCTGCTGAGCGGCTCGTTGCGAGGCCTGCGTGTTTGAGGCGCTGATCGCCATGAGGGTGGCGAACGTCGAAGCCATGGTCAATTGGTTATTCAGCCCTTGTTTGTTTCGGAGTTATCGTGTGGGTTATATGGGTCGTATGCGTAGGGGCGGTGGTGATGGACAGATGAGCGGGCAAAAAGAGGGATCGCGTCGTGGGGTTACGAAAAAAGTGGTAGGCCGGTGCAAGAGGGTTCTCCTTGGTTTGAACCCCCCGTCCGAATGAAGCGAAAAAGTTGATTACCAGAGACGACAGCGAGAGAGAGCAGATGAGAGCAAGGACCTGCGGCGAGGGGGGCGTAGGCACTGAACAAAAAAGGCTGGTGTTACAAAAAGGGCCCCTCCGGTTGGTTTCAAAAGGTGGACCCGATCCTACCACGTGGAATTTGTGGAAACCAAAGAACCGCAAGGTAGAAGGGACGTGTGGGGACAAGATGGTGGTCAGATGTGAAAGAGAGAGAGAGAGAATGAATGAAATTGCTGTTTCCTGTGCGCGCCGCACCGCACAACGCACTCCTTTGCGACAGACGGGAAGTTATTTGGAGGCAACGTGGCTGAACCCGAGATGTTTGGTCTTGTTTACCGAACCCGCTCAACGGGGGAATACCAAAAAATTCTATAACTTACGAGCCTGGGGACACGGTAGCCCCCCTGAACTGTGCTGGGCTATGTTATACACGTCGTACACTTGGCTCAACTGAACGCGAGTCGGTTATACGTTATGTACTCACGACAGTGGACAGGTTCCGGTACGGGCACAGCAGTGAAACATTCAACCGATTATCGCGGCCGCGTGTCGCCTGCCTGGTTTTGAGGAACGCACAAGAAAATGGCCCGAACACCCGGAGCCAGTCCATCGGAGACTTACAAAGATGCGTGTCGTTTGGGTTTGGGGTTCCGGAAGGCACGCACACAACGTCATCTCCATGCTCCGGTCTTGTGGCTGACTTGAGTTCTCCGATCGTGTCTCGAGTCCACACCTTCCACCACGCGCTTCCTCGAAGGGACAAGTGGGGTGATTAGTGGCTTTGTGCGTTGGAGGGTGGAGCTCAAAGCTCCCGTTATTAACGCCCCCACGCGCTTCAGCGACCACATATCTGTGGATTCCCACACCAAAAAGGCGCACAGCGGTAAGTAAATTAAATGGAAGCAAAACCAGACAAGGCTCTTTTTCTTTCGAAATGCTACATACATTTTTGTGGGTGTATGTGTACAATATGCGATGCCACGAATGGAAGAATCTCTAATACAGAAAAGTCATGAGCCGCAATGGAGAAGCGTGGGGGTAAAGTGGGACAAGAAAAAGGGTAAACGCCTTGGAAGGACACTGCAGAACAATACCCAGAGGAGAGATGAATGGGAGATGAAGGTGGGAAATGCGGGCGAACAACGAGGAACCAGGGAGGTCCGCAGTTCCGCCTCACTTCATATCCTTGAAAGGGTGTTTCGGCAACAACGACCCCACCCAAACAGCGCAAAGACTCAGCGCCACAGTCACGTAATACACCAACCCGCCGTTCATATAATGGTGATCCTTATCAATCGACAGCGAATACAGCGAACTCGCCAGGGCAGGCCCGACCGCACGCATGATAGATACCGACACTTGGGCCAGTCCATTCGTAGCTCCCAAAGAAGCTTTGTTGGGTGCTGCTGCGGCGATGAAGATGAACACCGTACCTGGAACGGGCAAGCGACGGTATCAGATGCTCAGGTAGTAATTCAGTTTCTTCGGAGCGGACGTACCGTAACACATGCCGACCAACACCGACAACGCCACCTGAAACCCGACCACAACCCATACCTCCATTCCCAATCCACCACCGCGTTCGATGGAATTCCATGCCAGATGGTTGATAACGGGGAACAAAGAGAAGCACGGAATAGCAGCGGTCGCTCCTATCAGATACACCTTTTTCACACCAAAGTAGTCTGTCATCCGTGAGAAGAGGAACACGGTGAAAACCCCGTTCAGAATACCAAAGAAAGACATGATGGATCCAATCGCTGGGGGGTCGAGTCCGAGACCACCGAGTGCGATGGGTGTAGAGAGGAATACGGGTTGGAGGGCACGGAAGGCTATGTCGACCAGCGCAATGAACGAGTAGTTTGCGGAGGCAACGAGCACATCTCGGGTGAGAAGGTTTCGCAGCGGTAGAGGTTTCTCGAGCTCATTCTGAGGCGAGGCCTCAGATCCAGATACGAGAAGCGGGTCTTCCTCCGATGCAACCCGCTTTTTCCCTCCACAAAGGAATTCCCGAATGGGCTTCGGCGAGGAGTGAGTCTATTGGGAGATTCCGTCATCAACATTGTCGAGCGAGTTGGAGAGTCACAAACCTCCTTAAGGAAGAAAAAGGTCACGAGCCAAGCAACGACCGTGAAAGTTGCAGGCACGGCACAAGGGAGGAAGTAAGGGTACTCCTTCAGGAACTTGTTGTTGCCGAACAAGCTGGGGAGCCGTTCCGCCGGGCGCGAAAGTGCACCCCCGATGATGGGTCTATTCCAAATACGCGGAGTCGGGTCAAAGAGGCAAACTCAATGCTCATTGAACAAACCAGAAAGATCAGCGCAACTCACCCCAGAGTCGAGCCGGTCGACCAAGCGATCGGCTGGTATGAATAGGCCAGGGACATGTTTGTAGGGTCAGTTAACTCCGCCATGATGCTTTTGATGACACCGATGTTGCCATTGAGTGCACCGTTCAAAGCGCGGCTGAAAACCTATTAGCTGGGAAGTTTTCAGGAGCTAGTGGTGTCAGTTGTACCTAAAGACGAGCCCCCAAAAGGTCCTTGATAACGCAAAACAGTACATGGAGAGCGAGAGACCAAATAAGCCAGTCAGAACGACAGGTTTTCGGCCGATATGGTCCGAGAGTCTACTCCAGTGCAGGACTGTGCACGCTTGGGTGGCATAGAATAAGGATTGCTGGAAGCCAGATTAGCACCGCAATCGTGGCCTAGACGAGTCAATTGCTTACCATGATTCCAACGTAGTAACCGACTTCCGCATCGCTCTTTGCAACATTCAAACTTCGAATGAGCTACACGAGAACACCCCAAAGGATTAACTCGTCGATTGCGCAAACGTGCGATGCTATCTGAACTGACCTCTGGTACAAACTGCGGGGGGATGGTTTAGCACTCGATGAAATTTCCTTCGGCCGGTGTCAACCGACATCGAAGTGACTAGGTAAGGGAACTTACGGGATAGATGACTTGTGAAGTCAATGGTTCTGCAAGCTGCAAGAACAGGACGATGCAGAACTGAGCCCAAGGCAGGGGTGTTCTCCTGGTCACCTCTGACCCTCTATTGGCGTTAGTTCTGCCTTTAACGCTTGGCGTGCGGCTGCCCTGGTTTGAGGGACCGGCCACCGTGGTAGCTTCGGATTCGGATTCCGTGGTTCTCTCTATAGACGAAACTTGCTGACCGCCTAGCAGAGGTGTCTCTTCGTCTGGCATGGTCATGAAATGAGAAGAGAGAGGGGGGGGGAGTAAACGGAAGGAAAGAAAGATGGAGTTCTCCATCAATCGTGTCTGAGATCAACCAGATGACTTGACTCTCTTGTGGGATGGTAATGAACGTCAGTCAGAACGTCCCATTAGTAATCTGCACGACTACTATTACATACTCCTCAACGGCGATCTCACGAGTACTTTCAAGCTGAGCGGCGAGGTAATCTTATCTCGAAAGGATCGACCTCGAGGCAGGGTGAAGTATACGGATGCATCGCACCGATGAACAGCAATTTCCGCAAGTCAAAAATCAAGGCCAAGTGTTTTTCTGGGTCAGGTCCGATGCGTCGGAAATGAGCGCCACCGAAGATCCGTTCGGAGCGGAAGGGATATACTATTCGGCTTTTCGGCCCTGTCAAAGTCAGACCATTCCATCATTAAAACTCGATGAATAATGAAATCCTCGTGCCTCTCTGACCGCTTGTATGAAAGTTGACGCAGTGGAACGTTCGCTGAGTAACGGCTGATAATTGTACCTCGCCCCTCGCGGGATGTAATTTCAAGGCAGGAGGCCTTGCTGCGCCCGTGCTGCGCGGCTGTGCCACCGCATACATCTCCCGGTCAGTCTGGGAAGCGACGGCACGAAAATAAGTATCCATGCTGGCAGTGGGTGACTCCACTCGCCGTTCCGCGCAGTGCCCGGCTACGGCTGGTGGTCTAATTGGGATGTCCCCGACCGTGAGTAACCCTCGTTGATCCGCTTCCACGGTTTCGCATTGGCTCGACAAAGCGACACACAGTGGCCATGGGCTCTGTCCGTTGTATTTTGCACGGTCGCAAGGGGCCTACGGTTTTGAGGGCACGCATGTCCACCTATGCCATACAAAATGGATTCCTATCGTGGTTTCCCCTCTCTTGCCACCCCACCAGCACCGACATCGTTCTGCGATGCCTCCGATCGCTGCGGCAAGGCAAAGTCAAACTGCGACCGATAACGCCGGTGTCCAAGGATCCGCCGGTCCGACCCTATTGCAAGTTCCGAAGGAAAAAGCCGGTGGCCTCAAGAAATGGAGAAGCCTCACGAGGGTGTTCGACTCGAAAAAGTTGACCCCACCATTGCGTCAGACCTCGCTTGCGATCAATGTACGTGCGGACCCTTCATTTACACTGTGATCCTGCCGGACCCGGTACTGCATAGCGCATATTGTACTCACCCCAGATCATCCGTGGATTTCATACCGGCTTGTTGCGTTTTGTGTTCTCTATCTAGATCGATAGAGCGAATAGGGCCCCGGATGACATCAACGACTTTGCGGATTCGGACGTTACACAATCCCTGTACTATTCGCCAGAACTTGCGGCAATCGTTTCGTCCGGGGGCAGATCCAAGCGGTGGGCGTTCTGTCTGACACCGTGAGTCACACCACCCGTTTCCCCCACACGAACGTCCGGCCGAACAACGCCGAATCTGACTTGATCTGTGTAGGACGCCGAGCGAGTTCGAACAGAATGACCAATTCCTCCCGGGCGGACCCCACCGGGATTTGAAGGAAGAGGTGTCAGAAGGAAGCACGCAATCGGAAGTGGAAGGAGCCGGACGACCGACGCTGTACCTTATTCTAGCTCCGGATCAAGATCCGTCGTGTCCGTCCCAGGTCACCATGTTGGTGGGGACGAAGGAAGAGCTTCGTGGAAAGACAGGGGGCGGTGATGTCCTTGAAAAGGGGCTGTAACTGTGCGTTCCAAGTCGGCAATTACCAAGGGATGTGCACAGACTGTACCAAAGGGGGATCCCTCGGATTGAGCAGGCGAGGTCACGTTACAATCAAAAAAATACACACGAGGCGGCGCTCGTCGGTATCTGTACATTTGGACACTGCTCACTCTGTGCTAGCCCATTCATTCGTTCATCCACTTGTAACAAAAAGAACCCATTGTACAGCATGCATATTAGACAGTCGGTATAGATGAACCGACAACGTGTAGCGGCTCGGAGAGGGATCGTAGGGGAGTAAAAAGTCGACACGCCCAGACAGGCTCTGAGGCCCGGACAGACGTGATCCAGACGAAGGAACAAGGAGAGAGAGAGATTGATCATCGAGATCGCCATCCTTCTCCATCACCACCGCCATGATGGGGTCATCAAATTCTCACGTGGTTAACCGACCAACCCCTTCCCGTTATGGAAATCGCCTGCCCAGCCTCGCCTTGTGTTATAAATCTCGTTTCTGGCCTTGGCCGCAAGCGCCCTCCTCCCCTTCCTCTCATCCCACCCTTTGTCGTCGTCCTCGCCGTCTTCTAAATATCCTCAGTAATTTCCAGAAAATTATTCCAGTCATGACTGGCTCTTTAATTTACGAATCTACCCTTGCCCAGTTCCATCCATCCCCTACTACCCCTCCCCCCACCCTCCCTCCTCGCAGACACGAGCAAATGGTGTACCAGGACGCCCAGAGCATCTACCTCGCTGGTCCCTTCGACTGCCGCCCAACGCCGCCCATCACCGTTTACGGGGGCTTGCCACCTCACCCCAGCGACGTGGCTGCCGGCTTCCACCACCACAGGTCCAGGTCAGAACGTTCCAGGAAGGCGATGAGTGTCCCTGTTAGGCATCCCTCACCTTTCCCTGCCTCCACCCCACAGAACAATTTTCGGCCCTCCTACAACGGAGATATCGGTCCTCTGTCCTTACAAAGTTCCGTTCCATGGGGCCACGATGAGGTTATCGCCGAGTTTTCCCCTCGGGATCAGCTCGCCCTGAAGCATGTCCTGTCTTCCGTTCCGAACCAGAATCGCTCATCTCCTCGCCCCGTGCCTGTTCAGAACCCTCTTCCTCCGAGGCTCAAGGTGAACCCGAGGCAATCCCGATCCAGGAACTGGCGTTCTAACGATGCCGAGTCTCTCCCGCCCCGCTTCCGTGCGCCCCAGCCCGCCCCTGGTCCACGTGTACCGTCACCTCCGCACAATCCGCCCTGGAATCGCCCGCCTCATGCCCACCTCTCGAGGGTAGATGTCCCCAACAACGTTCCAGTCTTGTCCCATAATCCACCACAAATCTCTCAACCTCAACACCTTTCTTCCTTCCTGCAATCCAATGTATCATATCGTCCCCAGCAAATCATCGATACCAGACGTGTTCAAGAACCCAAACGTATAGATATATCTCCCAAGGCCAAGACCCTAGCTCCCATTGGTGCTGAACGCGCCCAGCTTCTGGCGACCAACCCCAGGTTTTGCGCTGTTAATAACTGTACCCCTCGTAATTGTCGCCATTCTCCCCCGGCAAACCTCTATCATTACGATTCACTTCCCAAAAACTCGCGACCGAACCATCCCGCTAGAGCAACCCAGCTCGATGTTCCCCAGTTGCCCGCCGGTCCATCTGAATTGGAGAAGTTGTATAATCGGCTGAAACGCACCCCCAATATCTCGAGAGTACTCTCTCCACTCAACCCAGTCAGGAACTCGGATACTCTGGTTCCTTCGGACGTAAAGTGGATAAAAGAGGAGCGGGAAATTCGCAGACGCAGGGTCATGACCTCCTTGGATACCTCTGCCTTTGCACGTCGTGCCGGCGATCGTCGCTCCAGAACGTAAGTTGGATACTTCCCCCTTGTTTCCAAATTCATCAAATGATATTGATGTGTGTGCCTTTCGGTCACAGTGAATGTGAGGAATTTACGCCCGGCCTGGATATCTCGGACCATTGTTACCGCTGCCGTCAGGATTCTCTTTGCAAGCGAATCCTTGTCCAGCGCGCTCGAGAGATGCTTCGATCGACCTCCACTTCCCCCATCTCTTCCGAGGGTACCTTGTCGTCCGATGAGGAGGATGAAATCCTCAATACCCACGTCGACGCCATCACCACTTTGGGCAAGGGATTCGAATTGAAGACCGGCATCACTGTGGCTGACATCGACGCCATCGCCGGCGACGAAGACGCTATTACTCTTCCCTCTACCGTGGAATTAATGGCCTAAATTATCCGACCAAGAGTCCATCATCAATATCTATCAATCACACCACACTCATTGGCACAAACCCACTTGTACCACTCTTTCACCGTTTCCCGTTGTCATCACCCCTCTCTCCATCGTATAACGTTATGCACGGTTACCGAACCACATAAATTGGGGGCCGAGGCCTATAGATCTCGCATATAAAGGACCGTTTTCACGAACCCCCTTCTCCCAGAAAAATCAATCCGTCGTATATTTTGCTCTGTTCTTCTCCCGGTTTGTGTACAATTTGTATAATGACGGTTTCGCTACGTATCTGTTGCCTCTTCGCATTCGACTGTTCCGTATTCTATCAGAACCTTTCAACCTCGTTCGTCCTCTCTCTTGGTTCTTGGTCTCTGTCTTGGGTTGGACTTGACTTGTGCACACTATACAAAAAGGCATCTGTCTCATCGCCTCGTTCATCTTCGTTGTCTGGCTATCCTTCCTATAGTACGTCCTCGCTTTTCTTGGTGTTTTGTTTAATGCGATTCCAGTACCTCGCTCCTGTCAATATCGTCGCATGTTTAGGGTTACCTCTTTGTGTCTCTGTCGGTGTTTCCTCCCTATACTGAACCATGTTTCGAAATTTTCTCTGTAAGAATTCTTGTAGCACTACCTTTTTTTTATTTCCTTTCTCTCGAAGTAATTGTATGGCTCATTGAAACCCAAAACCACCAAAAAAGCGAACCCTGGACACTGCCCACTCAAGATCGACGCTGGGCATTCGATCTTGAGACGAGTTTCGAGTGGCGGCTGCCGATCAGAGGCTCGTGTTGGAACCCAGGCTGTCATCCTGCGCGCTGTTGTTGTTACGAGATTTCATAGTCCCCGTCTCGGAAGAGAGAAGCAGCTTCTGTTCGCAGTGGCCCCCGCCCTGATGTGGACAGGTCTCGTGGAAGTCAACGAGACCCACGCTTTTTTTTGGCCGGGGAGGGAACCAATGTTCTAGGCCCTTCATACACTAACTCTTCAACGAGTACAACGTAGAGCCTCTTTCACACAATACAGTAACTCAATAGCGGTCGCGCGGTTCGACGTCCTCGCACTTCACAGTTTTTTGACAATGGGGGGGGGATAGCCATTGTCCTGTCATTCTGGGGAATGACGAACATTATATGGTGAATCCGCGTGGCCGAACAATTCACGAATACTAGGATGGAGTTTTTTTTTTTTTTGACTCGGTCGCGAGTCTCACGTTTCCTGGTGATGGAAGAGGGGGACCTTGTGTCTCTGAGATGTTCATTTTAGTCAAGATGGGTCGCGTTTTGTGTGCTATTAGGTGAGGCGTGGCTGTTTTACTCCAGAACAGAGGCTGCGGCTTCTTTCCCCCTTTTTCTTGGAAGTTCCAACCCCCCTCCCCCGGAACAAACCGAAAGGATTCACACTCCCGCGCGCCCGCGCGAGGATTACGGCCGAACCGACAAACCTACGGTCCTATGATCAAAGGCGTTCTTGTTGAAACTCTCCCACACCCTTTTCCGTATCTGAATGGGATCGACTTTTCGGCCAAACCGGCGAAGACGTATATGATTACATTTGTCCCCTGGCCCTTTGTTCCTTCTTACCAGCGATCATGGGACGGCCTGTCATTTTTTTTTGATATTGTAACGCCCACAAGAGCGGCACCGTAAATTGGACAGTGGACATTAATCTGGACCGCAAATGATCATTCGTTTTTTGATCGAAACGTTCCACTCGAATGTGCCACCCCCCCCTGTCCCTTTTTTTTTTTTTTTTTTTTTAAGTTTTTTTGTGGGTA
>Ga0307517_10013284_pt1 | contig 11198 bp, 5 predicted proteins | sample 23_EM_MG_FD_194515 | JGI IMG/M metagenome (GOLD analysis project Ga0307517, IMG submission 194515) | Populus trichocarpa ectomycorrhiza microbial communities from riparian zone in the Pacific Northwest, United States - 23_EM | ecosystem: Host-associated > Plants > Roots > Unclassified | place... | reverse complement strand
CATGAATTAAACTCTCAACTAGTAAAATTACCATGCTATAGCAGTGCAGGAGGAAGTAATTATGACTCTGGCACTAGCAGGTAGCTTAGGCACGAGAAAAACAGTACGTAGAGAGTTGTCATTGTTACGTTTTATCAACTCTGCGTTCACATCAACTTCAACTCAACTTCTAAGTTTAACTTTTTGATCCTTGGTCAGCAAACACGCTATTTTCTATTTGATGTTGTGGGATAATATGTTTTTAAAAGTATTTTTTATTTAAAAATATATTAAATACTTTTTTATAGATTTTTTGGTATTAATATATTAAAAAAACTGAAAAATATTAAACAGTGAACAATCTTAATTTTCTTTATTAGCTTTTTGTTTTACTAGGTACTTTTGTTTCTCGTTAAAAAAACTATAGTTATTTGTAAATTAACATTTGGTAAATAATAAAATAATGTTTGAAATCATGAATAAATAATATTTTGAATAATAAAATATTAAACCGATGTGGATTCCAATAGTTATTTATAATTTTTTTTTATTTTTAAATTAATCATTTCACATTAAATTTTGTGATTGTATTTGGTGTTTTATTTCAGTTGATTTTATATAAAACTTTTGTGATGTCAAGAATAAATTTTAATGTCAAGTTATTGCTAGATTTTATAAAATAAAATTTATTTTTTAAAATTCAAACAAATTAACATTTTAAGATCCAATTTCAATTTTAAACGAAAAACAATATTTTTGGTGATTAATATTTTTATCTTCGATTCCCAACTCAATTTTTAATTGGAATGAATAAATTGATATCATTTATTAATTAGCGTAACTCTTAATTTATTTTATTAAAGATATGTGTGAACTTTTCAACCAGTAGTTAAAACCTTATTTGATGGTTAGAACAACATTCACATTATTTTTTTACGTTGAGAAAAAAGAAGAAGAAGCTCGTCTCGTAATACAAGAAATCAAACTGGTATAACTGAAATGAAGTTACAAAGTTCAGGAAAACACAAAAGCATACAATTTTATATTTATGATCATCAAAGATAAATTATAAGCACAAAAGTGGAGTTTCTACATGCCAAATTCATCATCCATCCGAATGTAAGGTAATATTTATTTTTGTGTTTTTAAATTATTTTTAAAAAAGTTAAAAGAATTTTTATTTAAAATAAATATTTATTTGTATTTTCAAATCATTCTGATACTTTAATATTAAAAATAATTTTTAAAAAATAAATTAAAAATATAATTTTAATATAATTTTAAATAAAAAACGTTTTAAAAAATAACCCAATCTCACTAGCAGAAAGTACAGTTTACATCAACTCGAAACCCACTGAGTGTGGATATGCGAGTTTGAACGAGTGAAAACATTTTTAGTATTTCCTTACACAAGCAATGGAAGACCACTAATTAGTTATCGAAACCAATTAGAAAGAAGAGAAATTTTCGAGTGGTTTACACTCAATCGTGTTCTCATTGCACCCATCAAATCCCTGGTGCATGGAATCACTCATGCAACCTTGCTGTCCCTACTCATGATTATCACATCACAAGCATCAGAAGCATAAAAATAAAAAAATAAAAAAGGGAAGGGTCCACACAAAATCTTGAGGACTGTTGTAGACCAATAGACCCGTTAACCAATTGCTAACAATGTACTACACCGTACAATACTGTGGGCCCTTATACGTTCTTTTCCTTTCTTTAAAGTTTAAACCCTAACCACATATAGAAAGTTAGAAACTGTAAACGTGCCATAGAAATTAAATAATATTCTTCACACACATAATAAATCTTAATAAATCAAAATATTAAATGCCAACAAACCAGACCACTTTTACAGAGGGAGAGAGAGATTAGTTTTGTTGCTTGGAGAGAAAGAATAGGAAAAATTTACCGAGTGAGGCTGAGGCTTGAGGGCTGAGAGAGTAAGCAAGCCCAAGGCAACCATATAAAAGCTCTCTGCCTTTTCAAGGACCCTTCTCTCATCTGTGACGGCCTTACCAAAAAAAACAAAAAACTTTCAAAGTCTTTACTTTCCATCAAAATTTTGTTTCAATGGCACTGGACTTGGAGAAACAACAATCTGTGAGAATGAGGAAACGCAAAAGAAACGAAATAAAGCTTTCTGTTAATGAGAAAGTAGAGGTAAAATAATAACTCCTTTTTTGAAGGGTTTTTTGCGGGGTTTTGACACCCTTTAGCCTGTTTTTGATTGACTATTTTTTTTTATGGTTTTTCTTGTATTGTTTATTGATTCTTGAATTTAATGTCAAGTTTTAAGGTGGCTTTCGCTTTGATGGGTGCTGCATTGGGTTTTTTATTGGTATATGTCGGTGTTATTGTTCATCAATGCTTTCAATATGTTTTGTTTTTCCAGACATGCAAGGGTTGATTAGGGGTTCTTTAGAGACTACCAAATTTTTAGTCAAATGGGATACCGTAATGTAATGGTTTTTTCTTAGTGTTCTTCTCAAGTTATTACCCTGTTATTATATGGAAATTTTCTCTACTGGTGTTTTTTTTTTTATTTGTAAATTTTGGTAATGACTTATTGAGCAGTTTTTACTTATTTTTGACAATTTAATGTTTTTCATATCTGTATTTTTTTTTCACCTTGGATAATGTATTTGTATGTTTAATTTTGAGATTTTATAGGTAAGGAGTGAGGAAGATGGATTTCAGGGATCATGGCACCCGGGAACTGTCATTGCATGTCGTAGGCGAGGCCTGGACTTAAAATATGAAGTTAAATACGATCATATTCTTAATGATGACGAGTCTGACTATCTTGTTGATCAAGTTTGCGTCTCACTTCCCGTTGATGACACTGATTGTGCCAATGAAGACCGGTGTAACAACCGTGGCCTCATCAGGCCAGCACCACCACCGTTTCAGTTTGGTAAATATGGTTTTCCTTACGGAATGTGTGTGGATGTGCATTACCAGGAGGCTTGGTGGGAAGGTGTGATTTTTGATCACGACGATGGTTCAGAGGAGAGGAGGATATTTTTCCCTGATTTGGGCGACGAAATTATGGCAAGTGTCAATAAACTAAGGGTTACTCAGGATTGGAATGAAGTTGATGAGACTTGGCGGCAACGTGGGACATGGTTGTTTCTTGTGTTGATTGAGGAATACGAACAAAAACAATATATTCCCGTTTCCATAAAACAACTTTGGTATGACTTGCGAGAGAAAGAGAGTTTTGAGAAGCTTGGAGGGTGGACTTCTACCGTGAAAGCTTTGTGGAGAAAGTTGGTTTTAGGGGCAATTGATGATAATCTTAAAGTCGTGGTGAATCATCTTTTCCAGGTGATAGGCATTCCAGACGCTGCACAGCAGCCGATCGCTAAACCTGTTAATGATGTTAACATGAATCGGAAAGAAGATCTGGTTAAGACTCACGCCATGATACCAGTCGAGAACTCGCTAAATGATTGTCTGCTGTTGTATCCTAGTTGTCCTACTGTTGAATCAACTCTTGACAGGGTCGTGCCAAAATTTTCTTGTGAAGATGATGCAATTGTGTGTATGAAGCCTCGGGCTTTGTTTGCCTTACCTTCTAACCTGGATGGAATTCCTGCTGTCAGTTCTATAACCAGTGATGAAGGTTTTTCTAACTCCAATTCCAATAAAATCAATGGGTCATCTTCGGGTTCAGCATGCATTCAAAGCAGTTGGCTATGTGCTGGCTCAGACATAGTTCCTGGACCTGAATTTTGCCCAGATGCCATTATCAAATACGCAAAGATGGGTAACAAAAAGCCCACGGGTACTCTAATCAAAGATGTGAGGAAGCATCTTTTACATCAGAGGTGGAAAATTGAATCCATGAAAGATAAAGGCACAAGTAGACTGCGTTACACCTCACCTGACGGGAAGCTGTACCATTCTCTTCGGCAGGTTTGTCTAGATTTTTGTGGAGCTGACAGAGGGATCCTTTCTCCAACCTCTGAAGGTAAGCAGAACAGTTTGCATACTTCTCATGGTGATTCATCTTCTCTTATTGAGCAACAAGAGGATCGGGATCCTTATTGTTGCTCTCAAGTGGTGAGTTCTTCTAATTCTGAAGCAGTTGTTTATAAACCTGAATATTGTCACGAAGCAATTGTGGAATGGTCTAATCTCTGGTCTAAACATGGATCCGGGACGAGATTCAGGGGAAAGATTAAGAAAGCTGATATGTCACTAAGAGCTAGGAAGCACCTCGCAGCCCTAGGATGGGTGTTTGGCTATAAAACATTTAATGGGAGGCGTGAATTTTACCATCGATCTCCTATGGGGAAGACATACTGGTCACTACGACAAGCCATCGAACACATCTTTGATAAAGGAACATGCACTGATACTTCTAGAGATATGGAAATGGAAAATGACAGTAAAACAGTCGAGGGACAGTTTTCTTGTGAAAAAATACCTTCTGCAATTTGTAAAACGGAGTTTCAGAAGCAAAAAAACTGTTCTAAAGAGTCTTCTTGCTTTTCACTGTCCAAAAAACATCATGACCTTCACGAAATAAATGTTCTAACCACTAGAAAGGCTCGAAGGAAAAGAAAGGATAGTTTACATGTTGAAACCCATTCAGATGCTCAAAACACAAGCCGCCCAAAGTCAAGAAGCGGGATAACATCTAGAGGTTTGATTGGATCACGAAATGATAAGAAACATACTAAGTGGGTCCGTGTGCTACGATCAAGCAAAAGAGTGCAGAATGTGGTAGCTCCTGACCCATCACATCATAATCCTCGAACTGTGTTGTCTTTGTTGATAGACAATGATATCGTGTTGCCAAGGACAAAAGTACATTACGGTAGCCAAAAGGATAGAAATCCAACAGTGGAAGGGCGCATAGCTCGTGATGGGATCAAGTGCAGCTGTTGTGGGAAGGTTTACACCCTTAGTGGCTTTGAACTTCATGCTGGCATCAAATCTTGCAGGTTAGGTGCTAGCAAATACTGCAAGCCAGCTGCCAGCATCTTTCTGGATGATGGGAGGTCTCTGCTAGAATGCCAGATACAAATGATGCGTGACAAGGAGATGAGTAATCACAAGGCAGAAACACCTGATAGTTTGAAGGGAAGTTGGGATCGAGATGGTAATGATCATGTATGCTCTGTTTGTCACTATGGTGGTGAATTAATTTTATGTGATCACTGTCCCTCCTCATTCCATAAAAGATGTCTGGGCATGAAGGTGAGTTATGTGTTTGCTCTTCAGTTCATTTAGAAATTCTAATATGATTTTATTATTGAGATATTTGACTTCTCATGCGAGCCTAAACTTTAGTGCCGTTTTTTATCTTCTCTTTCATGCTTCTATAGGATGTTCCGGATGGAGACTGGTTCTGCCCATCATGCTGCTGTAAAATTTGTGGCCAAAACAAATTGAAAAAAGACACCAAGGATTTTATCGATGGCGTTCTTAATTGCACTCAATGCGAGCACCAATGTAGATTAATTTTATCTGCTTGCAGCTAAAGCTGATAACAAATGGAGGGGCGTGTTTGAAATGTCTCTAATATGCCCTCTCTCTATCTGATGCAGATCATATTATGTGTCTGAGTAACAGCTGGACAGATAAATGGAAGGATCATCCTAAAGAAAATTCGTTTTGCAGCAAAAAGTGTGAAGTGGTACTTCAAACTCACTTTCTCTTCCTATTCTTGTTGTGCACAGTCAAGCTAAATTTGCATGTATTTGGCTATTAATGATGAGCTCTTGAAAAACACAATCAGAATTATTTGCTTAACTTGTTCTCATCCATTCAACATGTCATATTATTGTTGACACTTGCATCGTAGCCTTGTTATTGGTTTTCTTGAAACTCACAAGGCAGAATTAATGCTAATGGCTTCTGAATCCATGTATCTCATTCCTTTTCCTTGGCATGCTTGCTTGCATTTATGTTTAATACCGTTGCTATAAATACCGGCAAATCAATCGTATATGTTTTGCATATTAGCTGGTTTTGATTCCATTTTAGATGAAGCTGAAGATTCAGTGGATTACCTACACCTGCCCTATCAACTAAGATCATTTTAGGTGCTAAATCCTTGGATGATAGGCCTGAAGTAAAAACGTGAAAAAAATGGTTATATTGCTGCTTGGGGAAGGATGACACTACACAGTCAGAAGCTTTAGAGCCTTAGGCATAACCAGCACTTGATCAAATTCCCCACATTCTACCCCCAATAGAAACATAACAGAACTTGTAATAGATATAATGCGATTTACTTTACACTCATTCCTCCCTTCCCTTGTTTTCTTAGCTTGGCTACACCTCCTTCACCTCTTTGATTGAGTAGAGACCATATGCACAAGTTTTAAGGGGGATGGCTCTTTTTTCAGATTCTTAGAGACCTTATGATGTGATTTATATGATCCAAGTGAAACTTCAAGTTTTTTTCTATTAAGAGATTCAATGTTGTGCTATTATATAATTTAGTCAGCTTGATTGGTTACACTCGATGATGTTGTTTTTTTTATGTATATGAGGATCAATTGACTGACAATATTCAATTAGTATATGAGTTGCAAAGATAAGTAAGAATTAAATCTTCGTAGGCTATTATCCCCGCGCCCCCCACCCCCCCCCCCCCCAAAATAAATAAATAAATAAAATTTCACTGTAGACCATCTTATAATGCATGGTGCCAGTAGCTTATACCTGCCACAAAAATATATGTTCAATGAATATTCTTCTTGGAATGTCATGGAGGTTGCCACACTTTGATTTTACTGTTATGATGGTGTCCCTGTTGTAGATATTTTTGGGCCTTCAAAAGCTTCTAGGAAAACCAATTCCAGTGGGTGTGGACAATCTTACTTGGACGTTATTCAAGTATATGCAGTCTGATCAGCATAAACTTGATGCTTTTGATGATGAGACCCTGGTTGAGACCTACAGCAAGCTCAAAATAGCACTTGATGTGGTGCATGAATGTTTCGAGCCCATTGAGGAACCTCGCACCGGGAGGGATCTTATGAAAGATGTTATTTTTAGTAATGGGTGAGATTTTATTATTTAAGACAAATTATCCTAACCACTTTGTTTTTTCTGTTACATGGTATTTGGTATATTTTATTCATAGAGCATACTTAAAGTGGTATTTTAAAATTTGCACAACCAAAATCTAACTATTCTGGATCTTATATTAGTACTGAACCGAGAGGCTCTTGATTTTGTCTTTGTTTTTTGTATCTCGAATCACGAACAAAATCCATATTGAGCATATTTTAATTGGCTGCCAATGCGTTTTTCTATAACAAGTGCAGAAAAGGTGGAAGTTTTCAGAAACAAGCAAGAGCAGAGGCAAAAGATGGTTTCAAAAAGAATGTTTAGAAAAATGTTTGGATTCGCACTATTTCCACCTCACTAAAAATGATGCAGCCATAGCAGTCTGAAACAATCCCCACCCCCATAATAATTTGCTCTTCATACTATTCCTAATTATTTTCAGTTTTCTACTTATTTAGTTACTTTATCTTTCATCAAGTTTTATGAAATGTGTTGATTAGTCACTGGACTTTCTTGGTACATTCTAATTTATAGATTATTGAGTTATAATTACCTTGTAACAGTAAGGATGAGTTATTATTATTATTGGTGGCAGGCAGGTTATCATCTTTGGACTGTCTTCTTGTAAGGTGTCAGTTGTTATGACTATGGGGATTGACAATTATTCTTGATTTTGACATAATTTTATGTTCTTAGTTTGAATTTGATTCTCTCCATACTAGATGTCAGGCATGGTTAATGTTTCTGTATTTGACTTCGCAGGTCAGAACTTAACCGTTTGAACTTTCAAGGGTTCTACACCATACTTTTGGAGAAGAATGACGAGTTAGTTAGTGTGGCTACTGTAAGGTGACTTCATAGAATCTCTTTATTCACACAATGGTAGTCTGTATGGGATTAGAAATAGTTGCTGAGCAGCCTTGCCTTTATGTTTTGTGAGATAATGGTTATCTCACAATGATAGTTTCTTGTTCAAGGATTCATGGAGACAAAGTAGCAGAAATACCACTTGTTGGCACAAGATTCCAATTTCGGCAACTTGGAATGTGTCGCATACTAATGGATGTGCTCGAAAAGGTAATCCACCGTGCCTGTCTGTAATCCAGCTTTCTTTTTTTATGTTCATTTATCCCAATTTCCTTGGGGTTTTTGAAGATTTGGCTTGCAACCCCTGTAATGCTTTCCTTCACTCGAAACTTTAATAATTGCAATACATCAAGTGGCTGTGATAGGCATCGTGTTAATCTACCGAATGAGGCGTGTTAATCTACCGAATGAGGCGTGTTAATCTACCGAATGAGGCGGCTTATCATTATACTTTTCAAAGCGCTCATTGAATGCCATCGAAAAAATGAAAATAATGCCAAGTTTTACGTTGTCGTGGAAATTAGGAATAGCTTTCTGAGGAGTATTTTTTTTCCTTACACGTTGATGTCATTTCTTGACTTGAGAGAGGAATGCATTTATTTATCAAGGATGACACAAGTCCTAAGCATAGCGATCTCTTTTCTACTATGCTGCTACAAGTGGATATATTTTGGCCAAATTTGTCAGTGCTGTTCTGTTTTTTTCCCCTTCAGAAGCTCATGGAATTAGGAGTCCAGAGACTGGTTTTGCCTGCTGTTCCTGGTGTCCTAAACACATGGACTGGTTCGTTCGGATTTTCAAAGATGACAGACTCTGAGAGATTGCAGTTTGTAGATTACACTTTCTTAGATTTTCAGGATACCGTCATATGCCAGAAACTATTAATGAAGTTGCCTTCTGCACAATCAAGCCCATTGAAAGGTTGGTTGAATATCGCCCGCTTACTCTGTTTGAGGACAAGTGAAAAAGAATATTTGTATATCAATCATCACACATGTTCTTGTATTCTGTAATGCAGAAATCCAACCTACACTTCTTGATGATGTTTATGGAAGTGGTGAATGCATTGATGCCAATGACTCTAGTCCTGTCCCTGAAGTACTTAAAACAGATCAAAATGAGGATGGTGGAACCATGGAACAAGGACCAATGGAGTATGTCCAGTCTCTTACTTCCTCTATTAAAAAATGGAAAAAGAAAGGAAATAATCTAGGAAACAGCAAAACACAAGGGCTTAAAATGCTTTATTTTTGGGGAAAAGTAACGTTTTTAGTTACCAGATACGGGGCTAGGTTAGAAAAGTGCCGTCCAGGAAGTTGCCTTTATTTGAGAATCTGAGTAATTAATTTGTATAAAATTTGCTTAGAATTACCGGAGGGTGATAATTAAAATGGTCGGATAAAATTTGTTTTGTAGATTTCCAGTTACTTTATGCTCGCTTTTATGCTTGTAGAAAGGACATGGCGCTGGCAAATGAATTCTTAGAGACTTCCTTCTACTTGGCAGTGTCACGCTAGCTGCTCAAAAGATCAGTTTGAGATTTATGTAGGATGGCACGTGTTTCTTTTGCAAGATATCTAGTGTTCATCTGCCCTGTAGACCTGATTAGAACAAGGTAGAGGGAGGATTAAGGAAAAAGAAAATGACTCAAGGTGAAGTACTGGTAATGCTGGGCTGATGTTTCTGTGTTTCTATCTCGTGTTCCAATGTCCTTCTCCACTATATATATGATATGCACTTGATCTAGTAAGCACCATACCACCCATCAAGTTCAAGTGGAATGGCTGAATTTCTGTTAGATTAAATTATGAAGAATAGGAGGGAGACAACAGCTGATACACACCATCAGACCCCTCTTAAGTAGGAACATCTGAGAGCTCTTACATGTTCTAGTCACTAAGTCCTATGTATTAAATCCTTGTTTCTAGCAGGGTTCTAGTTTAATGGGTCTGTCTGCTTGCACACATTTGATGTGTAATTGCTTTAATTATTAGCACCAACCTAGGGGGTTTATGTCATGTCAAGCAGCAAGAAGGAATCTACCATGTAATTAGCAGCCACGGAAAGCAATGAATCATTCATGAGGAGGAAAGAGAGGACTGCGGGGTGCGCATGCTGAGGGGAGATGGCTATTGCTTATTTCTAGAGGTTATAAATAAGATGGAATTCACATTTTGATCACCACATAAAGGCAACTCCTGTTTTGTCTGAGTAGAGTATGCAATACCCCATATTTAATTGGCTTAAAAAATTCAACATGATTTTTTTTTTTTCATTTTGTGCTTAGAATTTCTATATCCGTTTTTGCTTGTTATGTTGTTGAGTGCTGACTGTCGCTATTGTCAACAGTGTTGCTGCAAGCAATATCAGTGATGTAATCAAAAGGCCTGTTCATCAAGTAGTTGCGGTAAGTTATGGTACTTGAAACGGAGAGCCATGTCATCTTCTATCATGTCTTAATTTGTGGAACGTAACCTTCACTTTTTATACATTTTATACAAGATTCCTTAGCATGTTTCTTGTCAGGTTAACCAGCCATATCATCTTGAATGTGAACCCTGCAATGGCAAAATCAACGAGTCCTCGGTTGAGGATTCCGCTTTTAAGAAGGAAAGCATGGTCGGTGATAATGGTTCGAGCATTCTTAATCGCGGAAGATGGTTCGGTAATGAGGGCGACTTAAAGTGCTACCAAAGAAGAAATACAGAAGCCCGTCAGAACTGAGTTTCGTTTTACTTGAATGATCAGATCCCTATCCTGGTCTAGCGAGATAAATTCTATCTCACCGTGGCATAAGTGGAGCCTTCCATTTTGATTGGTTCGGCACTAAAATTTTTGCTCTGCGCTAAAAATTTCCATGTACGGAAATATTAAGGGGAAAGGAGGTTCTCATTGTTGGCATGCTTTTTATGTATAGCAGCTATAGATACAAAGATGAGCTCATTTTGGGTTCTCTATTTTGGACAGGAGCTCAGGGTAGGAATGTAACGACGAACGAGGCCAGATGCATTAAATAATCAGCAATTCAAGTGTAATGGAAATTGGAGTGTAAACTGTGCAGTTCCTGCCTAATTTTCTTTAGCACCTTCTGCTAGCTAGCTAGCTAGCTTCTTGGTAAAGTAGGTAAACATCCAAGAGCTCCCCATTGTTCCTATAAACACATGTTCATGTTATTGGTGTTGTCACCTTACCGTGTCTCCAAACGATTCTAAAATGCAAACCATGCTGTCTATTTTTCTCTTGGTCTCATCTTTTTGTTTCCTGCTTCCTTCCAATGGAGTATCTCTCGCCAACCCACTTCGGCATGCGAG
>Ga0307517_10013283_pt1 | contig 11199 bp, 7 predicted proteins | sample 23_EM_MG_FD_194515 | JGI IMG/M metagenome (GOLD analysis project Ga0307517, IMG submission 194515) | Populus trichocarpa ectomycorrhiza microbial communities from riparian zone in the Pacific Northwest, United States - 23_EM | ecosystem: Host-associated > Plants > Roots > Unclassified | place... | reverse complement strand
TTGATATATATATATATATATATATATATATATATATATATATATATATATATATATTTGGATATTCTAACCTTTCAATGTTTTTCTTACATAAAATTTTTTAAGTAAAAATAAAAAAGTTCATGTAAATATTTAATTAAAATAATAATAATAATCCGTGTAAATAAATGAAAAAAAGAAGTGAGATTACTAAAAAAAACTGAAAAAATCAAGAAATAAATGTAAATCAAGTTATTTGATCATGTAACATGGAATATTTACCTGGTTGTATTTTCTGAATTTATCTATTAAAATTATTTTTTTTATTCAACCGTGTTTAAAAGAAATAATAATAAAAAAAACAACTTGGATTAAAAGCCAATTAGATTTAATAAGTTGGTTCTATTTTAATTAAAAAAAAAAGTAAACAAATAAAATTTTTATACGTAACGAGATCATTTTATTAATTTAAAAAAGTGACCCCATGACAATCCTTAATGACCAATGAGCCATTGGAAATGATCATATTACCCCAATACAAAGGCATTCTAATTTTTCTTCAAATGGCAAAATCATAATTTTATTATAGATGAATAATTTTTGTGTCTTCATGTACAGTGATTTCACCATGTTTTTTAGAGTTTTGATAATATTAATTAAAATAAAACAGCTAATGGAGATGAAGAGTTTCATTATTCTCTTTCTTTTTATTCATCCAAAAGTTTTATAACTGGAAAAAACAAAAAAAAAAAAACAGAGAGAGAACGTGAGAAATCTATCAGTTGGTAAAATAATAGCTATTATAAATTAATTAGCGACATTAAGGTACAAATTATTTACAATTTAAACAATAATTTACTAAAAACTAAATGTTTAGCGACATATTAAGGATTCAAAACTAAAGCATTAACTATTCTATATACCCAGATTCTCTCATGCTCATCCTAACATAATATATTATCATATTATGAACTATATAAATAAATATTCTAATAATTTGTAAACCTGTTTTTCCTCCTTTCTAATAGTTTATATAATAGAAGTCTGGAATCAAAACCTTCAAAACACAAGTGGTAATTATATATCGCAGTTTAATCTACTATAATAGTATTTTATTACCTTTGCAATATAGGAGACTTTTGACACCTCTTTAATATCATTCCATTACCATTATATATATATTGTCCCTAGTCTACAATGCTTGTTCGAAGGAAAAGCTAGCTCTCCTTAATCTCAGGTCTCTAAAGACGTGGATTATACAGTTTGAGATTTTCAAATTCAAACCGATGGAACAAGGGCTCCAATTAACAGCCCTTTGTTTCTTATTTTCTGTAACCGAAAGGTGGTTTCAGCATGAAGCCTGCAAGCGTATCTTCGATTGCAGATCACCAGCTCCCATGGCTGTCCTATATATACTCCGGGGGCCACTGGTCCAACAAGCCTAGCCAAGCATTTGAGAGCAGAAGACGGTAAACATCAGGTAGCTGCGGGCAGCAGCAAAGACAGATGCTTGACAAGGCAGCATCTGTATATTTATAATCTTACATCCAAGTTGTTTGCTTGTATCTATTCATTGAATGACTGACGAGTTATACAAATTTTAGAGACAAATTTGATCTTACGGGAAACAACTTCCGTTGCCTCTAGTAATTTTCATCATCATCTGCAGCTGATTGACAATAAGGATTGTTTTTCCCTTGCAACTACTACAAGTTACCCCCTCCTCTACAAGAACTATTAAGTTAGAAATAACATTATAAATCCCGAGGGCCGTCAAAAGATTGGGTCTTTCTAAGATTCCAGTGGAGGCCATCGTGGATACTTCGCAAAAAGTCGTTTGTAGAATCAATTTGGCATGCTGTTGGCACAGGCCATGGTGCCATGCTGCACACAAGTGCATCACCAGCTGCCAACTGTTTCCTGTCCTTACCATCAAATGAGGCCCAAGCAGGGCTTCTGCTGTTGAATGGAACTTGAACTCGTATTGTTACATGTTCAGGTAATATCAGAGGTCGAAACGATAAGGAATGTGGACAGATTGGAGTGAAGAGAATGCCAGGGACCTGCAATTACAGAAAATTCATCAAATTTGTAAGATTTATCACGCACATTTGATTGATAGAAATGATACTAAAATGGAATATAAAAGAATATTCAATTTCAAATGAAAACAATTACACATTCTTCAAATGCAAATCGAAAATTATTTAACTTTCCTATGAGAAATGAATGAGATTGAAGAAACGGGTAACACAAACTTTATACATGTCCACAGTGTGGGTGACAACTATTACAAATTGAACCGATAGTTTAATACGGAATCTTTTGCAAATCAGCCAGATCATGTCATTGAGAATGGTGAAAAAGCAGACCAGTCTATTCTTACTCAATCTGTTAGCCATTAGAAGCTTGCCTGCATTGTGAGAGACCATGAGTCAACTCTAATTTCCATTATTACTCTAGCTGAACCAACGTCTAGGGTTGTCAAGAGCAAGCACGCAACTTTGGTCACTCCTAGTGAAAATGCTGAAGCAAGAACCGCATCCAGATTACCTTCCTAGGGTCTGTTTCAACCAAATCTAACTACTACCCGTGAGTTAGCCATTTCTTGTACCTTTGTATTATCAAATACCTTTTATCAATAAAATTATTAAGGTCTTTTCAATGCTACTCATCAATCCTGGTGCCCTTATTTAAACTATGCGATACTGCTATGTACATTTCTTGTTTTAAAGCATTTTACCTCATAAATAGCAAATGATCACTATAGTTGCTTCTAAACATGCTGAAGCACGAAATTAATCTATATTCATAGTAGGAAACTTCCCAGGAAAAAAAGTGAAAATTTTTACACAGGCGCTCATGAATGCTTAAATGGAAAGATGTTATCATGATGTACCTGAGGATGAACCATTGATCCTCCAGCTGCCAATGAATATGCAGTGCTACCTGATGTTGTTGATAAAATTAATCCATCACCTTGGACACATGTGACAAAAGAGTTGTCACAATAGCATTCCAAATTTGTAAGGAATGATGATATTCCACGGTCGATTGTAACCTCATTCAAAACAAGTATAGGCTCCTCCATTTCGTACTCATTTTTAGCGGCATCTCTAATAACATAGCATTGCAACCGGTGTCGTAATGTTATACTGATTGGACCCCTAAGGACTGAATCAAGGCAATCTCGGTAATGTTCACTATCTTAAAAACAGTTAAAGAATACTTGCAAGTCAAGACATGGGAAAGGTAGGTAGAATTGAGTAAAAAATGACTAACAAATAAATAAATACTGTCACATAGAAGCCAGCAATTGCAATTGGTGTTTTCAGAGGTCAATTAAATTTTCCATTTAACAGAAGAACTTCATCAGCTGGCATGAAGGATACAGAATGGTGTCATAAAGCCAAGAGACCCCAAAGAAAACGGTACAATTGGGGGAACTGGTCCTTTGAACATTGATGCTGCCTGCAAATGAAGAAGGGCGATGATAACTCCACCAAGCATGATTACAAAAGGAATCCACAATCAACCTAAGAGTGATGTACATCAAACTGAAAGAACATACCCAAAGAACAGTGCCATCCCCACCAAGAGTCACGACAAGGTCAACTTTTGTGTGCAGGCTCAAAACTTCCTTCTCTGCAGAGAAACATTGTGAACTCATAAATAGTTAAATTGTTGCACTATCAAGATATTAATGAAGAGCTAAAGGGTGAACGAGATGTAGTCTAAATATGATCTTCACATTGAAGCTTGAATCATGCAAAGCCAGATATAGTGCTTATTGAAGATCTCTAGACTGTATATACATACTGATTGTCACATCATACTAGCATTGGACTGTCTGTTATCTCACATCAACTTTATCTCGAGATTTGAGCAGGATGTAATTTTAACCGTCATTACAAGTGGAGGGCACAAAGTATCTAGTGCAACATGTAAGGGATTCTCAAACAGAAGCATGAAAGAGATCATGGTCTGGCATGGTGCTTACAGTTTTTCCATGCAGGCTTAAAGAATATACATGTGCATATTGATGCATAAAGAAGAAAAGAATTGCTAGAAGTTTTAAGTTGGACTAGCAGTTAAAACCATAAAAGAAAACAGCATCTTACTTCAAATCTTCTGACTATAAAGGCGAGCACTTAAGATAAATTTTCCAACATAACCAAAAGCATGTACTTTACAAAATTTCATTGCTCAAAATGTGATGCATTAGCAGTAAATATGATTCATGGCTAACCAACTATGTTTCTTACAGTAATCATAGTCAGATGTCTGCCTCTTAATCTTATTTTTCAAAAGAGCACCACTGTCCATATAAAATAGAAAATGAAAAACATTCAGTAGCTCACCATCTTTCCATGTATGCACAAAGTTGAAGTATGATGATTCTGATAGAAGTTCACCCATCACTCGTGGTTCCACATAAATGTTTAACTTTTTATGATCTTTCAACCATCTGGAATGGGAATTGAGCATTTAGATAAATAGTAAAATTTAATAAACAGCATGCAACCAGTTAAAAAAAATAAAAATATTAATGTAAAACTACATGGTCTGGAAAAATAACCCTCAAGGGAAGATGAAATCAGAGAGGCAAAGTAGAGAGACCACACTAGGAACTAAGGAAACCATTTCCAGAGAAAATTTCATCAGCACCTGACCATTTCTGCACATAGAATCCGAACAGAGGTTGAATTTGGTTTGGTCATAATCAGCACAGTCTGTGGGTCAGATTCCCACTTCAAAGAAATCTGAAAGGAAAATGAGAATTTGCTAAGGCACAAATACATATTAAATGCCCTTGTTAACTGCTCCTAACAGTGAGAGAAGCACAGAAGCATTTCTCAAAGGAAATGCACAGGTATATTTGTAAATTTGCTTATGATACAAGAAAAAAGAAAGAACATGATTCAGGTAGGAGATGTAACTTTGAAAGAGGATTCAATACCTGTTTACTGCTGCGCCCTGCAGCTGTTATATTTCCTCTTTCAAAAGAGACAATATCATGTTTGTGTTGATCACTAATATCACCTTTGCACCGCCATGAAAGCTTGAAAGATGCCTGTCTCAGGATTCAAATTTAAATCTAATTTGTCAGAACATGAATAATATCAATATTCATTAACATGATTTTTAAAGCATGGTTTAGCTAAGAAATTCCCTTGGAATCAAATTGTGACAATTCATTTGTATTATCACAAAAATCGACATGCAAAAGAACAACAAAAGCAACACTAGAAGCAAAGTTTTTGAAGTTACTATCTAGGTTCTAATAGAACATCAACAGATGGTGTAGCATTACCAAGGCTAGCTGGTTTCCATCCAAACATGTGATGCTGTGAAGCTAGCGTGCAATTAAACAAGCAGTTCAACGTACTAAATAGCGAATCTGCTGGGGGCACAACAGGAAAATTACCTTTCTCATAATTCTGTTTGGAACTGCTTTGGCTTGGGAGTCGGTCCCTCCATCATGAAGAATTTCATGAGAGCAAAGCCCATTTGTACTACAATTTTCAGATTGTTCAATTGTTTCATTTCTCAGCATGGGTTGATTAGTCGAGTTTTCCACCCGCTGAGCATCAATATCAGCATTACACTCCCCTGGTGACTTTCCTGTAATACAATCCATCAAAGTCGTTCCTTAAAATGGACAAAAATCAGACATTGAAACACTCAGAACATGGTGGAATATTTAATAGACACAAAAACCTGAAATAAGCCAGAACTTAATTCAGTAGCATTAGACACACGGAAACCAAACATTCAAGCATTCCAAACAAGGAATTCACACAGATTTCAGCTTCAACGAGCATGGCATGCTTTTAATGACAATTGATCTAATTTAGAGTAACCTACATGCAAAAACCAGTAAAGCAAGTAAATGAAGAAAAAGAGAGTCATAGACTCAATAGTGATTAAGAAATAAATATATGCAGCTATAAAGGAAGCAGCAAAATGTGATTGGTATAATTTACCATTTACAAGTTAACTACTATAAAATGGTGGATGCACTCATTGGATATCAAAATAAATAAAAAAATTTCTTTGAACATCAAATAATAAACAAATACAACATATCATAGGAGGACAAAGTGTATTGAATAGAAGCTGTAAAAGTCTTGAGAGAGTCTTTAATGGCTAACACCCTATATGAAGGAACTAGAAAACCAAATCACGTAGTTCAAACTTTAAATGCCAAGAAAAAGCCTACTATTTCTTTCACCCATTTTGGAAAAAAAAGCATCCACCTTTGGATGTGTTAATGGACATGTACGATACAGATGCCCAAGTCTTCAAGTACAAAGGCACAGATCTTAAAATTATTGAAGATCCAGAGTAATTAGGGCTGTTTTTAGATTAAACTTCCCCAGTCCTTGTGTTTTATTTCATCCATCAAATTTAAGAAAGAAATAGAATATTTCAATGAGAAAACTAACCTAATCAGAGTACAGATACAAAACACACAATTCAACATAAAAGGGGCCAATAAACCAAGACTAGATAAGTATTCACTCTGTGATTAATACAAGGATGTTCACAATTATGCAGCAAGCCTTAGTACAAGTAGAAAACAATACTTGTAATGCAATAAACACAAGGATGTTCAAACTATAGACACACAAACCTCATTTGCTTGTCTGAAAGTCTAACTATGGGCAAATTGAGAGCAATACATTTCTATAAATTTCCACCACCTTGTAATAAATTTGAGACTTTTTTATCCCAGGTTACCTCCATTTCCAGAAACACCTAAAAACATCTTGAAAATATTGTCAAATGCACTAAGTTGCATAAAACCTCTATCTAGAATGACACATATACCAAAGATGGTTGGGTCCCCAATACTCTTGCAGAGTAGAACAAACTTTAACATTCCATTTAGAGAGTGTCTGAACGCCATAAGTTTTTCATTATTACTAATTCCAACACAGGATGTTAACTGAAAATTGCATCTTTCAAGAAAAGATGGGCAAATTCTCTACACAAAAAGTTACTACAATTGCCAAGCAAGTTAAATCCGGTACCTTCAGAAACTCTCCTATTTCGTTCTTCCCAAACTTCCCAGCAAACAAGACACGGAAGCATTAATCTTATCATTCCCCTTGCATTATATATAGAAGTCTGAGTCCACCAACTTTGAAGCATTTCACATATATTGTTGCCTGATAGTGCAATAGCCATAATCTGATGATAATGAGTCTAAATTTGATTAGAAAACTCACCAAAACCATAAAATAACCCAACTTTTCGCTGCTTGGACGAGTGAAACAAAAGGAAAATGAAGTATAAAAGTGCATAACACATATTTAGACAAGTTGCAGCACACCCATTTTTATTTCTAACAAGGTGAAAACAGCTGACATCCTAGAAATATTCAAGAGACAGGAAAGTCGGATAATCTCTATTGAGGAAAAAAAACAGAGAGTGAGAGAGAAGATAGGAACATTCTGAAGATGAGAAGTAAGCAAGAATGGTTTTGAGCAAACATCTTCAAAACCTGTAAAATTCAAGATGAAAATTAAGGGGAACTTCTAGGAAAGTTCAGTTTCTTATCATTCTAAGATCATAGACTGCCACTAAAAAATTCAGGAATGAAAAAGTTAAACAAGTAAGATCAGCATGGAAAGATGCCCATCAGCATATGATGAGATGATTGATCCTAATATAGACATTAAGGCAGAAGAGAAGGACAATAACAAAGGTGCTAGGAAATGAAAAGGGAAAAGATAGAAAATCAAACCGCATATAGCACATTGGAAAAAATCGGAAGAAATTTCCTAAAAATTACAAACAGAGCGCCCATATGCATGCCAAGTCAGTTATTCTGTTGTCTAGAGACCATACCAAAAAGGAGTTAGGAGCATGGAATGGTGTTTCCTATTATTAAAGCTTTAGAAAGGCAAATTTTTCTAAGAGTATTTTCTCAATTATTTTCAAATATCTACACAAATTTGTGGATCAGTTTCATCAATCTTCATTTTTGTCACAAGCACTTAGTTGCATCCTCGATATTTTATTACAGTCATCCACATTATTATTTTTCAGGTTAGAATACTCTCTATTAATTGTTAGTCTTATATAAATCCGGAATAAATTATGCAGCAAAATTCATCGACAAAAGTAGGTCTCTACAATGCGTTTCAGCTGTCAAGAATGTTCTAAATAGATCATACTTAGTTATACTATTAATTATAGCTTGCAACAAGGTTTATGGATTGAAAATTAGATCAAGGGTACATTTACAGAGGTGAGGTATGATTTGCTCAGAATGGGGCTCATCTGGAAGGGCCTAGACATTGTTAACCTCTTTCAGCGTGCTTGAACATGACCATGAGTCAGTACACATGGCACCTTACCAATCATCAACCTCAAAGTGAACAGTTCTTGTTAATAATCCCTCTATATATTCATTCAAAGACTTTAGGCATTTTTTCACCTCACACCTCGCTCTAACTTCACATACTCTCTCTCTCTCTCTCTAGAGAATCTCAACTTGGAATAACACTCCCCTTTAAAAAATGCCACTCATTCAACAATCTTTGCAATACAAGAAGAGGGGCATCCTTCAACAATAAACTAAATTCACCAAGGAGGGATTCCCTGTATACCCATTTCCTACTTCTGTTATGCACTCCCTTCCCACACACCCCATCTCTCATTTCCTACCCTTCATCTGCTGCACATGTTCCATCCCACTAAAAATGCTCAATTTTTCTCTAGTTCATCCTCACCACTTTACCGAATCCCCAGTCCCCAAAGTCAATAGTTATCAATATGGAAAGTCCCAGACAGGCAAGGTATGAAAATAAAACCTTTTACCAACAACAAAATAAGAAATTAACCGATATTCATAGGACCAACCATCATTGTGTTAGAGAAAACGGATAATTATATGGAGCTTACAAAAAGACTGCAACAGAGCAGATGAAAAAAGAACATCAATTATATCAACTAAGGGGCAACATAATCTTACAATTCGTCAAGGAAGCACACCCATTTAGATAACCCTTGAGTTCAATATTAGGAAATGTTCTAGAATCCATTACGTTTTGCTTTTTGGTGGGTGTTATCCCATTTCGCCCATGCCATCCTTTAACTTTCAATATTCCACACAAAAATCAAAACTAGTCATACACTCTAGTTTTATGTAACCAAGCAAAGACATGGAAGTAGGATTGTTAAGGAAGAGAAACTTTTCAACCTTTGTCAACAGTAATTTAGCTTATACAGTAGTAGATCAAGGAAAGGAAGTCATTTATTAGGCAGTATCGTCAGTGTTACATAATAGGAGTTGCCCTTTCTGACCCACTTCAATTGTGAGTTTCTACATTCCAACTTTTCTTTTTTATTTCATGATTTTCTAGTTCTTGCCACCTATGGAGGTTACCTATCATTCTTCCTCAGCATTATCCTTTTCTCCATAGGTTTCCCGTTCCCCCTTTTCTAGCTAAGAAAACATGAATGCCACAATTAAACCCATGATTAGTAACCAAGAGATGCCATTTGGCTCCAACACCATAAAAAGCAAATTCACAAAATATGCTCATAAGATATTGCAATACATTCTTAAATAACCAATAAAAAAAACTCACAGGATAAGTGCATCCGAGAAAGGAGACAACAGATATGACTAGTAATCATCAGATATCTAGGAGACCATGGGTTTGAAACAATAGAGAACCAGATCAGACAGATTACAAAGGATCAACCTGACAACTACCGATTCAAGTAGTACAAGATTGTCTGTTGATACCAAAGCTGCCAAAAATCTAGAAATCAAAAGGAATTTGTTTTGAAGCTGTCAAATTAAGCAACAATAGTCGCACCAACAGAAAATTGAATCTTGGAAAGTGATTTTTGTAGGAGAACTCAAAAAAATCACAAATTTCCTAGTTTGAACCATCAAAGTCAAATGCGAGATATATAATGAATGAAACTCAAATGCCAAATTTATGCATGTTGTTTAATCATCAGAAACCTTTGCGCTCTAGTTGCTGATTCCGTGCCCTTTCCAGTTCAAATCTACGTTTCCATTCAGCAGCCTCAGCTTGAGCGGAAGCCTTTCCTTCAGCAGCTCGTCTTAATGCCTTTGCAACAGCTAATTTGTAAAACTGTATATTAGATGTGTGCTCACAGTAAATAGTTCCAGAAAAGCAACGTGTAGGTCCAAAAATTAAGGGCAAACATACTTCTGAGAGCCTCTGAGAATTCTATAAGATGGTCATCAGTTTGCTGAATTGGAGTCTGTTGAAGAAGCTCCTGCACTGCCTTCTCGGAATGGAAAAGCGTAAGTGAATCACTAGATCCATTGTCCGGCTGTGAAGACGAAAAACTTGCGTCTCCATTTTCATGTGGATCCTATCAGATAGGAGGCATCAACTTGATTTAATTGATGTGATGCAATGAGAAAGCAAGATGTTGAGTACAGTTAATGGAAAGAGAAGTAAATAAAAAGTTTTTCATTTATGCTGGTTCGAGAAGGACTTAATGAATTTCAACCACAACAACCAAGCAAATCCCTCCTTATTATATCCTTGGTTACGTTCCATTGTGAACGCATCAATGAAGTGTATTCAGTCATTGAATGCATTATCTACACTGGAAATTCAAATAAACTTATAATTGTCAAAATCATTCAACGACATACCAAATTCAAAAGTCAAAACTTGCAAAAGCCACCAATTTGGTAATTTTTAATCATTAATTATAAGAACTAGACTCGTGGGCTTTTCCAACTAAAGGAAACCCTGACATTTGAGATTATAATTAGAAATGCATCAATAGCATGATAACAAATTTTTAGATATGATCATAGAATAGATGTAATAAATCAACATTAAAAGAAACAAGATTTCCTTTATTGCTTTCACCTGGAAAAGGACTGACATTTCTTCAAATAATATGGATTTGCATGAGCCACAACTCAATTTTTCTCCAAATTACACTTGTAAATGATAACATTAACACGTCTCTACTAAACCTTGAAAATAAATAAAAAAAATCCAGGCAAATGCTTAGCTTTCAAGTAAAAACACTACTACCTGATTGAGCTTGGTTAACAATTCACATGTAGTGCGAGGAAAAAAAAAAACAGAAAAGGAAAAGGAAATTGAAAATTAACAAGAGAGATCCAAACAAATAGATGATGAAAAATCAACCAACGGAGCATAACAAATCAAAATCCAGTATATAGTTATTTATTGATAG
>Ga0307517_10013282_pt1 | contig 11201 bp, 3 predicted proteins | sample 23_EM_MG_FD_194515 | JGI IMG/M metagenome (GOLD analysis project Ga0307517, IMG submission 194515) | Populus trichocarpa ectomycorrhiza microbial communities from riparian zone in the Pacific Northwest, United States - 23_EM | ecosystem: Host-associated > Plants > Roots > Unclassified | place... | reverse complement strand
CTCTATACTTCGAGGCTTGCTAGTAGACCGTTGGTGGATAAGTGAGACTCGTAACGTTCAACCTTTTCCATGCAAGTGGTGTTAACAGACTTGAACCGGAAAAGAAATAAGAAGACAAAGGAAAAAAAAAGAAGGCATATCATGATCTGGATAATGCTTTAATAAATCACCAGAAATAAGTTGTAAAGATGACCAGATCTAGTTTCCCTTATTTCTTCTGCTGAAAGCATTTTTAAGAATTTGAAAGAGAGACTTCTAATTGATGGTGAATTGCTTATTCTCGGTAACCTGGAGGCTGTTCAACAATTAAAATAAGTTCAATGGCAGAAGCTAACAGCTGAGCCCTAAGTAATAGTGATGAATAATTGAACTTGAAGTCTCGAACTGAAAATTATAGCAGGGGATGAGAGACATCCTCCTCTTCATGATGCATACAATGGATGTTGTCTAGTGGTTTTCAATGGCTTTTCAACAATGGATACATGTCGAGATGATATCATTATCTTTAGGTCCTGGTTCAAGTAATGACCAAAATGTACTTTTATCCTTGCAAATCAAGTGAACTGAGATAATTTAGATGAAGTGAATGGAATATAGTAACTGAAGAAGTGGCAGAACATTGTACATGCTACAGCAATTACAGAAATCAAAACGTATAAGTGACTCTGAGGACCGAGATGGCAATTGTAGAGATCAAAAGGTATCCATGGCTCTTAGATTAAGCGTCGACTTATTCCAGATCTAATATCCCGAAATTGGACAGAAGTATCTTTACTTGATCAACAAAGTCCGAGCCCGTTGCATACTCTGTTAGCATTCCAACAGCAAAACCAAACATTGCCCATCTGCTCAACCAATATCCAAAGCACAGAAATGAAAAGAGGCATCAGATCAGAAAGCCACATTATGTCAAGTCAACTGTAGCTAAACGCAAGCTCACTCATCCAAGTTAATGAAAATTCATGTAACCAAAGCCAAGTAGTTATGCTAATTGGCTACTATAACGCTCTTTAAATGAGTGCAATGCTGGGTTCTTATCTACCCACTCTTGTAACAAAGAAAAGGGTTGAGCTTTAATTATATAGGACTCTGTTGGAACTCAAAACCACATGGTCAATACATGACAATTCGAAGAGAAGAACCGGTTTTGAAAGGAAAAACAAAATTTTGAAGAAAAAGGACTTGCAAAACAAAAATCAAGAAAAACTGGGGGCTAAACTTGAGGAATAAGAACAAAATCTTTCTCGCTTCCATAAGAAACTTTTGCTGGGGATTTGAGCAAAAGCCACCTCTGTGGTGCAATGGATGCCTACCATCCTAGAAGTGGAACTGGTGATAGCATTGCACTGCCTTGCCTTGAGTGCTATTAATTGGCGAAGCAAATCACCAATCAATAACTGGAAGCATTTCCTTGAGAAGGGCATTATTTAAGCACTATCCACTGAGGAAAAACAACTGAAACTTAGAAATTAAAGAGCTTAGTCGGTGAAATTTATGTACCTTTCCCTTTCAAAGGCTCAAGAACAATGGGTCTGAAACACTTTCAGTTATCTATTCGAACAGGCCTTCTTCCTAAAAGCCAAAAATAAGAGAACACGAAGTTTCTTGTATGTAATTCCAATGTGAGACTTGTTTGCACGAACTAGTTTACCATCCAGTCTTAGTGAGGCATGGCAAGTCTGTCCTGCATAACCTCTTATTATATGTCTTCGACTACGAAGAAGAATGAAGCTATTTTGCTAGAAACTAATTACTCTTAAACCGATCTTGATCGAAAGAAACTGTATGTTATCGTTTCCTTTTTCTCTATCCAGTGAATAATGTATCGTTTCAATTGGTCTAATCACTCAAATTCATTATTGAGGACGAATAAAACATCAATTTGCAGAAAGAACCCACAAATCTGTCCAATTAGATTAAGTATCCACATAAACCCAGATAAACTAAAATTTCAAAAATCCCAAATTGCACATCAAAGAAGAAAAACTTATTACCTTCCATTAGCAATCTCATTCTTTCCAACGAACCCAAAGAAAGGACCTTGATCTGCCTCCTCAAACTTCTTCTTCTTAAAATATTCTTGAAGTTCCTTAGCCTTTTGTCTCTGAAACTCCAAAGTAACCACATTCTTGTCCTTCACGGCCACTTGAGCAGCTGGCTTGGGTGGTGGAGTCACTGGAGAAGACGGTGAAGGAGGAGGGACGGGATTCAAGGGAGGCGATGGTGCTGCTGGCGAGGAAGGTGCTCTAAGAGGAGGGGCCACAGGTCTCCTTACAGGCCCTTCAGCTTGAGAGCTTCTTATGGTCACAATATAAGGCCTTGTTATTGTAGAAAACCTACAGAAAGAAGATGTTGAGGAGGTTGATGAAGAGGAAGATGGGAAGGAGCAAGATGACGATGAAGGGTTTGGGATTTTGATGTATGGGATTGAAGATGCCACTGACATTTTTCCCCCTCTTCTTGCTCAATCGAAGCACTATTTTTTCTCCCCCTAAATTCTCTCTGTAGGATAAATGTTTCTTTTTCTGTGCAGATGTAGTTTTTTGTTTTTTTTTTGGTTTGTGTTATCAGAATCAGAATCAGAAGAGAAGAGGTGTGTGTGGATAAGGTGTGGCCAAGTTTCGAAGGAGAGAGTGATAGTTCAAGTTAGTTGGTCCATCGAAGGAGTGGTGACTTTGGCGCCTAACAGCCGCTCAAGCAAGTGGGATGTTACCAACATGCCCCTCTACCAGCTTTGTGCCTTGACGCGCTTTGCATGCGAGTGAAGAAGCCATTTCCTAGAATAGCACTTCGAAAACGTTGCTAATAAGTAAAATCACTGTGATTTGAAAACGTTGCTAAAAAGTAAAGCCTTGATGTAATGAAGAGCACTTTTAATAACAAAATTATTGAACTATCTCCTTATGTCTTAATCTGATCACAGAGTTTTTGCTTTCGGGTTGTTCTCAGAGCACTTCGACCTATCCTCGGAAAAGGAGGAGAAAAAAAGAAGAAGCGGGAGAGAACAGTTCAACTTGGTTTCTTCTTGCCGTGATTCCTGCAAAAGCTTTCCCGCAACGTCTGAAAGCCATCATAAAATCAGGGAAGGTGAATAATCCCACGAAAGAGAGCAGGGTCCATCTTTAACGACTATGAACCCATTGTAGCTTTTGAGAAGCAGGGCAATCCATGGTAGTAACAAGAGGGCCAAAAATAATGCGAGACATTAATTACGAGAAAACAATGGACAGGGCAATCACAAGTAACAAGAATAAGGTGACAGAACAGCGTGAAGATTAGAGTAACAAAATGAAATCCTCATCAATTAAATATAGGCACAAAACGATCAGTCCAACAGGCGTGGCCCGATATAGAACTTCTCACTAAGTGGCGTTTGTTAACAAACGGACCCTTAAGTCGCACTGAAAGTGTGGCCAGATGCATAACTCCTTCCCATGGTAACATTTCATATGCAACCAGTTACTCGCTTTTTCTTTAGCAGAAGTCAGTTGATCGCCAGGAGAAAGCAGATGAACTCCATCAGTAGCAGCAAGTCCTGTGGTGTGCCGCGGCATCTTGAGAAAAACTGGGCACCCAAAAGTTTTTGGTAATTGATCACATAATCACGCACGAACAACTTCTTTCATTTCCATTCTCGAATTCATCATCTGATCCACCTGTTTCACTGCCATGGATCAAGTTTTCGAATCATTAACATGGTCATAATGAATATTCACCAGATGAATTAAAAACCTAAGCGAGATTGGAAATAGAAATGCAGGTCATAATGAAGAAAGCTATGTTTCAGCATAATGAATAACCAAATGCTCGCAAAAATCTTTATAGAAGTTAGTGGACTACTTCGAAATTTAGGACCAGAAATTACAAAAAACATGTCATGTAGGAAACTCGCTTGCTGACTCCAATGTTACATTTGACACTCATAACTTTCTTCAATTGTCGCATATGCACAGGGCAGGGGCAGTGTAGATGCAGGAAATCAATGCCCAAATCATCGTCCAATAATACGTACACATAATGCCTCCCCAATACAGCTATCAAAAGACATATCAAACACACTTTGGTTGTGTAGATGGAAGCGAAACAAAATAACTATAGACACACTGTGGGACTGACAGAAGATCTAGTATAACCAATCCAAGACAGATTGAGGAAAAACAGAACCAGAGCCAAAATAGGAAAGAGGCTTAAGGCCACATTGCTATCTAGGGCTGTTAATTCCGAGAGCTGCCACTCTCAAATGACAAACATGCTCCATGATCAATATAAAATTGTTTGGTATCAGAAAAGAAATATCTTTTGGAAAATATCAGAGAGATGCATAAAATAGGATATATCATCAACATTTCACTTCAAGTCTTCAACTAGTTTGATCAAAAGCATGGAAAGCAAATAGTTTAGTCAAACAAAGCTGATTTACACAAAGGAATGTATGATGAGAAGTAACAATGTGCATGGACGAGTGGAATTCGAATCTAAATGAATTGGCAAAGAAAGAAAGGGACATGAGAAGAATAAATCTAAATAAAAAGAAAGAAATAAACTCATAATAACCAGTAAAATAAGAACCCACTATAAATAAAACAATTCATCATAAGGACATGAGAAGAATTAATGTAAATGACATAAGAAATCATCCCCTGCTCTCTCGCTTTTGAAGGTCTGGTCTGGAACAAGGACACAAAGCACCTTCCATTATAAATACAGTCAATCACGATCATATATCCTTAATGCTCTGCCCCAGTTTCAACATCTCCAAACACATCCCATCCTTTTTATCACTTGAGCCAAGGCCCAAGTTGAATGATGATATTATCATATGGATTACTTAATTCCCTCAACTTGCTTGCCAAACTTACTGAAAATTTTATTTGTTTACGTATCAGGCAACCAAAATATAACCATCACATTTTATGGTTGCGAGGAACCTGAGTCACTTGATACAAAACGACTCAAAAACAAATCTCTTGTAAGTATTCAACTGAAAGACTATGAACCCTTTTGAGAAGCAGGGTCCATATTTAGCAATATGGGAAATTTATAACAGCACGAAAACTTGTGCAGATGTAACATGGAAATTACAAAAGCGTAGTGGTAACACCAAAGGTATACATATAACTGAGGCTTATGCCACATGCACAAGAACACACATTAAAGAGATTCCAAAGGAGGTATTAAAATCTCCTCAATATGCTTGAAACATGAATTAAATAAATGCAGAGCTCATAACTTAGATCAAGATAAGGTACTCCCGTACCTTGGTTCAAATTCCCTGATTTCAGCAAGCTCACTCCCACAGACATCAGTCCACTGCACTTTTCTCCTCTCTGTATGACCAGGGATATCACTACCTTGGCCATTCAATGGCTCGCTCTGCTTAACATCCTCAACAGGAACTGGAATTCTTTTTGATGCCTTCTTCAGATTACTCTTAAGAGTAATTTTTCTTGCATAATTATCAACTTCAAGCTCGGTAGTAAGATCTTTTTCCCTGTCAGCAACGAGAGGATCTGGCAAGACATCCTGCTGTTGGGCAGGGCCTACTTTGAGAGGTGACGGGGATTCATGTGCGGAAGCGCGACCAAAGCAGATAAAAGAAGCGCAGCCGTGGGAAAGCCGGTTCTTCAAGGAAGCCAGCTGGAGGTCAGAGTCAGGTTCTTGGTCCACCAACTGGTACTGATTCCACGGCGTAACTCTCATGGGTTTGTCTTCGTGCTTCTGACCCAGGAGAAGAAGGGTCAAGCCCTTACTATACCCAGAAGCTGAAGATGAGAAGAAACCTCCTCCTTCCACTGCCAATAACATCAGTTCTAATCATCTGGGCATCAAAATATGATTTCTGTATCGCTCCACCCACTGCCCCCTTGCAATAACTGACAAAGACACCAGTCCTTCATTCACCAATTATTCCATAGTTAGACAGGTTGCCATCAAAACATCATAAAAAAGAAAACCAAATATTAGATGTATCACTGTTATCTTCCGACTTTAAATCCCAAAAACAAAACCAAGAAAAAAAAACAACAACAACCCACAAAAAGCTAACCAAAAGTGGCCAAGAAAATGACATTAATATCAAGAGTTAGATCGCCAACATCAACAATCTGATCAAAGTTACAAGAGCCCATTTAATACAAAGTCATCAAACAAAACGTCAGCCCAAATTTTGACCATAAAAAAGGCTATCAATCATGAGATGCTTAAAAAAAGGACTTGAAAGCATCCCAAACAGGATTCAGGAATTAAATATAGCATCACAAACACGCTTAATTCTTAAATACTGCGTTTGTAATCATTAATTAACATTGAATGCAAAATCAGGATAGTTTTTTGACAGCTGATCTAAATTCAATACCAAAAAGAAAAGAAAATCGAAGGATACCATCACAACATTTCCAAAAAAAGTAGCAAGTTTTTTTTTCTTTTTTTGTTAAAGATCTGTTTAACGAAAGAAAGATGGTAACATGCATCACTTCACTTCACATTTACTCCTTCAAAGGGGAAAGGAAAAGACAGAGCGAAACGAGAACAGTTCAGCTACTACTAACTTGACTCACTTTTGGATGGAACAGAGTGGTTTTTTCCTCTCTCTTTTTTTCTCGGGAACCAAACAGAAAATCTTAAGAGCACCTGAAAGCGACGCAATAGATCTGCGAGAGAATCTGGTGGCCTAAAACGGCGGCGCCGGCATGTCGGATCCAATAAATCGGCGAGGAATTGGAGAAATTGTCTATACGGCAAGTAAATAAAACGGGGATTATAGTTTTCAGTGAGTGGGAAAAAGGATTTAATGAGAAAAGAGAAAACAAAAGGTACGAGAGGTTGGGTTTACTCCCCCCTGGTTGGTTCGGATTAATTAAAAGGTGGATCCGGATTGTGACTCCATGGCGCATGATAGCGATGGGCCCAACCTCCTTTCTTCTTCTTCTTTTTAATTTTTTTTATGGAGATTTTTTTTTTAATTTTTTTCTCTTATTTTTGGTAAAGGTAGAAGTCGTGCAGACATGGGAAAGCTTGCTTTTGTTTGCTTGCCCTCCCTCCCTGTGCACATGAATGCTTGTAAAACTTATTTAAAATTAATTAAATTGAATGATTTTCTGAATTTATTGAATAGTTCTGATTAGAAAATTAAAAAAAAAAACAATTTGATTCAGTTATAGATTTCAAAAAACTGAGAAAAGCAAGCATATATAAATAAGATTTATTATAAATTAAAAGCTTATTAAATCAGAACTCATAAAAAATAACCCAGCTAAAGGTATATTAATTAAAATTGAATTTGTATAGCATGCTGTTGACTGCGGATCATCCTGTATTTTATAAAAATTTATTTTTTAATCATTTTAATATACTAATATAATTTTTTTATTTCATTTAAAAAGTACGTAAAAAAAACAAACAAAGAAACCATTTGTATTTCCAACGTGTTTAGGGTGCGTGTGATTTAACCTGATTTTCATGAAAATTAATTAATTTTTGATTTAATTAATTTTTTTGGTATTGTTTTATAATTTTAATGTGTATTTTTTAAAGATAAACTTTAAAACATAAAAAAACATTATTTTAATATATTTTTTAATAAAAAATATCTTCAAAAGCAACCCCACTTTGGGTTTTTTGAGATCAAAGGATCTGGCCTCCAACTATTGTTGATAAATTAAAAAATAAGAACATTTTATTTATGGAATCTGCTATTCTATCGAGCTCCACAAACAAAGTAATAATGATGCTGAGGGATCGCATGATTTCCCTCTGTCCACAATCCCCCTTTCCCCTCCCATATATGTGATTTACATTTCAATGTGATTTCACCAAATGATTGTGAGATTGTAACATAAGTTACAAAGGGTCCGAACATGTTCTTACGGTGAGATTAAGAAAAATCAATTAATTAAGAGATGTTTTAATTAAGTCATAAGTTAAACTTGATCTTACACAGGTTTTAATTAAGTCATAAGTTGATCAACTACAATGTTTTGTTAATGAAAAGAAAATCAAATCTGATTTCACATAGAAAAAAAAAAAAGGAATGAAACAGATGCAAATTAACTCAGACTACAAGTCGGGCCACTTGATTAAGAAAAAAGCCAAAAAAAAAAAAATCATGAGTAATTAACTGGGATAGCTCAAATTAACTTGACACAAATTAAGGAGCAGAAGAATTCCATGTGACTGATCAATGATCATTGGGAAATCGACAGTGAGAAGAAGGGACTGTGGGATTTTTATGCTTAGAGTTGTTTCGAACGCAATTCATGTTTGTTATCGGAGTTGCCTTGTACGACCAGGGCTTTGCTCGGCACTGTGATGTAGTTTTTTTTGGGCTGATTATAGTTATTTAATTCTTTCTATTTAAACTTATTTTTTTATTTTAAATTATGATAAAAACTTGATTTAAAAAAAATTATAATTTATAATTTTAATAAGTTTTAAAAAATTACAATTTATAATTTATAATAAAAAAATTTTAACATGTTGTTTCGAATCATATCCATAAAAGCTGTCTTGCTACCAAACTTGAGACGGAAAGTCGCCGAGGACCCACAGTTAATGCTCCAGTGACGCTAGGAAGATGATCTCAGGATAGGCAATGAGAGCCATCAGACGAGAAAAGTCGCTGCTGCCAATGAATGATTCAGCTAAATTTCGGGGTAATATAGAGCGGTGGCAGCTTTTCAAATTATTTTTTATTTAAGTTGTATTAAAATAATAATTTTTTAAATAAAAAAATAAAAACAATAAAAGAATTAATTTTAAATAAAAAAATTTTCTAGACAGAATTTCAATTGCCCCTTGAAATCATGGATGACTTATTACTTTTCTTCTCTTTTATTTTTTTTACATAGATTACAAGAACTATTATGAGACACATTACCAGAAAAAAAAAATCACTGTGTATGAGTAAATCTCATTTTAAAAAAATAGTGTTAAACTTTAAGAAAATACTAAAGACACACATGAAATATTAGATTATAATCTTACAATATTAGTTTATTCTTGATTTGGTAAAGCAAATAGAAAATATTTCTAGCATGACATGAAAAATGATTACTTCAATTTGGGTGATGATGATCTTTCCAGACCTTTTATTTCCAACTTTACACGTTCAAGTTTCTTGAAGAACAATTCACTTCCCGAGTTTATAAGAAATAGTATGGGACCCTGTCCAATCTAAACGGACCAGAAGTAGTAAATTGTGTTTTTTTTTGTTCTTAAATTAAAAACTAGTAGACTATAGTAGTAATAAATTGTCTGAATTTGTGAATTTGAGCTGGTCCAAAACTCTTTTCGAAACTAACGTTACGCAGTCGAACTCCTACACCAATATCAACTTGTTCCTCGAGCTATTTGTCCCGCTTCGGAGCAGAAGCAGACATGAGAAAAGAATAATAATCAGAATGACTGACAGACGAGACCTGCTCAGCTTGCACCTTAAAGTATCTAGTATTTCCGATCCTTGACATCAATCCAAACCAATTAGGCGATGGGATCATTGATTTCCGATCGAATTTGGTAATGCTGCATGCCCGCATATCCATATATAAACACGATCCCTCTTCTACAATTTTATTAACATCGATCTGTCCTTTTCTTTTATTATTTGGCTTGGAAATCTTCCTCTTTTCAGTTTATCCCTTTTCTTACTAGTTAGATCTGCATTCCAAGCTAATTGAAAGTTTAATATTATTGATCTAGTCAAATTAATAACTTAACTTCAAAGTAAAATAAAACCAAATCTACTCCAAGTAGCATAAATTGATCTAGTTATTTAAATATTAAAGTTTAAGAATCAACTATAAACTTATAAAGCTACCACTTTGACATTTCAAACCTCCTCCAAACCTTTTGAATAAATAAATAAAAGGAGAGTGTTACACACTCAATACATAACAATTCATCTTCCTAGCTAAATCAAGCATGCTAAAATTTACTAATACATATAGCTCATAATCAATTCATTTATTATACCAAAATTTTAGTACTTTCAAAGACTTAAAAAACTAAACGCATATTTATAAATCATTCATAAACTTAAATAATTTAAACCAATCATTTGAACACAACCATGGATTGCACATTTATATTCAAAGTAAAAAAACTATGATTACTTTACCAAAATAACAATGAGTTATATTTTACTTTATAACTAAGCATCAAATTTTAAATAGACATGTCTATAGATCCTAGTATATATAACCCCTAAAGACCATGTCCAAAACGTAATCAATTAAATTCATATTCATATTCAATCTACGAATGGATTCATAAAAACAAAACATATTCATATACTTTTGCAATTATAAACATACTTTCACAAAAACATTTAACATTATTTACAAATCATTTATAGTGTCTAATCCACCTAATTTACAAAACAATAAATGTTTTAATAAGAAAAACTTATTTAGTACACAAATATAAATTTTCTAACTCAAAATAACTAACCATAGAGATGAACAATTACTTACATGATATGCAAATCCAATATTAGCCTTAGAAACAACCAAACACTCGTGACAACCTAACAATAACAATCACCGTAAATTATATGCTCACTAACATCTAATGTAACACATGACAAATTCCTAATTTAATTAAAACTTAAATATATCATTAGCTTAATGACCCTAAAATTCCCACCAAAAACTATCCAACACTAGAACCATGCTATTACATCCCCTTTTCTTACATATAAAATATATATTTTTAATAATTAAATATAAAAAATAATTATGTAAAACATATGTCAATTATGATCCAAAAATAATAACATTATAGAATCTGATCACAAAAGGCTATAAAACATTTTTAATTCAAGAAAAGAAGTATTTTAGCATAATTAAAGTGGAGGTGTCAAAAATTATTAACTTCATCTATTTTTAGAAACTACTTATCAAGTAAATAAATTAATTGGTATAGAAATCAAGCTCTTTTAACATATAAAAATTCTACATAAAAATAAATTAATTTTAGTATATTGAAATGCTTAAAATAATTTTTCATAAATTCATAAAAATTCTTAAAAAAATATTAAAAACACACTAAAACTCTTTAGTAACATATTAAACAAAAACAGTAAATTTTGAGGTCATAAATATTTAGGGTGAATTGCACTCTCCAATTAATCGAGAGTGGGCTTAAAAATATTTTTGTTCTTATAGATCTATAAACTACATATTCAAGTGACATGCTTTCAGTGA
>Ga0307517_10013281_pt1 | contig 11202 bp, 7 predicted proteins | sample 23_EM_MG_FD_194515 | JGI IMG/M metagenome (GOLD analysis project Ga0307517, IMG submission 194515) | Populus trichocarpa ectomycorrhiza microbial communities from riparian zone in the Pacific Northwest, United States - 23_EM | ecosystem: Host-associated > Plants > Roots > Unclassified | place... | reverse complement strand
TACTTGTCATTTATGGAGATGGATATTGAAGGTTCTGATCAAATCAGCAACCTTTGTGACACACTCTTATTTTTGATCATTTTACATCTGAGTGTTCCAGAAACCATACGAACAACCATTCAGTCAAGAAGATGGATAAACATATGGAAATCTCTGTCTTGCCTTCACTTTTATAAAAAAATATTTCTTACTAAATAAATTAATATATTTGATCTCATAAAAAATTAAATGCGAAAGGAAAGTGGAAAAAAAGCATGAGGGTCAATTTCCAAATAATTAAATTTTGAAGATTGTAATTGAAAACAAAATAATTTAAAAAAGACAACAAAAAACTAAAATCAACTCATATCAACTTTCAAAACTCGTGACCGTGGTGACGAGAAAAAAAATGACATTATAAAAGGCAAATCTAAAAAACAAAATGTATAAATGACCATGGTTTTAATCATATTTTAATTTACTCAACTCTTATGTGATTTATAAATTCATTAAAATTATTTGACTAATTTCGAGCTAGTTTACAATTTGACATGTAATAAGGATTTTTTGTATTATAAAATTAAATGTAAAGACCAAAATAAAGTTTTCAAAAACATTTTAGGGACCATATTATTTATTAGTGAAAGTTTCATAGTGTGAGCATACGTGTGTCAATATTTAACATCTGGATAAAAAAAAGAGTAAAAACTAATAAGGAAAAATATTTTTTTTTGTTTTTAAAAGGAAATTTCCTTTCCGAGTTTCGTGCATATTATTGATGTGGTTGGACTAATAAATCTCAAAAGTCATAATAAAAAATAGTAGAAGTGCAGTAAAATTTTACTTGTCATAGTATTTATCAACCCTTTATCACTCTTAAATTCATCCTCAAAATATCCGCTTGAGAATCCATATAGATAGGGTTTTTATTTTTATAATTTTGCTTATCATTTATGAAGATGGATATTGAAGGTGGTGATCAAATCAGCAGCCTTCCTAACGCACTTTTATCTCTGATCATTTCATATCTCAGTGTCCTAGAAAATATACCGGAAAATATACAAACAAACATTTTGTGAGAAAGATAGAAAAACATATGGAAATCTTCGTCTTGCCTTCACTTTTATAAAAAAATATTTCTTACCAAATAAATCAATATATTTGATCTCATAAAAAATTAAATGTAAAAACAAAGTGAAACAAAATCATGAAAGTCAATTTCCAAAAAATTAAATTTTAAAAGTTGAAATTGAAAAAATAATAATTTAAAAAGGAGAGCAAAAGACTAATATCAACTTATATTAACTTTGAAAACTTGTCACTGTGGTTATGAGATAAAAAATGACCTTATAAAAGGCAAATCTAAAAAGCAAAATATATAAATGACCGTGGTTTTATCATATTTAAATTTACTCAACTCTTATGAGATCTATAAACCCATTAAAATTATTTGACTAATTTTGAGCTAGTTTACAATTTGACATGTAATAAGGATTGTTTTTGTTATAAAATGAAATGTAAAGACCAAAACAAAGTTTTCAAAAACATTTTGGGGACCATGTTATTTATTAGTGAAAGTTTCATGGTGTGAGTATACGTGTGTCAATATTTAACAGTTGGATAAAAATAAGGAAAAATATTTATTTTTTTAAAAGGAAACTTTCTTTTCGAGTTTCGTGCATATTATTACTGTGGTTGGATAAATAAATCTCCAAAGTCATAATAAAAAATAGTAGAAGTGCAGTAAAATTTTACTTTTCATAGTATTTATCAACCCTTCATCATCAAAATATCCTATTTAGAATCCATATATCTAAGGTTTTATAATATATATATATATATATTTGCTTGTCATTTATGAAGATGGATATTGAAGGTGATGATCAAATTAACAGCCTTCCTGACGCACTCTTATCTCTGATCATTTCACATCTGAGTGTCTTAGAAAGTGTACGAACAAGTATTTTGTTACGAAGATGGAATAACATATGGATATCTTCGTCTTGTGTTCACTTTAATAAAAACATTTATGACCAAATAAATTAATATATTTGATCTCACATAAAATTAGATGTGAAAGGAAATTGAAAAACAAGAATGAAGATCAATTCTTAAAATATTAAATTTTGAAATTGAAATTGATAAAAAATTATTTAAAAAGGACAGCAAAAAACTAAAGTCAACTCATATTAACTTTCAAAACTTGTGACCGTGGTTATGAGACATACAATGACCATATAAAAAGCAAATCTAAAAAACAATGAAACAAAATTCTCAATAAAAATTGTCGGGTGATGAAACTACAAAATAAAAAAAGTACAAAATAGATTTGATTAAACCGAATTAACCCACTAACAATGCAGTCATGTGTTTAATATTGTAATAGGCCTATAAAAATAAAAGTAAAAAAAATAAAACACGAAGACCAATTCCCAAAAATAAAGTTTTGAAGAATGAAATTAAAAATAAATCAATTTGATAAAAAGACCTAATAAAACAAAAGTAAACCCGTGTTAACCTTCAAAACCTGTAATTTTTTTTTCTTAAAGCCTAGAGTAACCCCATAGAAGGAAAAGAAGAAGAAGAAGAAGCAAAATCATAAATAAAAAAGGGATAAAATTGAAAAAAAAAAAAATGCAATAAAAAAAGATCTTAAACAAAATAAACAATAATAAAAAGAATGGAGATCAAATTTGATATAAAAATAAATTGAAATCAAATGTTAGGGATGAAATTAAAAACAAAATTCAATTGGTAAAAGGATAAAAAAATCAAAAGAATGAGAACCAAATTTGATTTAAAAATCAAATTAAACCAAATGATTCAAGACGAAATTGAAGAAAAAATAAATCAAAAGAATATTAAAAAACAAATAGCAATCAAAAGAATAAGCACCAAATTATAAACAAAAAATAAATGACTGAATACCATCATACTTTGGCAAGGAGAAGAGAGAGGAAAAAAAAACCCGTCAGATCCCAACCACAACTTCATCGCCCACACACATCACATCACTAGAGAGAGGACATTAGTGTGCTTCTAATTCGATCGTGGAAAGACAAGTTTAATTGTAGGATGATATTGCAAGCACCACTCGAAGGGTGTGGGTGGTGTCCACTTGCTAGCACGTGAGACATGCACCAAGAACCTATTTTTTTTTTACAATACTTTATATTTATAGAAAGACTATATTGCTCTATTAACGTCAATTTAACTAAAAAACCAAGAATAAAAAACCAAAAATTCCTAGCAAGGAAACTTTAAAAATTTTGACCTCGAGACAATTTAAGTAATTTTACTTTGCATACAATTTATAAGGAAGCATTAAAATTTTTAATCCTAAGGGCATCAAAATAATTCCACTGTGCATATAAAATGGAATTGTCTATAAAACCCCTATATACGTTGCTTCATTTTTTTTTTCTGTAAATGGTATTTTAGTTATCACAGTTCCTAAACAATGTAAAAAAACCAATCTAACCCCACAAAATTTGAAAATAACTATTGTGTTCATATAAAAAGATCATTTTACCCGTATATGGTCAATTCCTTTGATGATTTCTCTAAAGGCAAGTCAGGGTTTTGACTATCAATTGCTAGAGTGAAAACAAATGCCATTCAGATTTTGTTAATTAATAAAATATTATTACAATAAATATTTAAAATGAATTATTAGGATTGTTTAGATATCAATATTGAAAGCAATAGATCAGTTAGCTATTTGTTGGTAAATTTTCATTAAGAGATTATTTAGTTATTTTTCAAATTAAAGAGATTAATCAATTTGCTAATTTATAATTAACTCATAAAAAAAACTGTCTTTAAAGGACATTTAAATTTAAAAGTGTGGTAGCGGATAATTTTCAAAATATTATTTTCGCTCGAAAAACATTAAAATAATTTTTTTTTATTTTTTTTAATATCAGGACATTAAAACTATAAAAAAAAACACTAAAAAAATTAATTTAAAACAAGAAATTCTAAATTTTATTAAAAAATAGATTGAAACTTACTCCAAAACACCCCTTAAATCAACCACAGCTAGTACACAAGAAGAGAGATTAGAAAGTCATTTGTTCTTGTATTTTAAAAGAATTTATGAAACAATTTGATTTTATTTTTATTTTTTCTATGTTTTAAAATGATTTTTTTAATATTTTCGTTTAAATGTTAATATAAAAATAAATTTTAAAAAATAAAAATAATATTATTTCAATATTTTTTTAAATAAAAAATATTTTAAAAACTAACTTATTTTAATAAACAAATCAAGAAATAAATAATGACAGGATGGCCGTGTCCAAATCATCGCTATTACCAATGACGATCCATTCCCTTGACGGCATCAAACATTATACAAATGCAATCCAGCTGGGCTCCTCAACGACTATCCTAGTCGTACAGAGAGAAACAGAAAAGAGTACACGAAGCTAAAATGCAGTCATTACTTTCAGGAACATCAAACAATTTCGTATTCAAGCCATACACAAACCTCTTTTCAAGCCATCCAACAAGAATCAAACCACATGGACTCGCCTTCTCACTTAAATCTCAACTCCAACCAAGCTCACAAACCCCGCAAAACAAACCCATTTGGCCACTCATTTTGAAGCCTAAATTCGGTAGAAAATCAGCAAACCAACTTCATTGTGGCATTTCATCAAACGATTTGAGTACCGGTTCTAAAAGGGGTTTGAGGGAGTGGATTGATGTGATTAGTGACGCAATATCTACAGCATTTCCGATATGGGTATCTTTGGGTTGCCTATTAGGTCTCCTAAGACCAACTGCTTATAATTGGGTCACTCCCAAATGGGTCGGTATTGGCCTTCCTCTTACAATGCTTGGTATGGGTATGACACTTACACTTGATGATCTTAGCAACGCTTTTGCTATGCCTAAAGAGGTGCTCTCTGGCTTTGTGCTCCAGTACTCGGTTTGTTCAACTCTCTCTCTCTCTAGCTGTTGTTCTTTTCTTTTTGTGTTTGTTTGTTTATGTCCAGTGTTCCCTTCAATCTTAACAGTGTTTTAAAGGAGCTTTATTCTTTAGTATTATATCGAGATTTGTTTGTTAGTTATTGCATTTCAATGAAAATCATCAGTATTATGGGACTATATTAGGTCTGTTGCTGTAATAATTTTTGTGAGCATTTATGTTTTAGTCCTTTCAAGTTTTCTTTTATCAAATCAACCGATCTAAATGAGTCATATTAACTAGAAAAAGGTAGATAGTGTGTTTTATGTTTTAGGGCTTTCAAGTCTGGTGAGATCAAATTCTTGCTACTTATATCGTTAGCTTCATGAAGAAGATATAAAACATATTGGCTTAGGATTTGGAAAGAAAGGCTTTTCTATCAAATTAAAAATGAAGTATTAAGTCACCATTGTTTTCCACAAAGCCGTTTCTGACTTTTGGAGTGTTTAGTGGATTACTCCTACCGTGGGCTGTCGAATACTCCTGCTACAGTGCATTAGCAAAGGTGCCTAAGAATGTACTTTATTTAGTAATGTAGAGCTGATGGTAAGGTCAAAACTGTTCATGATTTAATAAGTCGACACTTGTATGAAGATAGGTTTTCTAAGTTGTAATATTGTACTGTAAAAGTGCATTTTATGCCATTCTCATACAAATCTCAATTCTCATTTTGGAGAATCAATATTAGAAGTTCATCCTTTAAATGAAATCTGTCCATATACGGTCTGGACGTGCTCAGTTGCATCCCACCTCATGGAACTGTATAACTTGACTCATTTTCCATTTCTGAGTGTGTGGTTACTTGCGTTCCTTTCTGTCAATATCACTTTTTTTTTCCACCACAATGAATGATATTGTAAATTTTTTGAAAAGCACTAAAGTAATAGCTAATAAACCACTTCTAGGAGATTTTTCAGCTTTATATCAAATTCTGTTAACTGCTAATAGAGCATGGATGTGTGAATGGTTTGCAGGTGATGCCAATATCAGGGTTTCTAGTGAGCAAGCTATTGAATCTGCCATCTTACTATGCAGCTGGTCTCATATTGGTTGGTTGCTGCCCAGGCGGTATGCATATCTGTTAATTGTGTACTATTGATCCTTTTTCTTGCTTATTTTTATGACAAATATAGTTTATAATTTTTTTGGCTGCAGGAACAGCAAGTAACATTGTCACTTATATTGCCCGGTATGTGATTCTTACTGTTGTAATCATAATTATTTCTTTCTGTCTTTTTGTGCTTAATTACACTGGAACCAACAAATGTGACAATCCTTTTTGTTTTCCAGTGGAAATGTGGCGCTTTCAGTATTAATGACTGCAGCGAGCACTTTTGCATCTGTGGTTGGTAACTAGCCCTTCTCTCTTCTTATGTTCCCCTCTTTTACCTGGTAAAATTCAGTGCATTCAGCTAAATGCAATATTATGTGAAGAAATTCAAGGATGATGCTTTTCACTTATACATACTGCATCGACACCTCCTTTTAGCATTCATCTACTCACCTTTCTTTGTCCAGTTAAAATTTACAGGAGATCGATTTGTTTTCTCAAAAAGAATTTAAATTTTAGATTTATGAAATATGTACAATACAGTTTTCTTGTGTTCAGCTGTGATGTAGTTTGGAAGGAAGGAGTTTTTAATTTTTCTTATTTTTGCTAAAGTAATTTTACTGACAATCGGTCCATAAAATGCAAAACACCTCCTTTGGAGTTTGTTTGCCTTTTATGATTCCATAATAGTATTTTCTTTTCCCATGCTGTTTGCAGGTGATGACCCCATTTCTGACAGCTAAACTGGCTGGGCAATACGTTGCAGTACCCTTTGGAGTTTGTTTGCCTTTTATGATTCCATAATAGTATTTTCTTTTCCCTTGCCGTTTGCAGGTGATGACCCCATTTCTGACAGCTAAACTGGCTGGGCAATATGTTGCAGTAGATGCCACTGGACTCTTAGTGTCAACCATGCAGGTACATTTTCCTGCCCTGATCCTGTTTTGATGCCATTAACTTCAAGAGCAATTTTGTCATTTCCTGCTACAAAGACAGGTCGTGCTGCTTCCTGTACTTGTTGGTGCATTTCTAAATCAGTATTTCCAGAGCCTGGTTAAAATTGTATCTCCCTTGATGCCACCCATTGCTGTGGGAACTGTTGCTGTTCTGTGTGGAAACGCAATTGCCCAGAGTTCTTCTGCAATCCTTATGTCTGGCCGACAAGTGGTGCTTGCTGCATTTCTCCTTCATGCGTGTGGTTTTTTCTTTGGATATTTGCTTTCAAGAATGCTAGGGCTTGATGTGGCATCATCACGGACCATCTCGATTGAGGTTGGCATGCAGGTAGATAATTACTCTAGCTGGATTATTAAGGGATGCTTTTCTCCTGTTCTCTATTTGATGACTCATATGCTACACTTCACTGTACACGGTAGTAATCATATAGTAGTTTGTAGATTCCAATTCCAGGCAAAGTTTACAGTAGTCTTGTTGTGGCCGCCTGCTGTGAATGGTACTTTGGTGATTTTGGGAGCAGATCCTTGGATTGATGCTTTAATGGGGCCAGAATTTTACATTTGGCATGGAGGGGCTAAATATGTTTAAAAATCTATCCTTTTAGTTTAAAGGGAAAGAGGCAAATTCTCTATTCATGAGGAGGTCAAAATAAATCTCGCGCTGCATCAAAAGATAGAAATTCTCAACTTTGGTGGGACCATGGCTCTTGGCCCCCTTGTGTCTAATGTCTATCACATTTAGAAGTTGATCTCTCCTATGCATTCCCATTTTCTATGAAGACAAATAATTCCACTTTTCCTGTTTTATCTTTCAGAACTCTGTGCTCGGTGTTGTTCTTGCTACAAAGCATTTTGGTAACCCGCTTACAGCAGTGCCGTGTGCTGTTTCTAGTGTCTGCCACTCAATCTTTGGTAGTGTCCTGGCCGGAATTTGGAGACGCAGTGTGCCTGCCCAGAATGATGATTGACATGACATCTAGAAACTCGATAAGCAGTAGCTAGTGACGTGGGCCTTTCATGGTTGATTTGAGAAATGTGGAATGCCATATTTTTCAGTAACATTATGATTACAAATTTTGAGATTTATTCTGTGTTTGAACTGTGGACTTTGCACTACAGACTTGTAATGTACCCCCATCTTGTTAGTATTTGGCATTTGAAATGTATCTAGGTTTTGTAATTTCAAAGTACAATATTGAGGACAACGGAAGTTTTTATGAATTGACCTTATTGTGTGCATTGTAAAGAGCTTACAGAGCAGCAAGATGTTATGGGAGAGGGAAGGTAGGCCTGGATGAACAAATTTGTTGCCCACGAGTTGGTGTTCCAAGTGTTGGGGTTTAAGGTCACCATGAGCCGTAAACAATTATGCTTTTCTAGAGGTTTTAAGTTTGACTGCTATTGAAGGTTCATGAATGTTAATTTGATCTCAGAGAATCGGAAAATTAGTTATACAAGTTGGTCCGAATATATGAAAACAAGCATCGTATATAGAAGTTGGTCCGAATATATGAAAACAAGCATCGGAATGAAAATGCCTAGAGCACCCCCACAGATTAAATTACAAAGCTTATAAATAAAATGCCTAGAGCACCCCCACAGATTAAATTACAAAGCTTATAAATAAAATAAGCAGATGCCCAAAATCGGAGAGAAGGATATAAATAAAATTGCCGGTGCTATGGGGACCAAAACGAGACCTTATTGATAGTTGGAGGGGCATGAAAATTTTAAAATTAAGTTGCCGCCACAAAGCTTTGAGAAACTGAAAAAACGAAAACAAAAAACCAGATTTTGATAGTGTTGTTCTTCCCTTCCCGGGCTCTCTTCCCTCCAAACCAAATTTGCCTTTAATAATTCAAAATTTTAACCACACAAAAGCCCTAAATCTCCGCCTCCATCTTTTTCTGCTTGCAAAATCCCAAAAAAACACAGAATCAACAATGGATACCAAATTCCAAGCCTTACCTCCTTTCAAAAGGCACACCCTCTTAGAACAGCAACAGCAACAAGAAAACGAAGAAAATGTGCCCTTCTCCTCGCAATTGCCGGCCAAGAAGCGAAAGGAGTCCCGGAACCCACTTCTTGCGGATGCTGATCCCAAAGGCACTACTAGTGCTGCGTACTGCTTGCCAACCAAGAAGAGGGTTTGGGCACTGCATCCTGATTTAGTTTCCGGTAAGCCTCTTTCGCCGCTAATCGATCTCAACGTTGAGTATATTCCTTCTTCTAATGAAGAAATTAAAGCAGATGAGGAAAACAAGAAAACCCCTCTTCCAATTATTAATAAGTCAATTGATAGTTTACAACAAGAGGAGAAAGTCACATTTCTTTATGAAAACAATCAACAAGAGTATAAGGAGGAAGAGGATGATGGTATTTTGTGTGCTATTTGTCAAAGCACAGATGGGGATCCAACAGATCCTATAGTGTTTTGTGACGGGTGCGATTTAATGGTTCACACTACTTGCTATGGCAATCCTTTAATAAAGGGTGTTCCTGATGGTGATTGGTTCTGTAGTCAGTGTTTGGCTTCTAAATCCGACAAAGAAACCAAGCAACCATCCTTATCTTGTTGCTTGTGTCCAATAAAGGGTGGTGCTTTGAAACCCACCGCAACAATTGGCCGTGATGAGTCATGGGCTCATATTGTGTGCGCACTTTTGATTCCTGAGGTGTTTTTTGAAGATCCAGATGGCCGTGAAGGAATTGTTTATTCTAAGGTTCCTAAAAGGAGATGGGAAGAGAAATGTTATGTTTGCAAGAGTAGAAAAGGGTGTGTTATTGACTGCTCTGAGCCTAAGTGTCCTCTGGCATTTCATGTTACTTGTGGGTTGAATGAGGATGTTTATATCGAGTATAAAGAAGGGAAGAAGAAGGAGACTATAGTTGCTGGCTTCTGCAAAAGACACACTGAATTATGGGATAAGGTAAAAAAAGAAAAAAAAAGCATTACGCGTTTCAATTCAAAATTTTGATTGGTAGAGAGATCTCATATTTCTATGGCTTTTTGATGGGTTCCCCCCCCTTTTTTTGCAGCAACAACAGACAGGGAAGTTCAAGATTGTTGCTAGAGAAGAGCACAGAAAATAATAAGCTCTAGGTGGGCTATTGAATGACATTGATGAGGGTTTGAGAATGTGCTAGTCTTTGATGAAAATTACATTTTTTTCTTTTTCCAATATTGTTAAGATAGCTATCTTGTTTAGATTTTAAGTTGGTAGTTTTGATTATTTGAGCTGATATGATTAATTTTACCCAGTGTGATGCACCTAATGGTCTAGTTGATTTCTTATGAATATCAATAATTTGTGACTAGCCATTAGCTCCTAAATTTCCTTCATTGAATTACTTAGTAATTTAAAGTTGAAACTACATCCTGAATTATATTTCCAATAAAGTCTAATATAGGTATTTGATCTTTAGTTGTTTTGATGTTTTAATGAGTTTAATATTTCAAGATTTTGTGTTTTGGTAGGATGGTAATTCGACTATCCTTTTAACTCGTTAGAAAAAATAACTATAAGAAATTTAGCTATAACTTTGTTTATGGTTCTAGTTTAAGTTTTGTAGTCATTGACAATCATGGTTATTTGTTGTAAGGCGTTTAGAATATTATATTTAGACATTCCAGTTTCATAGAAGGAAAAAACATTGAATCTGTATTCGTTTATGATGGTTGGTTTATTTTTTATTGTTATATCTAGAGCAACAAATGTTTTAGGGTTTTTTCAAAAGAGTTTGTTGATTTCAGGACTTTCTTTCTGAAATGCTTCTTTATTTGAAGTTTAGAATTGATTATTTTAGATAATTTTGATATAACTTGTAGAGGTTGAAAAATGGTTATTGATTTGGAGTGTCATAAGCAATTAAGGTGGAAGATGAAACTTTAAGGTGGTTGAGATTGTTTTTGATAGCTTTAAGGAAGTCTTTTTTGTTGTTTTGTAATGACATTTGACTAGTTTTGGTAACCTGTTATGGTTTGAAAACTAGATTTTTAAGTTTTTGATCAACAGACGTTGATGAAGTTTAATTGGAGAGACTAAAGATTTTTATATTTGTTTTTCTAGTCTGGTCAATTGCTTTCTAATGATGTTTAGGTTGATATTTGTAAATTTATTTTGCTAGATGATGTGTTTGGTATTGATGATAACATATTCATTTGGATTCAATTGTATTTGATCTAGAAAGGTCTGTTTGGAGGAGTAAGGTTTTATCTTTCTGGGATTGGGATTTATATT
>Ga0307517_10013280_pt1 | contig 11203 bp, 6 predicted proteins | sample 23_EM_MG_FD_194515 | JGI IMG/M metagenome (GOLD analysis project Ga0307517, IMG submission 194515) | Populus trichocarpa ectomycorrhiza microbial communities from riparian zone in the Pacific Northwest, United States - 23_EM | ecosystem: Host-associated > Plants > Roots > Unclassified | place... | reverse complement strand
TTTATAAAGTATTTTTTATTTCATGATGTAATAGGAGTAATTAATTCTACAATATTTAAATTTAAAACCATTAATATTAATATATATTTTTAAATTATTTTGTAACCTCAATTTCAAAAGTATTCTTAACCAAACACATTAAACTATTTTTTCTTCAACCTCAATTTCAAACACAGTTTTAACCAAACACCTATTTTTTCAAACTAACCTCAACTAAAAGTACTTTTTATAAAACAACTTTTTTCAAATAACAACCACAACAGCTACCGCAATACCAAACACACTCTAAATCAAACTGTATATTCTCCTCTTCCTTTCCTGGCCAATGCTTCGGGTAAGAGTGAAGTTTTGTTCAAATAAGAAGCCCACGGTGGCTAAGGGGGGTTTCAGGCATGTGATGGGTTTCAAGATGGGATATGGAGATTGACGATGGTGATTTGAGCGGTAGAGGCTATTGTGACATCGGGGTTGGGGCTTCTATGTGGGTTGTCTGTTGTGATTGTCATGGTGTCTAGTCTTCTATAATTTTATTATCTTTATATAAAAATCATATTTCTCAATCTAGAAATTTAGTGAAACATTCCCAACATTTGTTTACAAATTTCTTATGAATAAATCCAAAAACAATGCAATTTTTTTGGTTAATCAATTGGTTTATTAGATAGTTTAATCAATTGACCGAATCAAGCAAAAGATATCTTCATTTCTAACTTGTTAAGATTTTATTGAAATTTTAGAAGAGTTTTTTTTATATTTTAAACATTTCAAGTGTCGACATCAAAATCATCTCATAAAAAAATAAACAACACTTCATAATTACAAACTCTTCACCCCAACTTCCAATCTAATCATCTTGAATTTCATCCTATTATATCCTTCGTTCCTTAATTCATTCTTATTAATTCATACAATTAAGACATTAATTAATTTCACATCCATCTTAATAATTAAAACATCAAAATATTTACTTTAACTCCACGAGAACCAACACTTGAATAAATATTAACATACGTATGTTAAGCCCATTTATATAGTTACTATTTAAATTGCAATGACAAATATAATAATCATGCAAGACAATAGCATTATTAAGTTTTGAACAACAAATACATTCTATCACCTTAATTAATTGATGATCAATATTAGTTTTAACCCGAGGATATTTAAATTAAATTTCAAAATAAAGTGTCCAAAACTACAATCTAGAAGTTTGATATTACAACTTAATAATCCATGATTTTATAAAACTACACAAAAACAACAACACAAGCTTTTGAGTTACCTGTAACAAAATCAATAATATTTACTAAATCACAAGTTAATATTTCATTTAACACTTAAAAAATAATCAACTTTTCATCTAGACAATATTTAATAATTCATTCTTTATAATCATCTAAATTTATCTTTACATAAATCCATTCAAACCTAAACAAATCTTGTAATATTCATAACTTAAATAACTGTTCCAACATTTCCATATCAAAGTCAACATTCTAATACTCTCTCTTAAGTACTTATTATTTTGGCCTACCCATCTTAGTTCTCAATCGATCCGGCATTCAGATTCGAAAACCAATAATCCAAAATTTCTTAACGAATATCAATCAATCAGGCCAACTAATCTTAGTTGCCAATCAATCCAGCATTTCAATTCGGAAGCCAATAATCTGGTATTCCTTAACGGATACCAATCAATATGGTCAACTCATCTTGGTTCCTAATCAATCCAACATTCTCATTTGGAAGCCAGTACTTCGGTATTTTTTAATGAATACCAATCAATCCGGGTAAACCATCCTGGTTGCCAATCAATCCAACATTCTCATTCGGAAGCCAACATTCAGGTATTCTTTAACAATACCAATTAATCCGGTCAACCCATTTTTGTTGCCAATCAATCCAACATTTCCATTTGGAAGCCAATATTTTAGTATTCCTTAATGAATAAAAATCAATCTGATCAACTATCAATTCGGCATTCCCATTTGAAAACCAATATTCCACTATTCTTTAATGAATACCAAATAATTCTCTCAATTTACGTATCTTTCTTTCCATATACATTATCAATTCACTATCTATATTTTTATGGACTAACCAATTCACAAGTAAAGTACATGGGAAAATTATAAAGAAACTTACCACAAGGTACGGAGTACCTATTTATTATCTGACTATGAGTGGTCCACTAGCTCACTCAATCACCTCCAACGATATCCCCTGTATTGATAGGGTTTTAAATCAATTATTATTGTATCCACAAATGTTTCTTATTCATTATAACATCTATTTTAACTCCAATCAGTATACGTCCACAACTAAATTCTTTTCATTTTCAACTTATTTGATACAATTCCAATTTTCATATAGTTATTCACTTTTAACTCTTTTTTACAAAGTTAATCATATCATTCTTGGAAAAAGAGTATATGTCCCTTTATAATCATCATCCATATATCCTAAATCATTAGTTAAATGAAAATCAATTCAGTTACAAGTCAATTCACATTTTCTTCGATTCTTCATTCACTTTCAACAATATCCTTCTTTTATTCAAATAAAATCTCTTATTACATCTAATAAACATGAACTCCATTCTATATTTTTTTTAATCTCATACCCAACTAAAAACTCACTTTTAATTCAACAACTTTTAAATGCATTAAATTAATAAACATAAAAAATCCATATTTATCACATAGATCTAGAACCATTCATCAAAGTCAATATCCATATATTCAACCATTCTTCAAAATGTTAGAGGAACAAATAACAAGTATCTCTAATTTATATATAAAAAAAAAATTGATAAAGTTTTTTCTATTCAGAGCTCTACCCAAAATCTTATCCTAGTTAAATTTTTTCCCTGAGAAGCAACAAAAACATATCCATATTTCATATTCATACCAATCACATCCATGGATAGTCTTAGACATACCATCAGTTTATTTTATTAATTCAATCCCTTTGTTATCCATTATTTTATATAAACCAATTAACCTCATTTCAAGAATCTACATGTAAAAAAAAAAAAAAAAAGAATCTAAATGTAAAATGAATAAGTATATAAATGTAATATTATGATTAGTAATTACTATCCATACATGTATCTTTATGTGCCTTGAATCCACTTAATATATACATAAATACATTCATTAATAAATTCTATATATCACAAAATATCAATCACGCGTCCCACCTAACAAAACTATAGAAGTGCAACATATACGAAAGATGTCATGTCTATTGTCAAGTGTGCCATAGACCTGTAACACATGATAGCATAATGAATAATTAATATAAAACAATATATTCATCGTGCAATGACAACTTTACTATTCTGAAATCTAATGCAATATTTTTATTTTCCACATCAATCATTAATTCCTTTTCTTATTAGCAATTTCTCGATCATGGATGAAATCTTCTATTTTTAGAGATAAATATCAAAAAATTTCATCCAAGTCCAAAATCAACGAAGTCTCCTTTTTTTTAAGATTAACATCATTTATTTTTATCAAAATAAAAAATTCAACAAAATCTTCTATTTTTAGGGATTAACATCAAAAATTTTGTTAGAAGTCCAAAATCGATAAAATCTTCTATTTTTAGGAAATAATATCACAATTCTTCGTCCAATTCCAAAATAGATGAAATCTCTTGTTCTTAAGGATTAACATAAAAAAATTTCGTTCAAAGTATAGAATCAATGAAATCTCTTATTTTTAGGAATTGATGTCAAATTGTTTTGTTAGAAGTCCAAAATCAGCAAAATCTTCTATTTTTATGGATTAATGTTAAAATTTTCATTCAAAATCAATAAAATTCAATTTAAAAATTGATGAAATCTCCTACTTTAAGGATTAATTTCAATTTTTTTGGTTCAAATCTTAAATTGTTAAATCTTCTATTTTAGGGATTAATGTCAAATTTGTTTTATACAAAATCTTATATCAATGAAATCTCTTATTTTTTAGGGATTAACATCAAATTCTTCCGTTAAAAGGTCAAAAACCAATAAAATCTTCTATATTTAGGAATTAACGTTAAATTTCTCGACAAGTCCTCTATGTTCTTTTAAAAAATAAATCACTAAAATAAGTTTAGAAAATAATTTAAACAATTAATAATATACATCAAATAAATTTATAAGGAAACACATAACAAATTTAACTTTTTAGCTAAAAAATAAGATAAGGGCAATATATATTTTTCCTTAATCATAAACAACACGCTGCTGATACTTCATTTAGTCTTATTACTTTCCCTTTAATTTCAAAGATTCCCATGTTTATCATGGTGTGACAAGGATGACCCGACATGCTGAGCTGGCTTTCAAGATTTATATGATATAAACGAGGACGGTCTAGTTTAACAACCTCAAAAGGCAGTTGATGGTCTTTGCATGAATCAGCAGGAACAGTTTTCTATAATAAGGACCATTTTTAATGAAATCAGCCATGGAATATTTATAGCAATAATTTCTGACCTGATGGCGGCTATTTTGATACCAATTTCTTAAATTCAAACACAAGTATTCAAGAGATGTGCTAAATAACATTTTTTAACAGTAGCTGGTGGGTGGTTACAGATTGAACAACAAAATTTCAATCATTTCTTTTGGAAAAAAAATCATTTGTGAATTATATCTAAGCTGTGTTCTGCACTTTTTGCCGATTTTTGCAAGGTGGGGTCCCGGGTATTCTTACAAATTTTTGCCGACTATTGCTCTGTTCTGACGAACACCGCTCCAGTCCTCCTTTCATTTATGGGAAGCTAAATAGCTAATGGATACAACAGCAAGAAAAAATGGAAAGCTGTGTTTTTGTCAGGCACCATCTGCGCCGAAACATTTTGAAATGCGAGAGAAGGATTTGAAGACAAAACTGAATCTATGGCATTCCTTCTGTCTCACTTCGCACATTCTGACAATTGTGACTGCAAGATGCAGAATCTGTGATATTAATCATTGTCAATTCTGCAATTCTACTTCCCGTTGCTTTCACAACATAAATTAGTGGCAGATCCTTCCTTAAGGAAATTGCGAAAGAAAGAGAAGGGCTGGGGTTAAAATTTTCTTCAACTCTTATCCTCTACTTGGTAATCATCAACATCCTTAAATGTATTGGAGAGGGGCCACCTGTTTTGGTCATCATCATCATCATCTTAAACATTTCATACACACCTGGTGGCTTACTTTTCTAGGCCAACAATTTTCATTAGTTTCGTTCTCTAATTTGCTCTAAATTTGAGAAGATTACAAACTATTTAAGATTGGTGCAGAAGAAAAACTAAACAATTACAGAACTGAACTGATGGACTTGAAAAGAAAAAATAGATTGACAAACGTCTGTAGATGTCCTATTCACAACCGATGTATTGCCCCAGATAAGGGTTCCGCAATTATCCATTTATTGGATTGAGGATGGAACTGAATCAAGAATCTCAATTCCAGGACCCTAGATTTATTGGTCCAAGTCTAGTGAAGGTTTAGAAGGATACACACATACATATTGTCAAAAGTTCAAGACCTGTTTATGCTTAAACTTTGGAAAAGCCATTGCGGCCGCTTTCTGTCCTGATCGAATGTTGCTCTAGAGCTGCTCAATGGGGTTGTTGGAGTGCTGCGATCCTCTCTTCGTTCAGATTTAAACGAGGCAGGAGAATCAAGCTCAAGTGTCTGGTAGTTTTTGGATATTTTCTTGCTTGTGCTACCTCCAATGCTTAATGTCAGCTCCACTTCACTATCTTCATCAGATCCATCAATGCTCATTTTTCTTTTTTGGGTTGCATAAGCGCTTGGCCCTGCTTGGTTCTCGTCCACAGCACTAACTCCAGTTGATATATCTTCCTCTGCAGGCCTTTCAAGGTCGAATCCCCGTGACATTTTCACAGTCTCACCTGAACAGCTACCACTTCTTTCTCTTGAATTTGGGTCTTCCCTCAGGCTTTGAATATGGAAACTATAACCACAGGTGGTTTGTGCTGCTGAATTAGGCCGGTTAACGAATTGAGAGCAGTTAATATCTGAACTAGTTATTGGAGTCCAGTACTTTCTGTTTTGTTTAATTCCTTTCTTCAACTCCTCCATCAATAACTTTTGAACACTGTACAGCCTATGGAGTTCCCTTACCTGCAAGTTGCATTTTACCGTTAATTACATCTCTGCAAATCAGCTTTCAAGTTCCTTGCCATTGACAGTAATCTGATTTTATGCTTGTGGGGCTAGCCAGTGGAAAGAAAGGAGAAATTATTGCTCAGAGGGTTCTAGGTCTGACTTAGAATGATGAATATATAACAGTACCCTGGCGTCAGGGTTTTCAGCAGGAAACTATTCCCTGGAAAGTAGTGATGGTAAAATGTCGTAACACGTTGATCACTACAAAACATGCATTCTGAGATATTTTTAAAATTGAAACTCACCTGTTGTTTGAAGATATCCTCATGCAACTGCATTGTCTTCTTGATGAAGTCTATGTTGTGTTTGCCAGGCATCTTGTCCATAGAGCTGCCGAACTTGTCTATCCCACTAACTTGAAGGTTCTTTTCCAGACCCCTGGTCTGCAAATATTCCAGGTCATCCATACAATGTACACTAATGCTACTGCTATTTTGTGAAGTTGCTAGAAGATTGATGGCATATTCAAGTTTGGTTCCCATTCCTGAAATTATATGATAATTAATAATCGAACTTCATATTAATACAATCTAGCATATCCAATTTCATCAAAAACAAAAGAAGAAGCCTATAATGGAAGGCATGGAGATGGAAGTGATCCATCTTATGCTTTTCCTTTTTCATGTGCTTTTAATATCTACTCTATGACTGTGGCGGATTTATCAAATGTCACTACTTTGGGGTGGAGACAGAGGGCAGTTGACCTAAATTCTTTATGGGACATCTGGGAACCAAAGTGATCTAGATAAGATTTTGCTAATATCGAGTCATATCAAATTTTAACAAGGTAAAATTCAAATGCAAGAAACAAATCCCAAAACATCTTTTAAACAATATCTTCTTCAATTTTACCCACGTTTTAGATCTACCAACAAAGAATATGCAGACAGACTTGATACAGTTCACCTTTTTTTCTTGATCTAGATGCAAGCAATTCAGACAAAGATGAGAATTCTTTGCTAAATTTTAATCATACTAACTAATTTTGTCTTTGAAAATGTTAAGAGAGGTTTCTGTTCAATTTATGCAAAGGTGAGGGGACAAAAGGGACTGCTCAAAATTGCATTGGGAGCTCTGAAAGTGTGACAAAATAGTGCCTAGACAATGAAGTAGGATGTAAAGAAAAAATGGGATGTAGGCACTAGAGAGACCAAACATGGGTTGTTGGTCTCTCTCTCTCTCACTGGTGGGACAATCACTAGCAGAAACGGTGGTCTTCATCTTCAGGAAATTTGTTCTAGAAAAGTGTCCACTTCTTTCTGTTTCTTCCAAAACCAAACCTTTTCGATATTATCAACATGATGAGATCACAAAACAGTTAAAAATCCTACTTTTGGTACTGAAGCTTGTTATAGAGCCATAAAGCAATCATAAAATATAAAGAACACAAATGCACAAGCAAACTGGATAACTATGAGATGGGAGAAAGAAAAGACTTAAAAACCAGTTTCTGCACCTGTAATATTCTTAACTAGTCAATTATGTGGAATATTATCTATCATGGAGATCACAAATTAATTATAATATAGAAAACAAAAGGATCAAGAATGCTGGCTCTATAGGCATCTTTCAGAACAAAAAACTTAGGATGCAGTGCAAAATTTCTTACTAATGGCATAAGACACAAAATACATGCAACAGCATCAACTTCAAGTCCCAGGACCAAATCTGAACAAGAAGAAAACTGGCTACTCTATAATTCTCATCATCACCTGCAATATAAAGTGACCAGATCGCAAAACTTTCCTACCAGACTCATTGAACATCTTCCTCCTTCATGCCACTTGCTAGCTTGTCTATTACTGATAAAGAAAAGCTGAAAAACCAACAAGCCTTTAAGCCATTCATGACCTTCGATAAGTCATGTTTTCTCTTTCCCAATATGGACGGAACAACCTAAGGAGTGCAATTGCGGTGGTGAAATCGGAGAAGATACTATGACTAGTACACATCTGGTACAAGAAAATCTCCTGTATTTGACAGAGAGGCCCAAGATTTAGTCTCTCTCTCCCTTGCTTAGAGGAACAACAAAGCAAACCATAACTTAAAAAATATATTTATATATATAATCATGGTCTTAATAATTCAAGCTTGACAGGCTGTGAAGGGAGGAAAGAAAAGAGCTGGACTAGCTTGCAATGTGTTTGCGAGTAATATTTTGATATTGAGAGAGAGAGAGAGAGAGAGGAGTGGGAAAGCTAAGTTATAATAGTGTTATATATTAACAATGTAATGTTGTAGTGTATAATAATAAGGTAATTTATGGTATTGAATATTGGTTTTGCAAACTGTACCCAAGGGGGAAGAAGGGAGGGATCAAAAGTAGTAGGGGCCACAAAGTTATATACATTTGTATATGATAAAATCAAATGGGCACTCCTGATTGTAGGCCAGTGAACAAGATATTCCACACAAAGTCTTCCAAGAAAATCAAGATTATACATGCATTAACTAGATTATTCAACTCTCTGCGCCTCGCCTCAAATAAAAAAAAAAAATTGACATAAAAAATATCTAAATATTGTTAATACGGTTTTTAGAAAAAATAAAGTATACGAGGATTGATTTGATGTCAACATGATAGGTCCAAAGACAACACAGACTATCGATAAAAATATAGTTTGACTAAAAAAAAATCAAGACGATATCCTTTTATAAATATTGAAATGTAAACATATTAGATCAACTAAGATAAACTCGGATTAATATGTCAAATTTGTTATCTAAGTCATGAGACCTTAATAACCCTATAGATAGAGGAAATTTTTTTTTGTTAAACTCAATTCTCAATTAATCCAATATTAAATAATAAAATTAAAAATAAAATTCAACTAGTAAAAGAGTCAAGTCAACCTGCTAAAACTAAGTCTTGAGACTAAGTTAACCTCATAGAAAGCAAATTGAAACAAATTATGAATTTCAATTCCAAATCAATCCAATATTAAATGATGAAATTAGAAGAAAAATAATATATAAAACCACTTGAATAAACCAATCAAACCTATGACCTGGGTCATGAGATCGAAATAACCTCATAGAACACACAGTACCAAAATAAATTAGGAATTTTAATTCTTAGTCAACCCAATATTCAAGAATGAGATTAAAAAAAATCAACTAAAAAAGGACAAAAAACCCGAGTCAATCGGCTTAACCTATGACTTAGATCATAAGACCTTGATAACCTCTCATATAAATAAAATCAAAAAAATATTATAAAGTCAAATTCTCAATCAACCCAATGTTAAAGGATTAAATTAAAAAACAATCAAATAAAAAATGGATAAAAAATAACTAGAGTCAACCCAAGTTAACTTATCACACTTGAGTTAGGAGATCGAGATAACTCGATAAAAAAAATAAAAATATAAAATTTAATTTTCAATCAACTCAATGTTGAAATTAAAGATGAGATTGAAAAAAAAACTCAATTAAAAAAATGACTAAAAAAACCCGAGTCAACCTAACTAACCTACAAAACTCGCAACCCGGATTATGAGACTGTGATACAACATATAAAGCAAATAAAAATAATAATTATGAAGCTCAATTTTCAATCAATCCAATGTTAAAGGAAGAAATTAAAAAAAAATAATTAAAAAAAAAGACAAAAAAAAAAATCAGAGTCAACATGGCTAACCAGCAAAACTTGCAATCTGAGTCATAAGATCAGAATAATCAATAGAAATAAAATCAAAATAAATTACAAAGTCTAAGAAAAAAACTAGGTTTGAAATTTTTTTAAAAAAAATTCCTTAATTTTTTTGAAATTTTAAGAATCAAAGTAAAAAAAAAACTTGTTATTTTACTATTTATTGCTATAGTAAAATATCAATACGTTTTAATATATATATATATATGTTAATGATAGAAAAAAATAATAGATGCTTCCTCTTGACGAGAACAACAATGAGAATGATGATCCTGTTTTTCTCTCTTACATGTAATAATTTGTTGTGTACAGATATCTTTTCTGTGATTTATTTTTATTTTTTTGTGAAATTCAATTATTCCTCGTTTGATTATATCTCCCCCTTCCTCCCTCCCTCTCTCCCACCCAGTAGTCAGTGTTGACCTAGTCCACTAGTACTGTTGTGATTGAGATTTTACCATAGTACAAATTTCAGGTGTCGGAATTCCTCAATTATATGTATTGGCCTACACCGGTTTTGGATTCCATACATTCATCCAGCCTATATATATACACGTATATATACGCGTACGTATGTAGAGTCCAATCAATAATGTAGAACAATTAAACAGCCCAACTTTATGCATGACGTGCCTTCCTTGATTCTCTAGTATTAAGATTTGATTTCAAAAATATTCCGAATAAAACTTATTTAATTTTTTCAAGTGTACCTACTCAAAACACTCAATTATATATTATGTGAGAATGTTAGTTATTAATTAAGAAGGTGTACATATATTGTGTAGAAATTTTTTTTCTCATCATTGTATATGTAATTTAGTGGATGTTTGAAATTGTAGTAAAAGTTGCGTTCTAATTAGGTAATTTTTACTTGAAAATACATTAAAATAATATTTTTTATTTTTTAAAATTTATTTTTGATATCATCAAATCAAAATGATCAAAAAACACTAAAAAAATCTAAAACAAAAAAACAATTTCAAAAAATAACAAAACAGTGATTCAATCTCAACAAGAAAACTCACTTCAATTTTTTTTTAATGCAGATCATCTTTTCATCATGTAAAAACATTTGAATGCTCTCTTTTTCCCACATCTACGGTGGTTTTCTCTTGCATGCATGACCAAGTGTTTGTTTATTCATATAAGCCAATATTTAGACTTGTGGCTCTCTCGATCTACCTTAACTTGCATATATATTTGTCGTGTTACTATGAGTTACCAAAAAGATTTTCCCTCGACGTCCTCGAAAGTCCAGTAATGTTGTATCATTACTCATTTCGTGTTCTTCTACTTGTGTTCTCATAGAGACAAGCATAAGCTCCTTGAAACTTATCACCGATATAATCATATGATTAAGATACACCAAG
>Ga0307517_10013279_pt1 | contig 11203 bp, 10 predicted proteins | sample 23_EM_MG_FD_194515 | JGI IMG/M metagenome (GOLD analysis project Ga0307517, IMG submission 194515) | Populus trichocarpa ectomycorrhiza microbial communities from riparian zone in the Pacific Northwest, United States - 23_EM | ecosystem: Host-associated > Plants > Roots > Unclassified | place... | reverse complement strand
TGGGTGATAATGCGCTTCATCTGGCTGCCAGGTTTGGACGGTTTGACACAATTCAAAATCTCGTCGAGCATGTGAAAATTCATCATAGAACACTTGAACTTGCTAGCTTGCTGAGGATGAAGAATAATAAAGGAAACACCCCTTTGCATGATGCAGTCATCAAGGGTTGCCGAGAGGTGGCCTGTTTCCTCGTTTATGAAGACCTAGAAGTTTCCTACCACAAGAACAAGGAACACAAGTCTCCCTTGTACTTGGCAGTAGAGAGTTGTGACGAGGAGATGATTGCTTCTTTTATAGAAGCTATGCCGGAAGGAAATTTAGGTAATCACGTGTTTTCATCATTTAGACGTGAAAAATAACATGTTACTAATTTTTAAAACTGATTCTTCATAATTTCATTTTATGTAAAGCATAAAATTCAAGTTATTTCCATGCATTTTGTGTTTTTTGTATTGATTATCTAATTTTTAAATTATGCTGCACTAGCAAAACTAGCGGACGGCAAGCCGGATATAATGCTTCCCGAGGACAAAAAAGGGGGAAATCTCCTTCATCTTGCAGCATCCATGGGCTTCCTTTTTGGAGCAAGACTCCTGGTTAGTCGATGTCCTGTTGCCGCATCACAAAGAAACGAAGAAGGCAACTTACCCATCCATGTTGCATCCCAGAAGGGCCATCTTGAAGTAGTACGCGAACTACTTATTTATTGGTTCGATCCAATGGATTTTCTCAACGAAAAAGGACAGAATATTCTTCATGTTGCAGCGGAGAGTGGACAAATGAAATTAGTGGAAGAATTATTGGGAAATCGAGATCTGGAAGCACTTATAAATGAGAAGGATTACAATGGAAATACACCTCTGCACTTGGCTGCAATGTGTGGCCGTACTGAGATAATGCAGGCACTAGTGAGTGACAAGCGGGTGGATAAAAGGATTGTTAATAATGAAAAGTTGAAACCATCTGGTGTTGTTGCGAAATTATTGCAAGGCGGACGCTTTAAAGCTCCAAAGTCAGATGGAATGGTATGCTTCTATGCTGAGTCTTTTGCCCAAAAACTGACCTTATGGTGCCAATGGGCTTGCAATTGCTCTTGAACATCACGAGGGATCAGTTTAACTTGCAAAAAATGAAAATGAAAAGGACAACCATTAACATTACAAAAACTGATTGCAAGAAAATACATTCAAATTCAGTTTCGAATGTATACTTACAAATTAATACTGTCTTTGCTTGTCCTTGATCAGAACAAGCGAATCGACACCAAGCATGAGGATGATGCTGCGAGAGGTGTATGGAACAAATCGATGGAAGCAGAAGTTCGCAAAATGGTAAGATTTTCGGTTTCACATACTTTCTTTCTTTTAAGTCTTGGCATGTGCCTAACATCACAAAGGGTTTTCATTGCTCCATCATATATATTAATTTTAACATTATCAATTCTAGCAACTTAGATTTTATTATCATGTACTAGCACCATAGAATCTCCATCATATTCTTTGTAAGTATCAAAAGATTATTTCTTTAAATAAATATGAAGGCAGCATGCAAAATCTACAATCCATGAATTTTTCAAAACCTCATTACAATATTTATGATCCATGGGAACATCATCATCTTTGCTCCCATCTTTCATGGTAATCGTGACATCTCTAGACTTCGTATGATTTACCTTTAATTCTTCAAAGTCGGCTTTCATCTTCTCACAATGATACCAAACATGGCCTTTTCATTGACAATAAATATATTTATTATCATTGTAATCCACTCTAGGTCTAGAATCTCAAATAGAGTTATTTATGTTAGGAAAGGAATCTGACATATCTTATGTATAAACAGCGCTTACCTTTATATTATAGGATTGTAGTTAGTAGTAGTTGATATTATAATTGTTAGCTAAATTATAGGAGAAACATATGTATAGGAAAGGGATTCTGTGATGACTAGGTATTGTTGTGTATATATATATATATATATATATATACACACATCAACGATATGTAATTAAGCTCTCCAGTTTGCATTCAGTCTGCGTAATAATCCTTTCTCTCATTGATCCTCTTTACATGGTATAAGAGCAGCATTAAAATCCTAACTCAAATTAATCACTGCACTTTTTTTTGGCCTCCCTTCATCCTTTTCGCCACCATGGCTAATGAGAAAAATCCTTCTGCCACAACAATGATTCCAGTTCCTCTCACAGACGCAGCAAAAACAGAGATCTTCAACCTTTTTTTTACTCATCATTCAGATAATCCAAGTTTAATGCTGATTTCCAAACCTTTGAATGGAGATAATTATTCAGTTTGGAGAAGGGCCATGACTATGGCTTTGAACTCCAAAAACAAGTTAGGTTTTGTCAATGGCACAATCAAACCCCCTCCAGAAGAAACAGATTCAGATAGTTATACAACTTGGTCACGTTGCAATGACGTGGTCCACTCATGGATCATCAACACTCTCATTCCAGAAATCACAGACAATGTGATTTATAATTATACTACAGCTCATGAAGTTTGGGAAGATCTTCATGAACGGTTTTCTGAAAGTAATGCACCACGCATCTTTGAGATTCAACGAGAAATTACTTACCATCAACAAGAACAGCTCTCGGTCTCTGCTTATTACACCAAATTGAAAGGTTTGTGGGATGAACTAGCATCTTACAGTGATGCATCTTATGGAGCCCAACAGGATCAACAGAAATTGATGCAATTCTTGATGGGTTTAAATGAATTTTATAGTGCTATTCGCGGGCAAATCCTTTTAATGAATCCTCTCCCCTCCATACGCCAAGCATACTCCTCTGTATCCCAAGAAGAAAAACAGAGACTTCTCGCTACACGTACAACCACCGATTACAGTGGGAGTGAGGCCATGGTTGTAAGAAGCCACAACAGAACAAATCAATTTTCAACAGTAGAAAGGATGGAGAAATATGATCGTTTTTATAACAGCTCACATGAAAATCGACGCCATGATCAAGACAAGCGACGCCCAGGTTCATCTCGAGGCACACCACAGTGCTTCCATTGTGGAGATATAGGACATTTCATTGACACTTGCTACCAACTTCATAGATACCCACCAGTCCACCCAAAGGCAAGGCAGAACACAAATAAGAATCAAAATCATTTCAACAGTACCCATATGGCTAACCATATCTCTGCAAGTTTGGCTAAGGATACAGAGAAACCGATGGTGACAGGGATTTTAAAGGCATAACTCCAACAACTTTTATCCCTATTAAGTAAGTGCGACACCAATTCTGAGCCACAAGCCCATATCGCCACCACACAACTAGATGCACCTTACAGCCCACAGACTCATGGCAAGACAACAAAGCTAGGTTTGTCTAAAGTCGTTTCTCATAATTGGATAATTGATAGCGGGGCAACAGATCACATCTCTTCATCTTCTAAATTATTCTTACAAAAGAATAAAAATGGTTTGTTATCTCCAGTATTATTACCCAGCGGAGAGAAGGCTAATACCGTTGCAAAAGGGTCACTACCTCTGAATTCTGAATATTACTTATGTGACGTGTTATGTGTGCCTACATTCAAAGTTAATTTATTATCTGTCTCCCGTTTGACAAAAGGCTTGAACTGTTCAGTGACTTTTTTTTTCATATTTGTGTATTTTGCAGGATCTGGCTACGAGGAAGATGATTGGTTTGGGTAAACAGCGTGATGGATTATATCACTTAGTGGCACTGGCCGATAAAAAATCCACGAACAATTCACCTTCAAACAATCAACCAACCTGCAACCTAACCACAAAATCCACCGATCTCTGGCATAGCCGATTAGGACATCTATCTCCCTCTCGTTTACGTTTTATTGCCAAAAAATTTCTAAACATTTCAATCCAATCCAATAATGCTTGCATTGTCTGTCCTTTGGCTAAGCAAAGTCGTTTACCTTTTAATCCTAGTTCGATCTCCTCTGTAAAAGCTTTTGATATTATTCATTGTGACATTTAGGGACGTTATAAGCATCCTTCACTTTTTGGTGCCTATTATTTTCTGACCATTGTTGATGATTATACACGCTTCACTTGGATTTTTTTAATGAGACACAAAAACGAGGCTCAATCGATTTTAAAACAATTTTTTTGCTATGTCGTCACTCAATTCACATCTCGCATTAAAAATTTTCGTAGTGACAATGGTGGTGAATTCCTTTCCCTCCGATCTTTTTTTAAAGACAATGGTGTTATTTTTCAGCATTCATGCGTTTACACACCTTAACAAAATGGGGTTGTAGAACGCAAATATCATCATATTTTACAAGTGGCTCGCGCTTTAAAATTTCATGCTCACCTCCCTACTCATTTTTGGGGGGAGTGTGCCCTCACTGCAGTACATATCATCAATCGGTTACCCACACCTATCCTTTCCTTCCAAACCCCATTTGAGCGTCTATACTCAAAATCACCTCACTACCATCATCTTCGTGTTTTTGGATGTCTGGCATATGCCACCAATGTTCATACCTCACACAAATTTGATTATCGTGTCATGCCTTATATATTCATAGGATATCTTGCTGGCCAAAAGGCATATAAATTGTATAACCTTTCAACCAAAAAAGTCATCACAAGTAGAGATGTTTTCTTTCATGAAACTATTTTTCCATATGCATCTAACAAAACCATCTCTCATTGTGACCCCTTTCCAGCATACTCACACAGTCCAATCCCCTTTCCAATCCTTGATACATCATCATTTAATCACAATCTCACAGAACAACCCTCTTCTTCCCAACCCATCGCACCCGACAACGTCACCCCTTCCTTTTCTATGCCCCCGGACCTACCCACACACCCATCATCCTCCAATCTCCACACACCATCTTTCGTAGCATCAGACTTACCCACACCAGACTCTCATCCCTTGCCACCACCCAACCCAGAACCACTTCTTCGCTCCAGCTGCCCACATAATCCACGAAAAAAATTATAGGATTATATGTGCTCCCACATCACGCATGCTTACACCGACCCATCTACTTCCTTGCTTCCAGATCCAATCAAAGGTACATATTATCCCTTAACCAATTATGTTTCATATCATCGTTTCAAGCCTGCACATCATTTCTTTGTTGCTCAGATTGGTCAAATTGTAGAGCCCACAAATTATTCTGATGTTGTTGCCTACCCTGAATGGCAAGCAGCAATGCAATCTGAATTACAGGCTCTCTAGGACAATGGTACCTAGACTCTCACCTCTCTTCCAGCCGGGAAGAAACCCATAGGTTGTCGATGGGTCTATAAAGTTAAACACCGATCTGATGGCTCAATTGAACGCTACAAGGCACGATTAGTTGCTAAGGGATTCACACAATTGGAGGGTGTTGATTATCAGGACACGTTCTCTCCCACTGCCAAAATAATCATTGTTCGTTGTCTCTTTGCTCTTGTTGCAGCTCGCCAATGGTCACTCCACCACTTAGATGTTAATAATGTTTTTCTTCACGGTGACCTCCACAAAGAAATTTACATGTCTTCACCGCCAGGCCTTCGGAGACAGGGGGAGGAAAACTTGGTGTGTCGGCTTCACAAGTCACTTTATGGTTTGAAACAAGCATCACGACAGTGGTTCTCAAAGTTCTCAGAGGTTATTCAAGCTGCAGGATATGTCCAATCTCGAGCTGACTACTTGTTATTCACCAGAACACAAGGCAAGTCCTTCACTGCCCTCCTGATATATGTTGACGATATATTAATTACTGGAAATGATTATGTGAGCATTGATAAACTTAAAAGATTCCTGCATAGTCAATTTCATCTTAAGGATCTTGGCAACTAGAAATATTTCCTTGGCATTGAGGTGTCTTCTTCTAAGAATGGTCTGTTTATCTCCCAACGCAAATATGCCTTAGAGATAATTAAAGATGCAGGATTGTTGGGTGCAGCACCCATTGATACTCCTATGGAACGAGGATTGAAGTTGTCTGACAGAAGTGATCTGTTAAAGGATCCGAGTCGATATAGGAGGTTGATTGGCAGATTAATATAACTTACTGTCTCTAGGCCGGATATTACATATTTTGTACATTTATTGAGCAGGTTTATGCATGAGCCTCGTAAGTTTCACATGGAGGTAGCACTTCGTGTCGTACGCTATCTTAAAAATGCATCAGGACAAGGATTGTTCTTCTCCTCAAACAATGATTTCAGGTTAAAAACCTATTGTGATTCAAATTGGGCGGGCTATCCAATTACTAGAAGGTCGACCACAGGTTATTGTTTCTTCCTTGGCTCCTCCTTAATCTCATGGAGATCAAAATGTCAAAAAACAGTATCACTCTCTTCAGCTGAAGCAGAATATCGTGCCATGACAAGTGGTTGTTGCGAACTGACTTGGCTGAAACATCTTCTTTAGAATTTGGGAGTATCACTTCAAGAGCCTGCCTTGTTGCACTGTGATAATAGAGCTGCATTACACATTGTAGCAAACCCAGTCTTTCATGAGAGGACCAGACACATACACATTGAAATGGACTGCCATTACATCAGAGATCAAATCCAAGATGGATCCATTGTTACAAGATTCGTGAAGTCTGCATATCAATCGACAGATGTCTTGACTAAAGCTTTGGGAAAAGAAGCTTTCATTCCTATGATTCGCAAGTTGGGACTACGGGACATCCACTCTCCAACTTGAGGGGGAGTGTTAGGAAAGGAATCTGACATATCCTATGTATAAACGGCTTACCTTTGTATTATAAGATTGTAGTTAGTAGTAGTTGATATTATAACTGTTAACTAAATTATAGGAGAAACATACATATAGGAAAGGGATTCTGTGATGACTAGGTACTATTGTATATATATATATATATGTACACATCAACGATATGTAATTAAGCTCTCCAGTCTGCATTCAGTCTGCGTAATAATCCTTTCTCTCATTGATCCTCTTTACAATTTATACCAAATCTACCTCCTTATGCCATGTTCCTCCCATGACAATCATAATTTTATTTCCAAGACGACCTCCCATCACCAATGCCGCGTTACCTTTTGACATTGTTTTCTACTTCAAAACCTTTCATTCTCCAATAAGATTATAATTACATCATTTAAACATGAGGTTTCGCTCTTTATCCTCATTTTTATCTAGTATAACTCTTGAAAGATAGTTGTGTATATCCATTCCTTCATCCATCCTCAAGAGTACAAATCTTTCTTAAAAAGAAAATGATTAGTCATGGGTCTAGAAGCATAAATACTCTCGTGTTTTTTCCATATGCCTCTAAGGGTCAACTCACCTAAGATATTGTACTTAACATATGGAGTCGAAGCCAATCGAATTTGACTCGATGATTTCTTCTTAATTGAGTTCTGATTATTGTCTAGGATTTATGCAGGTTTAGTTTTTTAAGAGAAATATTAAGTCCTTGAGTTGTTAAAACATTCTTCACTATCAAAGAACGAAATCTTTTTTTTTCCTATTGAACAATTTGATTTCAAATTTTATCACACCAATTTGTATCACTACCACAATCTTTAGATTTACCGACAGAATTTTCCGTCGGTATTTGTACTATCATTCAATTGGTAATTAATTTACCAACGAAATCACTAACAGAAATGCTTCGTCAGTGAATCTTTCGTTGGTAATTTTTTATCCGTCGGTAAGTTCGTTGGTAATAAAAAAATATTTTTACTGATGAATTTATTGACGGAAAAGGTGGGCAAAAACAATTATTCGCTTCATTCGGTCGGTATTTTCCTTGGAAAATACCGTATGTAATTCCATCGGTAATTATTTAAAAATATTTTTAAAAAATCCATTTTACAAAACTATAAAATAATTAAATTAATATAAATCAACACTCTATAATACTCAAAACGCTTGGAAAAAAGAAGAATAAAATCATATGAAAAAAAATCCTACAACAATATTCATACAATTATTAAGAACAAAAACAATTAAAAATAAAATAAAAAACAAATATAGTGAAAAAAACACGAAAAAAAAAACTTACCTTAATGTGGTTGTAAGTGAAGCTAAGAAAAGAAAAAAAAATTCGTAAAGTATATTAATTAAATAAAACTATGAAGAAAAAAGAAGAAAGGAGAAGAATATACATACCTGAGCATGGAGGAGAAGAGAAGGAGTTGAGGAGAGGAGAGAAGAGAAAGAAATGGATATTCATGTTTTTTACATATGGGGAAGAAGAAGAAGAAGAAGAAGAAGAAAGGAGAACCGTCTGTTGTGAAATTATAAATTCTAGGCTTTTTATTGTGCGTTTTACCGACAGATAATTAAATATTAATATTTTTAATCATTCCGTCGGTGATTCTATCTGTAATATTTAATTTAAATTTTTTATTTAATTAAAAAATTTTAGAGCCTGCCAAATATCACCGATGACTTTTCAATTCGTCGTTGATTCCGTCTGTAATATTTAATTTAATCAAAATTTTTCAGAAAACCGCCAAATAACACCTACAACTTTTCAATCCGTCGGTGATTTTATCTGTAAAGAACAATAATTAATAGTGCAATTGGGAAGTGAAAAGTTCACTCGGTATTTCTGTTTGTATTTATCGATTTTTTGGTAGTGAGTCCCGTTCGGGGTTCGTGACTGCCCCTCCCAAGATGTGCGCTTTCTGGGGATCGAACTTGTGTTTTCATTCTTGCAGGGATATAGCAGTGCCTTAACCGCTAGACCAACACTTCATTAGTGTGAGATGGTTTTGGTTTGCCATTTGAAACATTCACATTTCACTTTAGATGGTATTTAAGTCAAATTACTTTGTATTCTAGCCGTTGGGGTCCACATAAGAAGCTAATCAAGTGATGGAAGCAAATATATTCTAGTATAGCAAAAACTTTCACATCCAAATTTTATCCAAGTTGCAACTTTACGGAAAAGGGAATGATAGATTTCTTTTAATTACCTTAAATTTGATTCATCCAAAATGGAAATAAAGTTCTTTACTTGCTCAAAAATATAGATATCTCACTGATCTACTAAATAGCGATGAATTACTTCTTCGTTATTATGGGATATTAAGCTAACATTGTCATGATGCTTTATATAATTTGTTTACAATATATTTTCTAATTAACACTTTGTTGTTCAGCGTGAGGTATTAACAGTTTTGGTGGAGGCAGATGATAAGACTGAGTTTGACATCAAGCTTCTCTTTGATTTACTAAGAACGACGTTAACGACGGAGGAACTGAACAGAGGGGTAGGGAATCTTCTCGTGGTGGCAGTACTGGTAGCTGGAGTAACCTTCGCTGGTGCTATCACTGTGCCTGGATCAGGTTCTGATTTTAACAGTGGTAGTTCAAAAAATCTGATGAGAGCTTATATTTTTTTTGACATGCTAGCTATGAATTTCTCCCTCATCGCCGCTATAATCCTTTGTCGGATATCATTAGGTCGTGCCAGTTATGTAACATCTTGCATGGAGATGGCGACATTTCTTAATTTTTACTCCCTTCTCTGCATGGGTATAGCATATACATTCATCCTGGCAATCACGGTGCAAGAACGTAATGGATTTTTCACAACCATCATCACATTCCAAGCCTGTCTTTTTTTTACCCAATTAGTTTGTTCCTATAGATTGATGGTTTCAACTGCAAATTCAATATTGTCTTTTGTGCAAGCAAATCTCTTTAAATTGATGGCTGGAATGAAAAGGAGGTCGGATGTACGGACTTCTCTTATGGGTACAAAATAGGATCAAAAGATTTATTGTTTTTTTAATATATTTTTTTAGAAAATCGAAAGACAAATTTGTATTCTGTGTAATTGTTTGGCGATAACATGTGCTGCCATATATATTAATTGTGATAAGGATAATAAGAGCCATCCAGTTCAAACTGGAGAGCTTGCAACCGGGAGGGCATTTTATCTTGTATTTAAATCTCATGTAATTTGTAACAAATAGATATTAAGCTCTTTCTCTTCTCTCTTGTAATGACTTTGGTTATTTATAAAGCAGAACATACATGTCTCTGGTGTGTCTTTACAGAGTTGCAGGGTACTTGACTGTCGAATTCATAGCACTAAATAGTTTGACAACAACTAATTGCATGCGTTTTTGATAAATAGTATGTACTAGTCGTGCACCTCAGCTATGATGTGGGGTTGGATTCTTTTTCTTTCATATAAAAGTGTTGTAAAATGTATTCTAAAGCATAGAGAAAAATACATGATTTAAATAAATCAGACTAGATTAAATAAATTTGTTTTATTTTAATTAAATGATAAAAAAAAATTAATGTGCTAAACTGCTAGAGCATATAGAACAAATTAAAAAAAAATAATCATGATGATAATGTCACACCAAGACATCGCGGCAGTCTTAAAAATTTTACAAGGAAAGAATAAATTTCTAGCATCTTGTTCTTTTAGGGAAAATGTCTTATTTAAGGAGTCACTATCTAGTATTATAGTCACTAGGAACCCTAACTGGTCAACATAGATTCTATAGTACGAGACTAGTTGTGGCTAGAGAAGATATAAGCACCCCTAACGCATCTTGTTTATTTGTGTTATGACAATTCACTGGTAATATTCATGACTCTAGCGTCGTGAATATTTAATTACAGTTACTTTCAATGCTGGTCTTGGTAAATATTCCATTCCGGGTAATTCCAACTCTGGCGTTGGTAATTACTCAACTACGAATAATTCCAACTCTGGCGTTGGTAAAAATTTCACTACAAATAATTCCAACTCTGGCGTTGGTAAAAATTCGTAGCTAAAAAAAATCATTAAAATCATTTTTTTTTTATTCCGGTATCAGTGAATAAAATCAATAAAAAAAACATGTATTTTCTTATTTCTAATGCATGCAATTTCTATTTCTATTTTTTATTTTTTATTTTTATTTATTCTTTTATTTATTTATTTTTTGACTGGGCCCAGCTCAGCTCATATGGGCTGGGCTAGACCCAGCCAACCCGGCCCGGTCACTAGCCCAAGCCAGTGACCCGGCTGGGCAAAGCACGCGTGAACTTTTTTTTTTTTGGTAATAATCGGGGCTAATAAGCCCTTCTAAATTGAACGAGTAACAGTAGACCCAATCAGGTCATAATATAATAAGGGATAAAGCCCCGACGGTGGTTCTTCTAACACATCTGATCCCCTGTCTAATAAATCCCTAGTTAGCCCATAATTTGCCAACCAATCGGCCACACAATTGGCCTCCCTATACACATGATAAG
>Ga0307517_10013278_pt1 | contig 11205 bp, 6 predicted proteins | sample 23_EM_MG_FD_194515 | JGI IMG/M metagenome (GOLD analysis project Ga0307517, IMG submission 194515) | Populus trichocarpa ectomycorrhiza microbial communities from riparian zone in the Pacific Northwest, United States - 23_EM | ecosystem: Host-associated > Plants > Roots > Unclassified | place... | reverse complement strand
GAGGAAGTAAACTGATGAGTTAGAAAAAAAAGGGGATTAAATAATATAATGAAAGATCATATAAATAACTAAAATAATAAATGTGCATTATTTTTTCATGAATTAGAGATTCGAACAAAATTAAAAAAAAATCATAGAAAGAGATTTTGTATATTCAAGAAAATAAAAAAAATTAATTAATCTTTCACCATAAAATTTTTAAATTAGAGATCCTCATTCTTTAATGAAGGAATGTAAAAAATTCTTATATTTTATTTTTCAATTTGAAAATACCCCAACACTATATATTAGGACATGAGATAAACAAAATAATAATATATGAACCAACCCTAGAGAATACTGACATTAGCCAAACCTAGAAGGCACATGAAAATAAACCTAGAGACACACACACCCCTCTTCCTTACTCCACTTCATACGACCGAATGTGTTAGCACATGGACCGCACGTACCACCACTGAATTTAAGTCCCAGTAATTTTTGTTTAATTTTAGACCTTGTTTGCTTTTTTACGTTTTAAAAGTACTTTAAAAAAAAATTGAATTTTTTTATTTATTTTAGTATTTTCAAATCATTTTGATACGCTGATGTCAAAAATAATTTTTAAAAATAAAAAAATTATTTTGATGCATTTACGAGTAAAAAACATTTTGAAAATCAACTGGAACCACACTTTCAAGTCTCAAACACCCCTAAATAGCTCTGAAATGATGTTTCAAAGGTAAAAACAACATTTTTATTTGTGTGTGTGCACGCACGCGCTTGATTTTTATAATATCTTGAGATGTTGGGATCCACACCGATGTCAGGCAACCCCAAGAGTAAAAAGCCATCAAAGATTTACTTTTTGAGGTAAAATAAGATCGGTAATCAATACCTACATTTAGGTTGGGAGGATGAGAATAAAATTACTTACCTAAAATGTAATGATTTGGTCTTGATGTGACATATATGTTTTTGCTCATTTAATTGACGTGTGTGAATTTATCCATGTATTTTTTCTTTCGCATGATAATTGATTTGTATTTCTCTTATAACTCAAAATTGAGATAGGAATTGTAAATTTTAATTAGGTCTTTTCTCGGATATCACATTAAGAGTAGATTATTTTCTATTGTGAATATTAATGTTAGTATATTTATTCTTCTTTTTTTGTGATGACCTATATTTTTTTCTTACCACTCAAAATTAGTCAATGAGTTGTAAATCATATTTAGGTTTTTCTTTAAATATTCATTAAAGATAAATAATTTTATATTATAGATATTGACGCATCATTTATTTTTGTGTTGCCATTTTTCACTATATTTATTTTTGTATTCCTCTTTTTTTTTTCTGTTATTGAATTGTATATTCCTCGTAAGTCAAAATCGGTGTAGGAATTGTAAATTCTAATTAAGTTTTTTCTTAGATGTCACATTAAATGTAAGCGAGTTTATATCCATGATTGTTATGCATAAATTTGTTTTTGTGTTCGTAGCTCATTTTGACATAATAAGTGAATTTGGATTGGACTGATGTGATTCCACGTAGGCCCATCAAGAGTGAGAACGACCTCAAGGTCCATTTTGAACATAATAATAATGGGCCAAAGCCCAATTAATAATCGTTATCCTCTTGGATCCAATACTCTTACTTCAAAAGTAAGAATTAGACCCTATAGTCAGGCTTAGGTTCCAAATCACTATCTTAGGTTATATAGTATTTTGCCATCACTAGCAAATACATGTATATTAGTTTAGGTAAACTCTTATCATATAAGCACAATAAAAATCCATTATCATTTAAAACGAACACAAAGCAGCTTATTTTAGGTATAATATATAGGGTGATTGTCATTCCCTCTAATACATAACTAGCTTTTTATCTAGAATTTTTAAAGACTAGTTAAGGTTTTTAGTTGCCATAAAATTAGATGGTGACTTTTTTCTTCTTCAAATTCACCCCATCAATCCTAATTAGCTCATCAACATGTTCCCTGCAATAATATAGCAACCACAAATTTTTTTTCCATATTAATCAACAAAATTACTAAATATTAGAAATTTCTATTGTACCAAAAACTCCTTAATATTTTTAAAATCTCATATTTTGGATATAAAAGGTATTATATAATATTTTCAAATTTTAGATGATATGTGTAGTCTTTGTATTATAGTTTTTGTGAGAAAAAAATGATGAGTCTAATTATAAATACTATTGGATTTTTTAGTCAAATTACAAAGGAGAAGCACAAATTCAATGATTTTGCTTTTAATCAGAGGACCATTAAAATATATATATAAAAAAGGGAAATATGAGGAGCTACAACTCTTATTAGTAAATTTAATTAGATTATAGCTAAATATCAATTGACTATTTATTTGGTCGTGTTTAGTTAGTATCTCATGACAAAATAAACATATACAAAAATATATTTGATTGTAAAAATAAAAATGAGATATAAAATAAATTTATTTTTTAAATAATTTTAGAGTAAATATTATACTTTCAAAACAAGACAAGAAATTCAATGAAATATATTATTCATATATTTGTCTTTTATGTTCTAAGATAATAGCAAAACAATATTTTCAGTAACTATACAAATTGAGGCTTTTCGTATTTCATGGAACATCATCTATCATACAAGAAGCTCGGGATTCTAAGTTTCTAACTACACTTTATTGTTTGTTTTCCCCTAATAAGTTAACCACACAAGATTTCGGCAAAACTAGATTTTCAATTAGTGACAAACATCAAAAAAAAAAAAAAAAAAACTACACAAGTTAAATTCCAAATAACATTATTATATTATTCTTAATAAGATTTTTATTTCACAAATATTGATATACACACATAATTATGTAGTTAACTTAGATCTCAATAATCATGTAAAAATATAAGAATAAGTAATAATTTTTTTTCTCATTTATATTAATCCTGCTTGCTTTTGGAAGTTTTCATTACTGCTGTTCATATGAAATTATCATTAATGAGGTTCTAAAATCTAAGATGATTAGAAAAAAAATTTATGTGTTGAATAATTAGTTAATTTTTTAGTTTAAATAATCTTATTCTTTCTAGTCATGGTATATGATGCCATAATATTGAAAACCCGGGTGATTGGTAGCTAGTGGTGCCTAGTAAGTTAAGGTAATAACTAATACCCACAAAAGATCTCATTTAATAGATGTGGGGACTCTTAGATGTTTAAATTAGTAACTTTATAGAGAGAGAAAGTGCAATAATATTTTAGATAGATAGGATATGAAAATATGTATACTAAAAAAAGTTGAGGATGAAAAGATTATGAATATGGAGTTTGAAGGATTCATAATATATTTATAATCTATGAGTCTTGTCTTTTTGTGGAAATAAGGGACTAAAATATAATGTCACCTTTGTGATATTTTAAGTTGTATTTTACATAAAATAATATATATTGAATTGGTATAAAATATTGAGGGACTCGTGTGGGGTCTTAGAGAAATTCCCAAAAAAATATTGGGCTTGGACAAGGTGTCTGAGTTTATTAGAAGTAAAAAATAAATTCAGATGTGTTGTTTGGATTCAAGCATGTTGGGCAGCACACCCAATAAGGATGGGTGTGCACCAACATGGGTGGACGTCCATTTGTGCCCAACATGAGCTTGGGCAACCATGTTCGATCTCATGCACCTTGATATTAGTTGAGCTAGGGGTGGTAGCCCGGAGTCCATGATAATTTTTTTTGAGCCTTTTGAAGGGTTTTTAAAGCTAGATAAATTTAGATTTATCACTAAGAATCACAAGAATTTAATCAAATTTTATAAATGCATTAAATCAATAAAAAAAAAGTGTATCTTTAAAATTATTTAGGAGAAAAATATTTATATTTGATTAATATATAAGAATAGGAAAAAAAAAAAAACAACTGCAAAAGCAATCGCATATAAGATTTACAAGTTTGATGGTCCTAAATCATGGAGAAAAGCGTGACAAATTTAACATCACTCTTCTTTCTCCATTTAAGAAAAGTCATAAAAAATATGTCCAATAGTATATAATAATAGATTAAGGTGTTAGTTTAGTGTAAAATAATTTATAAAAAAATATTTTTTATTTGTTTCTTGCAAATATTTTACAAGAAAAGTGATTAACATAAAATATTTTATAATTAATGTTTAAACTTAGTTTATTTATTAAAAATATTTTCAACTCATTAAATTATTTAAAACATTATATAGATAATAATATACTGGTAATATAATTATACAATTTCAATTACCACCACAACTTCATCATTATGATTTCTAATATTGTCGTTGCTATTACTATCATCATTACACTACTAGTATTACAACCATTGTTACTAAACCCGGCTCGGCTCGGCGGGTCAACCTGGAACCTGTTCGACCCGGTAGCTGGACCGGTCCGGGTTTAATAAAACACTGGCTGGGGCAACAACCCAGCCAAACTTGGGCGACCCGGCGGGTCGACCCATGACCAGGGTAAACCCGGGCGAGACTCGGTGTTTTTTTTTTCAAATGTGGGATTTGAAACCCATTAGTATATATACTCTATATTCTCAAGAAAAAAGTTATGTTTTTTCAATGTGGGATAAAAAACCTTTTGGTTTAAATACTTCAACTTAAAAGGATAACATAGTATCTTTTCAATGTGGGATTTGAAGCCCTCTCGTATATATACTCTATGTTCCCATGGAAAAAGTTATGTTTTTTTAATGTGGGATTTGAAACTTTTTTGGTTTAAATACTTCAACTTAAAAGGATAACATAGTATCTTTTCAATGTGGGATTTGAAGCCCTTTTGTATATATACTCTATGTTCCCATGAAAAACGTTATGTTTTTTCAATGTGGGATTTAAAACCTATTAGTATATATACTTTATGTTCCCAAGAAAGAAGTTATGTTTTTTCAATATGGGATAAAAAAACTTTTTTTGTTTAAATACTTCAACTTAAAATCTTAACATAATATTTTTTTTAATGTGAGATAAAAAAAATTTTAAAATATTTTTTTAAACTTCATTGTTTACAATATGTATAACCTATATTTACTTGGATTTTTTCATATGAAATATTAAGACTTTATTTTTTTTTAATTTTTCCAGGTTGACCCATGAAACCCGGAATCCGACCCTTTGACCGGATCACCCCCGGATCGGGTTTAATAACTATGGTTACAACTACTCGCAACCCCATCACTCAACTAGAACTATATCCTCACCTTATCCTATCATCACCATTATCATAATCACCATCATTACAATTTCATCATCACCATGTATCATTATTATTTTAGGGCTGGCCAAGTGGAGAGGGCCATTAGATATGGGAAGAGTAGGTGAATTAACTATGGTATACTTGTGAAAAACTCATGAAAAACTCCTTGCCGAGAGCTTGTGCATCCTTGGGATTAGTCGAGCTCGACGTGCTAATTCAATTTTTTTTTTATTTCACTATGCTTTATTTTTTATATTTTAACTTACCAAACAACATAATAAAAAATATATATAAAATGTTTTATGGTACTATTCTAAAACATTTTAAATAAAACAAATGCCTTCTACAGTAATAACTTATTAGAAAATGTTTCCTTCTAATTATTAAATTGCAAAGTGAAAAAAAAAAAACATTGAAAAAAAGAGAGAGGAGATGGACAGTTAGGGAGAATGAAGTCAGGCTATACATGTCTGAAAGCGATTCCCTCTCTTTCTATAATCCAACTACCATTGGTTCCCGCTGTTTTCACGACTCCCCCCCCCCCCCCCCTTTTCCTTCCTTTATTTCTTTATTAATAAAAAAACCATATTAATTTATGTACACATTAGTCCCGAACTTTCACCTGATTCTCAATTGAGTCCCCTAACCAAAAACAATTCCTGATTTAATTTCTTATCTATCAAGCATCTGCCGAAATAACTTTTATCATAAATTGTTCATATTTTTAGTTATTTTCCCATTATTTAATATAAATAATTTGTCTGTCTCTTTAGGCTACACATTATTTTCTTTTATTTTCTTCTACACTAGGTAGTATCGATTATAAGAAAAAAAATAAGTTTTCAAAGTTGATTAAATCAAGTTTTATATTCAAAATTTCAAGATATTAATTATTATGAAACATATTAAAGCGGCTTTAAGTGAATTTGAACAAGACAATAAAAATATTTTAGTGTTTTAATATTTTAATATTTCTTTTGGTGGATGGGACCTAATTGGAAAATGTTTTTGTATAGGAATACAATTGAGAAATGGATAAACAGTTGAGGACAAATCTGTGCTATTTTCGTATCAATTTAAAAAATGGATATAAATCAAATTAATCTCAAAACTCACACTTGACCTCGCCCCTTCACTTGATTAGGACATATTAATGCAAACAAAAATAGAAACCCCAAAATCTCTCTCTTTCTTTGGATATATATATATATATATATAATATATATATATATATATAGAGAGAGAGAGAGAGAGAGAGGCAAGGAAATGAGGGTTGTACATGGTCTGTTACCTCGTGATCCGTGCAAAGTCTTCGTGAAATCCCAGACTGCCTTATTATTGTTGTTGTTCTTTGTTCCATTCCCATCCTAGTTGTTATTGTTTTTTTCTTTTTCTTTTTATCAACTGGACTTGGTCTAAGAATAGTAATATAAAAAAAGTTACATTCTTGTTGGCTTTTTCGAGTGAGAGAGGAAAAAAGAGGAGAAGCCTTTTGGAAATAGAGAGAGAAAGGGAGCTTCTTTTTTTTCATAAAAATTTGGTCTTTTTGGATACAGGGTATTGTGGGATTCCTTTGAAAATTGTTTTTTTGTGCGTCTCTGCTAATCCCGTTTTCATATACAGGTTTCTTGCTCAACTGGAGCTGTTTCAAGTAAGAATGTTCAGGTGCGTCTTTATTCTTTTCTTTGTTGCATGTACTTTCTGCTGTGCTACTTGCTGTATACATGTGGTTATGGTTCGTGCTTTGTTTGTGTGTTTTTAGTTAGGGTAGCTCAGCTTTTCTATCTTTCCTTGATCTTGTGTGTTTGACTTTGCTTGAGTACTTATGTGATGGTGCAAATTTTGGCCAGGTTAGTTGGGATTATGTTGGTGGGTTGCCCAATTTTCCACTCATATTTGTCTGGAGTTTTCTATGTATAAGTTTACTGCTGATATAATTTAATGGGTTAGAATTACAGCAGCAAAGGAATTGAGTTAAGGTTTACATGCCAAGACTTGAATGTGTGAACTCAGCTTTTCATGGTTTTGGTTGAGGTTTATTTTTAAATTTTGAGACCCTGAATCATGAAATTGCAAATCCTGGTTTCTGCTCGCTCCCTCCCTCCTGTTTTCAAGGAGGCAGATGAGGAGAGCTTAGCAAATTGAATTTAATGTTCAAATGAGATTACGTGCTGAGGATGCTCTGCTTTAGAAGTTCGATCATGATTTGTGAAATAAACTTTAGAAATACCTCAGGATCACTATTTGCGCCAAAACATTATGACAAAGTGTGTCAATTGTATGTATTATGAGTTCAGCTATCCCATGCAACTCGTCAGACATGTTTTATCTAGAATAAAATCCTACCTCATTCTTCAAGAGGCTATTTGCATACCGCAAAAACAGATGACAAATGTTATGCAGGATAAGCTTGCAAGTCTTTCGCTCCAACTTTTGGCATTTAGATTTGATGTTTTATTGTCTTTGAAACTGCTGTGATCATATGATGGTAGATTTTGAGGAAGCAGATTTTAGCTTGCTGATTCTGCATACAATAGCTGGAATATGAGTCTTGGAGCTTAGCAGGGTAAAATGTTGAGAACTCTTTAATGATCAGAAGATTTTGTGATCTTCCCATTGAAGCCAAATCTTAGTCAATATTTCACCAAGTTTAAGAAAATCTAATGTGGCACCAGCAATTGGCAGTTCTTCTCTCTGTTTTGTTTTACAAGTGTGATTGGATTATATCAATTCCCTGGGGAATGAATTAGATTGCAACTGGATCATTGCCATTTTATATGCTTGTCATCTTTCTCAAGTCTTTATGTGAATCAGATAAGAGCACAAAATAAAATAGATAATAGGTCACACCATACATGGTGTTCTGCCACATGTTTTTATTTGTTGATTTAAGCTTGAAACTTCCATTGTTGGGCCGCCATGTTGCTTTACCTTGTCTGTGCTTTTTGTTTTTGTTTTTTTTTTGCAGAATTAATCTAGTTTTGACAATTTAAAAGTACATGTGATAGTAGATGGAAATCCTAACTTTTCTGGATGTTTTGGATTAGTCTTGTTTGTTTGTAAATGTTTGTTTTTTTTTTGGCCTACCTTCATTAGGTTTCTTTACTGAGCTCCTTAGGCCTTTCTGATGAAAATCAAGCTTCAGTATAGCTTCTCGTGGTTGCTCTTTCTGGACTAATAGAATGAACATTAAAATATGAGAAGAATTGCATTAACCAGAAGACTTGAATATTCATTTACTCGCAAATTTGAAATCTGCTTCAATCTGAATATTTGATATTTCAGATCTATCATGGTTTGATCTTTTGGTTCCTTTATGCATTTGGGATCTTCCGTCCCTGGTTTTGAAGTAACAATTTTTTTGTCTTCTTGAATTGTCTATCTTTTTCCATGCATGTTAGCTTAGGCTTGGTAATCCCAAATGATGAGTGCCCATTCTTCCTTTTTTGTGACGTGTTAAGACTGTATTCCATGTAGCATATGGATTGCTGTCCTGCTCATTGAACATCAACAATTGACAAATTCCAGAATATTGAAAAGATCTTTTTGAGTAGCCTTATTGAGCTTGTAATAAGATATCTCTGTGCATGGCTGATAATATAAAATGATAACATTCAGTTATCTCCAGAATTGACTAACTGCGTTTTATTCTCAGAATGAGATTGATTGTTACTTGCCTATTGTGACAGAATACTTGAACTGGCCATGCATAGAGCTTTTGATCCAATGGAGAAAGATTTGTGACCATAATGGATCCTCAGGCTTTCATCAGGTTGTCAATAGGCTCCCTTGGGCTGAGAATTTCTGGAACAACTTTAAATTCTGCACAATCTGGACTCCAGGCATTCTCTTCTCCGTGTTCATGTGAGATACGACTTCGAGGTTTCCCTGTGCAAACAATAGCGGTCCCTTTGTTATCCTCACCTGAAGTGGCACCTGAAATTCACAGCATTGCCTCAATTTTTTATCTTGAAGAATCGGATCTGAAAGCATTACTGACACCTGGCTGTTTTTATGCTAATCAGGCATGTCTTGAGATTGCTGTTTTCACAGGGAGAAAGGGATCGCATTGTGGTGTTGGCATCAAAAGGCAGCAGATAGGAACATTTAAGTTGGAAGTAGGCCCTGAATGGGGTGAGGGGAAACCGGTGATTCTTTTTAGTGGCTGGATAGGTATTGGCAAAAACAAGAAGGAGAGTGGAAAACCTAGAGCTGAACTTCATTTGAGAGTGAAACTGGATCCTGATCCAAGATATGTGTTCCAGTTTGAAGATGTGACCACGTCGAGTCCTCAGATTGTTCAGCTGCAGGGCTCAATCAAGCAGCCCATATTCAGTTGCAAATTTAGTCGAGACAGGTGATATGAATTATGTGGTCTCTTCTTACATAATGTTTGTCAATTGCTTATCTTGCGTTTCCTAGATTGCTAAGATTTCCACATTCCTTTGGCTACAATGATTTTTGGAGCTGATTCTCAATTGAATATCTCCAGCCAGTACAACTTTGTATGTGCACAGTCCATGTGCACTATAAAGAACTTGAGAGGGAAAAAGAGGGGGAAAAAAAAACAGAAGTAACTGCAGTTTCTCTTGTACCCTATTTGATTCCCGTGAAGCATTTAGGGAGCAGTTCTTTTCCATGACAACCGTCTCATTTTGCACTCTGGTTTGGTATTAGTTTCTTTGTAGTTTAGTGGTCCAACAACTTAACATGATGCCCCTGCCATTGTTCTAATTATAAGGTCATCGTTAATGAAACTTTTGATGGTTATGAATTGACAGGGTAACCCAGGTAGATCCCTTGAGTACCTATTGGTCAACTTCCGATGATGGTGCTGATGTTGAAACAGAAAGAAAAGAACGGAAGGGGTGGAAGGTGAAGATACATGATCTTTCTGGCTCGGCTGTTGCGGCAACCTTCATAACAACTCCCTTTGTGCCAGCAACAGGTTGTGATTGGGTTGCTAGGTCCAACCCAGGAGCTTGGTTGATTGTTCGTCCAGATGCTTGCAGGCCTGACAGCTGGCAGCCATGGGGAAAGCTTGAGGCATGGCGTGAACGTGGCATCAGAGACTCCATTTGCTGCAGATTTCACCTCCTGTCTGAAGGCCAGGAAGGTGGCGAGGTTCTCATGTCTGAGATCCTCATCAGTGCTGAAAAGGGTGGGGAATTTTTCATAGACACTGACACGCAGTTGCGAACTGCAGCAACTCCAATACCAAGCCCACAAAGTAGTGGAGATTTTTCAGGACTTGGTCCCATTGTTGGTGGTTTTGTTATGAGCTGTCGAGTGCAGGGGGAAGGGAAGCACAACAAGCCATTGGTTCAGTTGGCCATGCGACATGTGACATGTGTGGAGGATGCTGCAATCTTTATGGCACTTGCAGCTGCAGTTGATCTTAGCATTGTAGCTTGCAGGCCTTTCCGTAGAAAGCTCAGAAAAGGGTCTCGCCATTCTTTATGAAAAACACAAACTAAGGGGATTGATTTTCATGAACAAAGAATGGCTCTGTTTTACTCTCTTTTTTCTTTCATTGTTGTAAAATTGGAAATGTACAGGAACTCTTATTTACCTTTTCCCGAAATTGTCAACTCAATCATATGGTACAAGTTCAGCCACATGAAAACTTTGCCCAGGATTCATTTTCGGGACTTAATGCATATGAAAATAACTTGCTTTATGGGTTTCAAACTCTGTGGCGGCTTTGCCATTGAAAACCTTTTTTCAAGTTAGCTTGACACAATCTTTCTTTCAGGAAATTGTCAAATACATTCCCAGCTTGACCTCAGAAAAGGGATTAGTTTTTAAGGGGCATCACATTGTGGCTCTAGACAAGGGCAACGCAGGTTTGCAGGTGTAGAGAATCTTTATGCCGACTGTCCACAAATATCACCACCGATTGGTTGCTCTGCCGTTTTAGTAGCCATAGTTGTAGCCGAATCAGCAGGTGGCGTAGAGCAATGTCTGTGGGGTGGGGGACTCCACCAACTACCTCGA
>Ga0307517_10013277_pt1 | contig 11205 bp, 14 predicted proteins | sample 23_EM_MG_FD_194515 | JGI IMG/M metagenome (GOLD analysis project Ga0307517, IMG submission 194515) | Populus trichocarpa ectomycorrhiza microbial communities from riparian zone in the Pacific Northwest, United States - 23_EM | ecosystem: Host-associated > Plants > Roots > Unclassified | place... | reverse complement strand
CCCAAACGAGTCCCCGGAGAGCCTGGCCGCCATGCGTGAGAGTGATCCCGGCCGATTCCACTCCCACCTTCAGGGCGCCCTGAGACGGATGCGAGCACACCGAGATGACGACACTGTATCCCCGGCTCTCTGACGCCGAAGGGCGAGTCTTGCTCGCCCGAATCCAACACCAGAATGTCGCCACTCTGGTCAGCGAGGCCCGTCTCGACCACCCGAAGATCTACGCCCCGACCGGCGGCATTCCTGCTCGCCGCGAACACCTAATGGCCCTCGCAGGCGCAATCCGGGGCTGCGCCCGGGAGTTCGGCTACCCCAACCGGACTACTCAGGACAGCCGCGCCTTTGACCGTGCCCTAGCCGCCGTTGTGTTCGAGAGCACCGTCATGGCTCCGGCTGAGGCAGCAGCGCCCGAGATATGGACGTACATGGCGACTCGGTTGGTACCGGATGTCGTCATGTGGCGCTGGCAGCCGAGATACAACGAGGAAAGATGGATCGGACGAGGTCTGGTCCGTCACACGCTTGGGCGACTCTGGTGGCAGGCCTATGCCCTTGGGCTGTCGACCGATGACGGTCGGGACTATGGCCTTCTCGCCACGCTCTCCGAGAGGGATCTCAACCAGGTCTTCGAACGCCGCAGTATCGGAGGTACACCCATGCTGGCGCGGGCGCTCGTTGCAGAGCTGGCCGATCCCCGTGTCGCCGAATCAGGCCGCCCCCGGCGCGATGTCGTTGGAGACGTGACCAAGCGAGTGTGCCGACTGATTCCCTTCACCTCGTTCCTCACACTCGACGAGCCGCAGGTTCGCCAGCGAATGCGAGATGTCATCACTGAATCTCTCACGGCTATCGGGACTCAACGTCCGACCGCCCATGCGACAGACTCTGCAGGGTAATTCTCAATACCTGGCTAATGTCCTCCCCGAGGTCGAGTTTATGATCGATCGCGATTCTTCCGCTCTTCGACTGCCGCCCTCATGTCGCACGTGTGGTCAGCCCTGGGAGGTCGTTCGGATCCGCTCAGGGAGAACGATCCGGCCGGCGCGGGTGTCCGACACGGACGCCCCGACTAGGACTTGAGCAGTAGTGAGGTCGTGCCAAGCGGCCAACGCGATCCCCCTGATACGGGAGAGGTGCCAGCCACGAACTGCGCCGCGCGATCGGCTGCTCGTGAGTTTTCTGTTTCTCCGCTCCCCGCTTCCGTGCCGCCTGCGACTGTTCAGCAAAGGCACGGTGCTTGAGCTGAACTGGGTTTCGTAGAGGCCGATCTTGTGTGTTTCAGGCGGCGTTCGGTGTCGCCTGGGAACGGTAGTGCTGGGTTTCGAATTCCTCGGGTGGGAGGTAGTCGAGGGCGGAGTGGAGCCGCTCGGTGTTGTACCAGCCGACCTACTGGATGACGGCGCGTTCGACCTGGTCAGAGTCCCGCCAGGGCCCGTGGTGCTCGATCAGCTCGGCCTTGAAGGAGCCGTTCAGGGCCTCGGCCATGGCGTTGTCATACGAGTCCGCGACGGAGCCGACCGAAGCAGCGGCGCCTACGTCCGTCAGCCGTTCGCTGTAGCGGATAGAAAGATATTGGGCGAGTTCAACCAGTCGTTGCAACACCGGGCTGTTGCAGCGAGCGTAGCTGCTCTTCGAAGACCTCGGCGGGTGTCCGCCAGCCGAGGGTCTTGCGGGGCCGGTTGTTGATCGCCATGGCGACGGCTTCGAGGTCCGTGGACGACCACCGGGACAGATCGGTGCGCATATGGGTGGCAAGCTGCCAGCCGACGATCATCGGAGTACACGTCGAGGACGAAGGCGACATAGACCCAGCCGGACCAGGTCCGTATATAGGTCAGGTCGGCGACCCACAGCTGGTTGGGCCGGCTCGCGGCGAAGCGCCGGTTGACCAGGTCCGGCGGGCGCGGGGCCGCCGGCTCGGGAACCGTGGTGCGGCGGCGCTGCCCGCGGATCACGCCCTCCAGGCCGTCCTCGCGCATCAGCCGTTCGACTGTGCAGCGGGCCGTGATCACGCCCTGGCGCCGCAGCTGGCGGTGGATCCGCCGGGCCTGATGGCCGACCGGGCCTGGGATCTGCCAGCCGCCGGCGGAAGCATCCTGGACCAGTGGCCGACCATCGCGGCCGCCGTCTCGTCGCGCCTGCCCGAGCACGTCCAGGCCGTCGCCTTCCACACGGAGAACGGGCAGCTGGACCTGCGCCCGGACTCGCCCGCATACGCCACCCAGCTACGCCTGATCACCGCCCGAATCATCCACGCGGCCAACGAGGCAGCGGGCAGCGAGGCAGTCCGTACGGTCCGTGTCCTTCCGGTCGGCGCCCTCGCCCCGAAGAGCACCACGGCGACCTCCGCGCAGGCCCCGGCGAAGGCCTGCGCGGCCGCGTCCGAAGCACCGGTCACGGGGTCGAAGACGGCCTCGGAGGGGTACCGGCGCGCACTCGCCGCTCACCAGATCGGCAAGAGGAACCGGGTGGTCAACCCGGCGATCCGGGCCGCCGCGGAGCGGCAGACCCGCGAGCAGGCCCGCGAGCCCGAAGAACTCTTCGGCGACGGCCGCCAGGCCCTCGAGGAACTACGCGCCAAGGCCGCGCGGGAAGGCTCCAGCGATGCGAGCCGCGCACGAGCCTTGCAGCGACTGGCAGCCGAGCGGGCCGGCCTGCCGACCGTGAAGGCCGCTCCCGCCGCAGTCCCATTCAGTCGGACAGCATGAAGGCCGCTGCCGCAGAGCTTGACCAGCTGCCACCCAGGAGACCCCACTGGCGGCGACCCCTGGCGGCTGTCAGGAGCTTGGTTCCTTAGCGCCTCGCCGGGGAACCCGCCCGGAACCTGGTGAACGCGTTAAAGGAGAAGGCGGGCGGTTACTGGGACAAGCTCCGTAACGACAGCCGTGTCCAGGGCTTCCTCCGCACCGTCTCGATCCGCGTCGTGGAGAGGATCAGGGACGTGTCGCAGGCCGCCCTCGACCGGCTCCAGCGCGCCGACGACCCGGGCCGTGAGCTCCCGACCGCGGCGCTGCTCAACCTCGGCCTCGCCACTCGCGCCTACACCCGGCCTGACCGCGACCGGCCCGCAGGCCCTGGAGCGACTGCCGGGGGAGAGGTGAACATCCCGCACCTCCAGCAGATGGGCGATGCGCTCAAGCGCGCCAACGGCCTCGGGCCGGACGGACAGGGCGCGCGGGCGTCCTCCGAGGCGGCGAAGGCCCGCTCGACCACGAGCCGGAAGAAAGGGCCGAAGCGCCCCGTCGGCGGCGGAGCGGGGGAGCAGGCCGGACACCTTCGGCGGCAGCCTGGCAGTGAGCGCCAGCGCGGGCCCAAGCCGGGCCGGTAGATGAAGCCCGGAGAGCTGACGGGTGGACTGTCAGCCCCCACGGCGATCCCTAACTCACCTCTTAAGAGGTGAGTTAGGGTGAGATAGGAGTTCGAGGCCTAGGGCCTGTGTGGAGTTTCGATCACTGCTGTGATCCGAGGTGCCGGATCCAGAGGAGCCCGGCACATAATTCGAGTCCGGCCTGGTAGCTTTCAGGCTTTTTGTCGTAGCGGACGGCGAGGCCGCGCCAGTCCTTGATCTTGTTGATGGTGCGTTCGACGCTGTTGCGGAGCTTGTACAGCTGCTTGTCCCAGGTGACAGGCCGCCCGCCGCGTGAGCCGCGGTTCTTGCGGTGGGCGGCCTGGTCCTTCTTCTCGGGGATGACCGCTTTGATCCCGCGTCCGCGCAGGTGGGAACGGTTCTTGCGGGACGAGTACGCCTTGTCGCCCGCGACTGCGTCGGGCCGGGTGCGGGGCCGGCCGACCGGGCCGGGGACGCGGATCTTGTTCAGGACGGGGATGAACTGCGGACTGTCACCCGCCTGCCCCGCGGTGATCTTGAGCGAGAGGGGCAGGCATTGCGGCACGCAGGACAGGTGCGTCTTGGTGGTCAGTCCGCCGCGGGAACGCCCCAGGTCAGCGGCAGCGAGTCGGGCCCTGCGGCGACGTCTTACACGTCGTCGCTCTTCCCGCTCCTGGTCTATTTGCCCGTCTTGTTCCTCGCTGGTGCCCCCTTTTCCGCGGCGGCCTTCTCCACCGCGTCCAGGGTCTCGGGATCCATGATCATCCCCGCGGCGTCATGATGAGCCCGGACGGTGGTCGAGTCCACGCTGACCAGCGATAAGTCCACCAGGCCCCGCTTCGCCGCCTCGGCGACAGCACCCTGGAACACCGCAGTGAACACCCCGGCATCCCGCCACTGCCGAAACCGGCCGTAAACGGTGGGCCAGTGCCCGAATCGTTCGGGCAACTCCCGCCATTTCGCCCCGTTCCTGAACCGCCACACGACGCCCTCGAAGTGCGCCCGCAGGTTCTCCGGGTACGGCCCGTACTCACCGACCGGCAGGAACGGCGAGATGAACTCCCACTCGGCATCCGAAAGTTGAGGTCGAGACACCCCACCGTTCTACCCCAAGGGCCCCGACCTTCCCAGGTCGGGACCCCACGAGATCACAACTCCACACAGGCCCTAGGACCTGTGTGATGTCGTGATCGACCTTGCCGATCCGGATCCGCCCTACACCGTCACGCGCGGTCAACCGGCTGAAGGACTGGTGCGGCATCGCCACACGCTTGGACAAGACACCCGAGAGCTGCCTCGCCGGCCTTGAGCTTCGCGCTTCGATGGTCTGGCTCGAAGACCTCCTGTGAACAGCCGATTGATCAGGACATCACACAAGTTCTAGAGATCTTTAACGGTGGGGGTTCTTCGCCTGGTGACGGCTGACGTGGGGTTCGCTATGCCGGATGTATGAGGTATCCCGATGGTGGTGGGCTGACGGCTGAGGAACGGGCCCGGCGTGAGCAGGTGCGGCTGGCGGCGGCCGAGTTGATCGAGGCGGGGGCCAGTGATCAGGAGGTGGCGCGGCGTTTCCGGGTGACGCGGGTGTCGGCGAACCGCTGGAGGCGGGCCTTGGCCTCGGGTGGCAGGCAGGCCTTGGCCTCGAAGGGGCCGGGCGGTGCACGCTGTCGGCTTGCCCCGGCCCAGCTGCGGGCGCTGGAGGCACTGTTGGACGGCGGTCCGGCCACGCATGGCTGGAGTGAGGACCAGTGCTGGACGCTGGCCCGGATCGCCGAGGTCGTCCGCCGCCGGTTCGGGGTGGATTACACCCTGGCCGGGCTGGACCTGCTGCTGCACCGGATCGGCTGGAGCGTGCAGGTCCCGGCCCGGCAGGCCACCGAGCGCGACGAGTCGCGGATCGCCGGGTGGAGGGACGAGCAGTGGCCCGTCATAAAAGGACGGCGGCGGACCTGGGCGCCTGGCTCTGCTTCGAGGACGAGGCAGGCCAGGGCCTGAGGCCGCCCAAGGGCCGCACCTGGGGCCGGCGCGGTCACACTCCGGTGGTGCGGGTAACCGCAGCGGGCACCAAACGTGTCTCGCTGGCCGCGCTGATCTGCACCAAGCCCGGCCACCGGGCACGGCTGATCTATCGCACCCACATCGACCGCGGACCTCGCAAGGACCGGCGCAAGGGCTTCACCGAGACCGACTACGCCGCCCTCCTGGACGCCGCTCACCAGCAGCTCGGCGGCCCCATCGTCCTGGTGTGGGACAACTTGAACACGCACGTCAGCCGCACGATGCGGGGGCTGATCGCCGCCCGATTATGGCTGACTGTCTACCAGCTGCCGCCGTACGCACCGGAACTCAACCCGGTCGAGGCGGTGTGGTCCCACCTGAAGAGATCCCTGGCCAACCTCGCCAAGCAGAACATCGACCAGCTGACCGCCCTGGTGAAGACCCGGCTCAAACGGATGCAGTACCGACCCGGCCTCATCGACGGCTTCGTCGCCAAGACCGGACTCGACCTCGCACCGCCATAACCCCCGCCGTTAAAGATCTCTAGGAGGGGCTAGGCAAAGGTCGTGCAGTGCTGACCCCAACGACGACCTTGCCCAGCTCGTTTAGCGACCTTGAGATGAGGCGCAGGTTTTCATTCATGCGCACCCGCTGGTCTGTGTCGAAGCACTCGGGCGCCTCGGTCAGCACTCCCTGAATGTCTTCTTCCTCGTTAGTCAGCCGCACATACAACTGCTTGGCTTCGATTCCCCGATACGGACCAATCAGGACTCGTTCCGCGTCGCTTCTAGCGTCGTTCCGATATGCCTGCGCGACGACTGGACTGCACTGCTTGATCTCATCCATGGCATCACGTGTCGCCAGCCATGGAATCCAGCTAATCGTCGCGCTCACCATGAAGGATCCGAGTGCGACGTAAAGCGCAATCCTTGAGTCCCGGACTGCCTTCTGAATTCCCAAAAAGGTTCTCGGAACACGAGGCTGACGCACCCTCGGACCCATGCATGCCCCTGACGGTCAGACGGTTATGGCCAACGCGCGGCGTGATCACGCGCCCTAAGACAGCTCACGTTCGTTCATCTTGGAGCCCATCCCCGCCAGGCACCGCGATGCCAACTCCGCCACGCCGCCAGGGTCATGCTCATGGCTCAATCCTACTATCTAATAAACCCCGAGCTCACAGCGCCGACCCGGCATGGCCTCTCCTCCTACCGGCCCCGCATTGCACCCCGCTCCCCCACACACCAACCAACCCAACGAACTGATCAGCCCAGCCCAACCAACCCCGGCCTGATCAAAAAAACTGATCCTGGACATCCAGGCGCTGGCCGCGCTCGGGCTCGGCTGGGCGGCATCCTGACGCTGTCGGACGACGGGGACCCCGTGCGCGCATGCGGCCCAGGGTCTTCCGCTGCTCCGAGCCTCCCAGGCTGCGCCCCCTGCAGCTACGTGGCGGCCGAGGGGTTCTGTGAGGCGGTCCAGCCGCGTGTAGAGGGCCCACCCGAGACGGGCGCGGTTCTGGGCGCAGCGGGCGGTGCCCTCCAGCGGTGCGGACAGGCAGCCGTCGGCTTCGCGGAGGACAACTTCGGCGAGGGGCGCGGCCGTCGCTCTTGGGCAGTGCGGCGGCGTGGCGCCGGACATCGGTGGCCACGGCGCGGGCGTGCCCGGTCAGTTCGAGGGCGATCTGCTCGTAGTCGCGGGGTTCGAGGTGCGGGTTCTTCCAGGCGAGAACGGCCGTGACGAGCGCACCCACAGCTCCTCCATTTCCATGTACCTGCCCGGATATCGTCTAACCCATGGCTTCCCGCGAACACCCACCGCTTCCCGAGTCGGTCCGTCACGGTCTGCGCGCGATCGTCTTTGACACGAACTCCTTTCCCCGCGGTGGGCTCGACTTGGGCCTTCTGCAGGAGTGGGCGCAGCGAGCCTTGGATGATGGGTTCGAAGTCTGGGTTCCGGAGCCGGTGCTGTGGGAACTCGCGGAACACGCCGCTGGATCATGGGAGGCTTGGCGGGCGAGTACGAACCGGGCTAGGAAATCGATGCAAGCGGCCGGGCTGAGGATTCCCTCGGACGATCCGTACTCCTCGCGTGCGGAGGTGATGGCTGCCGTGGACGCATCTGTTCGAAGCCTTGCTCCGTCCGTCCGGATCATCGCCCTCGACGGTGATCTAGCAGTAGAGGCGCTCCGTGACCAGGTGCAAATACGCTCGCCTGCCAAGAAGAAGAGTGACGTCAAGACGGGCGCCGCCGACAGCGCGTGGATCAGGCAGGTGTTGCGGGCCGCCGACGACGACATCGCCTCCTTCGTGATCGTGGGGGCGGACGCAGATGTCTACGACGCCTTCAAGGACTGGAACCTCCCGAAGCCGCACATGGTGCCTCTGCAGGCGCTTCAGGGAACGCTCTTCGTCCTGGAGGCTCCGAGCAACGAGACCAAGGACGCTTTGGTGCGGTTCCTCCAGGGCATGGTGGGCCAGCCGCTGGAGGCGGGGCGTACTCCGGATGAAGACCTGGCTCTGGGCCAGGTCGGAGTTCTAACCGAGCTTGTCGACGATTGGGAAGATGACCAGATTCGCGACGTGGAGTTTGGCCGTGTCAGGGCCGTCGTGGGTATGAACGAAGTGAAGATCAGCCGGAGAGGACTGGCCACCGCGCAGGTGTTCCTCTTGGTCGAAGCCGAGTACAGCGGCTGGCGGATCGACGAAGGCGGAACTCTGGTTGCCCACTCATCGAACATCCCGCAGATCCTGGTGCGGGACGTTCTCAGCTTCACCCTCGATGGCGGCGCGGTCACCCGTGCCCGGTCCGAGACTGGTCAGGCCATGGCATACCGAGCCGATAACCACGCCTACAGCGACCCGTCGGATGCGCTCTACGAGCTCATCGACACCCTCAGGCTGATCCCGGGGGCTGAGGAAGATCTGGAACTGATGGTCGACGATAAGGGTTCCACGACGTACACCAATGGCTTCGACCTCGCGCTGGAAGTGGAGCACGGCGGTGGAGATCCTCATTGGACAGCCACATTCACTCTGTCGAAGGAAGAGTGGTCGGCCACCCTGGAAGTGCGCTGCGAGTGGGACTCCCTCCGTGTCCCGTACGAGGATCCCGACATCTTTCCCGCATATGTCCTCACCTCCGACGAGGCCTATGACCGGAACATCCCAGCCGAATGGGCACCGGCCGCCTGGGTCATCAACCACATGTGGCCCCCCGAGCCCACATGACCGCACCGGCGCCCACAGCCACGCTCGCCACCCTCGGACTCGACAGGGCTGCATGAAGCAGGGTCGGAGCGGGGAGTCGTCCAGGGTGTCTTCACCTCACCCTGCGGCGCTTCAAAGAGCCAGGCGCGGTTCTGGGCGCAGCTCGCGGCGCCTTCTGTCATCTATCGGTGCGGGGGCGGCCGACGGTTCGCGGAGGATGACTTCGGAGGGCGATGCGGCCGTGGTTCTTCGGCAGGGCGGCGGCGCAGCGCTGGACGTCGGCGGCGACAGACGCCAGAGCCGTGACGACAGGTCGGTCAAACCCTTGGCCCCGCGCGCCGGGCGCTTGACAGAATCTGGCAGGTGAAGGCAGCTCAGATATCCCGGCAGCACCTCGTCTCCCAGGCCCTCCTCAGACAGTTCACGATGCCTGGGCCGAGAAGCAGCGGCAGGCAGCTACTGCCCGTCGACGTGTCTAACCCGGAACGCCGGAACAAGCTGAAAAGCTCACGGGCGTGCGGCTGGGCCGAGGACTTCGTGGCGTTCGACTCACCGTCTGCCGAGGCTCTGTGGGGATCGGTGGAGACGCGTGCCCCCACGGCGCTCGCGGCCGCGCAAGCCGGCACTCCTGTCAAGGGACGGTTCTTTCGGTTCTGATCCACTCTCTGTGGAGCGGTGACTGGGCGTCACAGATCCCTGGAAGAATGGGTGGTCGTGTGACTGCAGCGTGCTCTGGGCCGCCTTCTCCCATTTGTCGACGCTGACGGTGGAGGAGGTCGTGGTGGACAACGACCTGATGACCCTCTCGGCGCGTACCGCGACGCGGCAGGCCGTCTGTCCGGGGTGCGGGATGGTGTCGGGCCGTGTCCACGGCGGGTATCGGCGGCGTCTGGCGGATGTGGCGGTTTCCGGGCACCGGACCGTGATCGACCTGTTGGTGCGTCGGTTCATATGCCCAGCTCAGGATTGTGATCGCCGGACCTTCGTCGAGCAGGTCGACGGGCTCACCGAGCGGTTCGCACGGCGCACGGCGCCGCTGTACCGGATCCTGGAGAAGATCGCCCTGGCCCTCGCTGGGCGCCCGGCAGCCCGACTGGCCGCGCACCTGTCCATCCCGACGAGTCCGAACTCCCTGCTCAGGATGCTGCGCAAGTTCCCCGACCAGCCGCTCGGCACCGCGCCGCGAGTACTGGGGATCGACGATTTCGCATTCAAGAAGGGCCATGTGTACGGAACGATCATCTTGGACATGGAGACGGGCGAGCGCGTGGACGTGCTGCCTGACCGCACCGCGGAAACGCTCACCGCCTGGCTGCGCGCGCATCCCGGGACGGAGATCGTGTGCCGGGACCGGGCCAGCGCGTATGCCGAGGCCGTCCGCACCGCCTGCCCCGACGCGATCCAGGTCGCAGACCGGTTTCATATCTGGAAGAACCTGTGCGAAGCGGTCGAGAAATGCGTCCTCGTGCACCGCGCCTGCCTGACCGAGCCGACCAAGGACCCGGAGGCGGACGAACCGGGGCCGACGGTGGCCCCGGACACGGAGGACAGCGGGAACGCGCTTCCCGTACCGGCAGTGCTGGAGGGCCTGCGCGCCGTCCAGCGCCGCGAGCGCCACGCGGCGGTCCACACCCTGTTCGGCAAGGGAGTGGGGATATCCGCGATCGCCGAAGCACTCGGCCTGGACCGCAAGACGGTCCGCCGCTACGCGCACGCGGCCACCCCCGAGGACCTGCCCGCTGGCGATGGCAAGCGCGGGAACCGGGTCCAGCCCTACCTCGGCTACCTGCACCAACGCTGGAACGAGGGCTGTACGGACGCCGTCCGGCTCTGCGCGGAGATCCGCACCCTTGGCTATCGCGGCAGCGAGCGCACCGTCCGCCGCCACCTGCAGACCCTGCGTGCCAGCGGTCAGCCCGCGCCGGCCGCGAGCGGGGAACTGACCGTCCGACAGGCGACACGGCTTCTCACCAGCCATCCGGACCACCTCGACGAGAACGGCACGCTCAAACTCAAGGAAGTGCTGGCCCGCTGCCCGGAACTGGACGGCGTCGCATCCTGCGTGAGCACCTTCGCCGAGATGATGACCGAGCGCCGGGGCCAAGACCTCAGCGACTGGCTCAAACGGGCCGAGGCCACCGGCTTCCCCGCCCTGGCCAGCCTGGCCCGCGGCCTCCGCCACGACTTCCAGGCCGTCACCGCCGGCCTCACCCTGGAATGGAACTCCGGCCGCGTCGAGGGAAACGTGAACCGCATCAAAAGAATTAAAAGGGACGGATATGGTCGCGCTGGCTTCGACCTCCTCCGCCTCCAGATCCTCCACGCCGACTGAACAAAGTGACACTCAGTCACCGCTCCACAGAGAGTGGTGTCGGCGTACGAGTTGAAGTGCAGAGCCGCGTACGGATGAACGTGCAGAGTTGTCAGGCCACGTCGGTCTCCCGCTCGATGGCTTTGAGGCGGTTCTTGAGCCGGTAGCTGGGTCCGTTGATGGAGATCACGTCGCAGTGGTGCAGGAGGCGGTCGAGGATCGCGGTGGCGAGGACTTCGTCGCCGAAGACCTGTCCCCATTCAACTGGGGCTGGCACTTGTTCCTCATCGTGAGAGTGCCCTGCGACCTGGCCGTTTTGGGGGTCTGGGTGCCTCTTTGATTGTCTTGCTGACAACGCG
>Ga0307517_10013276_pt1 | contig 11205 bp, 4 predicted proteins | sample 23_EM_MG_FD_194515 | JGI IMG/M metagenome (GOLD analysis project Ga0307517, IMG submission 194515) | Populus trichocarpa ectomycorrhiza microbial communities from riparian zone in the Pacific Northwest, United States - 23_EM | ecosystem: Host-associated > Plants > Roots > Unclassified | place... | reverse complement strand
AGCAACGGACTTGGCTACGTCCTTCGCGTAGACTATCGTATAGGCATATTCTGGGCTCAGATTTGATGCCATTGCCGTTGTACTCCCTCTCTCGCTCTCCTTTGCCTCTGGTTATTGTGCTGTGCAAACCTTTTCTTTTTCTTTTTGATAAATACTGCGCAAGCTAGCTAGGGAGAGAGAGTCAGAGGCTTCGTTACTGAATCCGCGATGGATTAGACACGTAGTCAACGAATTAGTTACACGTGGGCTTCGTGCATATCTAAATAAATCGCACGCTTTCAGCTTGGAGCACCTGGCATCATGGATCCACTTGGCAGAGAAATTGTTGTTAGTGGAAATTTGTAATGCCATGGAAGTCCACGTGATTTTAAATGTTGTCTTATTATTTAAAATTAAACGTAAATAACGTTAACTACTCAAATTTTAAATTTAATTTTTAAAAATTATTATATCGAGTTTTATGAATCACTAAAAGCTTACATGATCGTTAATTTCAGGACCTATAAAATTAGTTGAGATACACGCAAACTAATCAGAACACCCATATTAATTTTTAAAAAAATTACAATTAAATCTTTACATTTATTTTGAAATCCTTTCATTCAATCATGCAATAACTTCCCTTAAAATCAATGATCAAATACATGATCATTATCCGGCTTTGTAGAATCAATATTCTACTGTTTTTAAATTTAATTAATAAATAAATTGAGTTTATATATGAAAAATATATAAGATTTAAATCATTTTATTTTTATAATCTCTTCGTTTTTCTCTTATTCCTTTCAAGTGTCTCTAAAAACAAATTAAGTACATGTATTTTTTAAGAAGTTAATTAGTTTTGATATTACTTTCTTTTTAGTGTAATAAATCAGAAAAATTAAATCTAATTTACTTTTATATCATTTTAAAAAATTAAAATTCTATTTAAAATTTAATTTTGGAAATTTAAAATAGTTTCATTTTCATTCCAAAATGCTGAATGTTTATCGATTAGTGCATGCCACGCGCCATTAACTTTAACGGGAAACTCAATAGAATTTTATCCCGTGAAAAACCCAAATACTTTTTTTAAGCTCCAGTTAACTACACGATTTAATTATGGATGAAATCAGCACATTGGTGGTTTCCTCCACTGTTCAATTGTGGATCAATTCAACAAGATTTTTTTCCTACACATAACTATACTTCACACAAAGGGGATAATATTATATTAATAACAAGTGGTTATTTATTATTTATTATTTTTATAATATCATATTACCAGCATTATTAAAATCACAACACCAGAACTATCATCCTGTCACTAATATCTTTCCAGCATTATAATCATCGTCATTATATCCTCATGATTAATGAAAATAATCTAAAAGATATGAAGAAAATATTATACACATATATATTATTTACTTTTTCACATTTTACCTTTGATCAATTGTTCAAAATTTTGCTTTAGTTTTTGAATTTGAACGTACAACATTTTCTTTTCACAATTAATCATTTTTAGCCCTAATTCAAGTACAATTTGATTATGAGAACAAAATTAAAATACAGGAGATCAAAATAGAAAATATACTATAGATGAAAAAAATTCTCAATAATTTTAAAGTTCATATAAAAAATTTAGTTTAATTCTCAAACTTTACAAATTATACATATTCGATCTCTCAATATGATTTTCAATTTGATTTTCATACAGATATTCATTTTTTTTTTATTTTTTGATCCCTGCTTTGGGAGATAAGAGAGAGAGATTGCGAATTTCATTGATGGAAAAAAAAAAAGTACCAGTGATACCAATTCAGGCCACCAAACACAATCGACCTTCATGTTAAGTAATTCCCCTCGATGAGAAGAGTTCAACCTGCATGTTTTTTTCTAACCCTGAGAGTGTCTAAATACATTTTTTAATAATAAAATTACTTTGTTACTGTAAAAGCAAAAAACTATATATGCATTTGGTCTAAGGGCTTTTTTGTTTTTTAAATATTATCTGCATAGTAAAATTATATTAATACCCTTAAAAACAAAGAACAATAAAACCTGCATAAGAAGACATTTTTGTCTTTTTATTTTTTTATAAATAATTAAGTTAGTAATTGCCTTTAAATTCAAAAAAAGAATAGAAGCATTGTTCCAAGGATATTTTTTGTATTTTCATTATGTTTTTTTTATTGAAATAAATATTATTTTTAATTGTCAAAGATTTAATATTATTTTAAAAAAAAATTATATAATGCATGAAACATATACATCGGTGCGTGATAACCCCGCACCATTCAAACAACGAGTGTGAGGGTGTTTGATTACCAAAATCAATCAATGATGATGGTATTAGTTTATCCCTAATCAATCTTGTAATACCCCATGACTCATTTGGAAAGTCGATTTCACAATAAAAATCCCCTGGCTCATATTAGTTTTTTTTTTTTTAGTTTAACGTGGGTGTTCGAGCCAGCTTGCATGCACCTCGACTAATCCCACGGACCCTAAAGTTAACGACCATATAAGCCTCCAGTGGCCATCATATGAGCAACCACATGGCTCGAACCTGAGACCACAGAGGGAGCAAACCTCTTGGTCCCAAACTTTTATCACTGGGCCACCACCTAGATGGTTTCATATTAGTTTTTTTAATATATACTTACCATAACCATACCTTTCATCTTACTTCTTCGTCACTAACTTTTATTTTAATATTATCATTAACTTTGTTACTTTTACCGACATTAGCTTTATAACCTTTATAAATATATATAAATTTTATAATTATTATTCCATTATAGTTACTTCTATAATAATAATAATAGTAATAATAATAAATTATTAAATAAATTATTATTGTTATAGTTTATATTTACCAATAAAATAATAATTATTGTTAATCTAATATTACTATAACTATTATCATCATTGTTATAATCTTATAAATTATTACAATATTTTACTCACCATCATAATTAAATACACCATTTATTCATTTTATATTTTAACCAATAATATATTTTTATATTTAATAAATTACATTAAGCATGAATGATTTTTTAACATATTTTTTTTGTTAAAAAATAGTTTTTTTAAAATAAAATAAAAAATTATTTTTTATTTTTAATTATGTAGAAACAAAATATCAAAACAATTATGTAGAGACCAAAAATCTTACATATAAAAAAAAATTAAAAGGGTATAAAATTGAAAAAAAAATTATAATTTCATAAATTATTTATAATAAAATGAATAAAAATAAAAAAAATAGAAATCAAATACGACATATATAAAAAATTAATTAAAAAAGAATAAGAGAAAAAAAAAATAATAAAAATAATAAGAGCTTAAATTTATATAAAAATTAAATTAGATTAAATTTCAAAAGATAAAATTAAAAAATAAATAAAATATTTAAAACAAAATATATAATAATCAGAACACTGACAATCAACGAATAATGTAATATTTTGGAGTTTTTTTTATAATTTCTAGAAAATTCTTTTCAAAAAACTAAAACAAAAATTATTATAAAAATGAAGTTAAATTTTTTCATTCAAAAAATATTTTTTATTAATTAATTTTCCTAATAATAAATAAAGACGAGAAAAGTTAGAAAGTGATCTCAGGAAATTGTTTCCATGCATGGAACAATCGTGCCAAGTTTATAGATTTCACGACGACACTATTTTTGTTCGTATACGTGTCATCAAGGGAGCTGTCAATGGCTCACAGTCGACAATCTGGGTCCTACGCTTTCTCTAACTCTTTCAGTTAGTTGGATTACAGGGTAGTAAACTATACTTCTACCCTTACGATTTATCAATATTTTCATTTCTACTCTTATAGGTTGAAATTGATCAATCTTACCCCTACACCTTTAGAAAGTTTTAAATTTTACCAGTGAAAAAAGGTTAACTTTTGTAATATTTTTATTTTATTTTTTTCTTAATTTTATCTTATTTTACCCCTCAAATAACCACACACACACACACAATAAATATTCTAACATCTTGCCTAAACACTTGAAAACCTAAAAAAAAGAAAGAGAGAAAACTCCAAAACCAAATTCGAAAGGCCGGCTATTTAATAAATGGGTCAGATTGAAAACTAGATAGTCGGTTATTTAATAGTTGGGTGGATTGGAAAGTCGAAGGGTAATTCTGAAAAGTTTCAAACTATAGGAGTAAAAGCTTACCACTGCTAAATAAATAGGTTATAAATGAACTATTAGAAGACAAACAAAATAGCAACCAAACACAGTACAAATTGACAAAGGCTCTCTCTGCTCTTGTGTCACCTCCCTTCCTCCATAATAAAAGATCGAACCAAAAAGCTGTGTTTCCTACTCTGTTTCCCCTTCGAATCATCTTGTCATCGTTTGATCAGATCTTCATGAAGATTTTCCTGTGAGTGCTTTCTTTTCCCTTTGCTTTATTAGGCAGGATTTAATGATGCTGGGATTGAATTTAGGAATAGTTTGATTTGATGTCGGTATTTAGCTATCATAGCCACATATATTGTGCTGATCAGGGCCATGCTATTTTCAGATTGAAGTTTGCACAACAACCCTTTGATGAAATGCCACCAGTTTAAATAAGTGAAATAAATTGGGTGAACCCGCTTCCATGGGAGATCCTACGCATAAGTCTGTTAGAGATCAAGGGCAAGGGCAAGGGCAGACTGTTGTTTATAAGGGAAAAACAGTTGCCTCTGATCATAAATCATTTCCTCGGAGTGCTTGCAAGCTTATAGTTTATTCAAGACATGGTACTGGCCCAGTTGGTCAGGTAGCAATATTTTTACTCAAAGTTGCTACCTTAGAGACAGTACGAAGGGTTTCGAGGTCTAAATGTCCCCAGGTGTGGAATGGTCTTCAGGCTTTGCAACTCCTTTGCTATCCACCTTTTAAGTGGATTCAAAGATGGGCTCCCTTCAAGGGTTTGGTTAAAGGTGTACAGGTTGTTTCTTGCTTCGTACTTATTTTCTGTCATCGCAATCAAATAACATTGCTACTGGTTTATCAATTGTTTCACACATTCACTAGTTATTTACTTTCTTCACAATAACTGAAGGCAGACATTTTTACACTTATACTGAGGATTTTTATATTATTTTTAGTTTCAAGTAATTTGGTGTAGCTCAAATGATGGAAGTGGGAAAGCATTTACAAAATATAGTAGCTATGTGCTAAAGACACATTTCCTTTTATATATGCGTGGTTCTTCTAATGAATTACGTATAAAAAAATATAATATGAAAAGAGGCACTCTTGTATATAAGTAATGGTGTGGAGAAAGAGAGGGATGAGAGGGTAGAATCAGACAATGCTCTGGGGGTTTAAAGTTGCAGCAGGTGAAAATGCCATGGGATCCTGGGATAGAATGAAGAATTGAGCGAGCAGGTGTAATTGTAGAGTGATGATCGGTTAGGATTAGAAGGAGTTTTTGTGGATGATGTAATGGTGAGATTTGAGAGTATTAAGCCTTAGTGAGAGAAATCAGAGAGGGTTCCATGTGTTTAGAATGAGCCAAGGGTCCATAAATGAGCAAGTACTTACATCGAAGACAGGTTCTTCCACAAATAATGAAGCTTTGAATTTGATCAGTTAAAGGGAGACAAATGGTAAGAGAGTTTCGGTTTAGCTCACTTGTTGTCTGCAGCAGCCAAGTCAGTTGTGTCTTCATAAATAAGAAGCAATTATTGAAGAAGATCAGCACATATGATAAGAACCAATTCTATCACTGCTTGGTGTCAGCATTTGCTACTATCATCTTTGATAGTTGGTTCTCATCATAAGTGACAAATATAATCAACTGGAATCATGTGCTACAAAGAATCTGGGGACAGTTATATCCTTCAGCTTTTTTGCATGAAGCGGCTGTTGTCAAGTTCTTACATGCACCTTTGTGGTTGCAAGTCCAATACTTGAAGTGTCATGCCCAGCAATGACCCGTAATTGAAAGTTTTGCTTAGCTCATAATGATTTTTAATTTAAGGGGCTCTTTCTGCCATCAGCTATTTTTAGAACTTCAATTTCTTAACCCGTAATTTTCTTTTCTCTTGGCTTGTTGTCTGCATTTTCCTGTTATGGTTGAGGTCATAGTGAATAATTTTCTATTCTCTTCTTGTGATGATATATGCTGTTTATAACTAAGTATGATTTCCTGGAAATAATTTTATGTACTTTCCTGACTTGCTTATAGATGTTTTCGAGTCCATTATTAGTCCTTTCAGTTGCAACTGCTATATCCGATCAATCAAACTGCAGCGGTGAAAACTCAAATGGCTCCAATAATTCTCATGAAGCTGATTCAGAAACATCTTCTGAGTCACTCTCTGCACTTTCCTCTTTCGAAACAAGGTAAATAGATGTTTTCAATATTTTCAATAGGGTAAATTACAATAACCTTCCTGAGGTAAAACATAAAATTATAAAAACTATCCAAAAGTTTTAAGATTTGACATTAACCTCTTCACATGTCAAAAATGCGCTTAATTGATATTTAGAAAAATAGATAAACAAAAAAACTTAAAATATTTGAGAAAGAATATTTTAAAAAATCAAACAAAATTGATCGAAATTAAATAATGCAATTAATATTGTTCATCTACTAAAAAAATAATCATGTCCTATTTTTATGTATTCTTTCTCAAATTTCTGAAGTTCTTTAATTTAATTATCTTTTCTTAATAATAATTATGGGTGTTTTGGGTACAGAGGAGAGTTTATGTAATATTTTGTAAACATAAAGTTTTTTTTTTACATATCTTGAAACTTTTGGATGATCTCTGAAATTCTATGATATTGTAATTTACCTTTTTAAATGTTATAATTGTGGAGGTCTTATAACTTCTTTTTTTTTTTTTACTAAATAGGGTTAGTTCTTTCGATACTTTGTTAATGGAAAACAATAGTTATTTTTCTCCATTTTTATCTGAAACCTTTACCTTTTTAACATCTGCTCTCTTGATGAACTGGAATCACAAGAGCAAATCTACAATTTCTTATAAAAATAGTTTAAACAAGCAATTTAATCAATTTTAAAACTTGTAATGCGTGTTGTTGATGTTTGGTTTATTATTACATGAGAGATATGTTGTAAGTTGGTGACTAACTGATGAAGGTTTGAAATCTAGGACTAGTGATTTTAGGATTGTAATTTGAATTTTGATGTTCAATCTTGGGTTATGGGGTGTCAAATATAAACAAACAGGCTATTTGTGCCAACTGGAATTGGAAATTGCAGATGAAAGTTGGTTCTGTTGTGACCGGGTACTTCCTAACTTTGATTAAGAGCTTGTGTTGAGCTGTCAATTAACAATGGCCAGTTAAAACACATAATCAATAAATTCATTACACCTTTTAATTTTCTATTTGTTTTCTTCTCCACATCTACATCTGGTTTTTTTTCATCCTTCAACTGGTCCATGAACGAATTGGTTGACTTCGGAATTATATGTGGGCCTGGGACCTTGATTCTTGAATCCTAGTTCTGACAAAAACACCAGTTTACTGTCTGAAACAATGCAACACAGTTTCCAGTTTATTGGGTAAATGATATTTGGAAAAAAACTGTTTGGAAGATGCTGGGTTTGTAACCCAGATGACATTGAGCTGGATTTGGTCAGTTGATGTCTTGGGGCTATATTATAGTGGCTCAGTAAGTCCACGAGGAACTTGTTTTAGTGCTTGACATGACATGGGTTTTTGTTTTGGATGCGTCTTTGGTATGCTTGTTAGCTAGATATCTACCTGGCTCTCTTTTATTGATGTCTTTTCTTGGTCATTCATTGCTCAATAAGATTTAAGCTTATGGTCTTTTTTTCTCTTGATTATTGTCTGGTGGATGTATCGGTTTTATTTATTTTATATATGTTTTTGGTTATGATATTTTACTAAAGAAATTTGTTTGGGAACTTTGGTGTCCTGGAACTACTTCCGGGGATCTAGTTACAAGTTTATGGCTTTCATCTGATCTGCAGGACTTCTGACGTGGCCTCTCAAAGTCTAGCATCTGAAATTTGGTTGATACAACTGTACAGGGAGCTAGAAAATCAAGGAATTGCATTACCAGAAAGGTGGTTTTTCTCACTTATAATGTACCAGGAATGTGAAAAATATGTGCTGTGTGGTTTTCTTGTTCTGGATTCTAGGACATCATCTTGTTATGTACTTTACAGCCAATTAGTTCCATCATTGATCGTCTGTGTACTTCTTTATCAATCAAGAATGTGACCAGGCTCTGTGCTAAAGACCTTAACATGTTCTATCCATTCCATGCTTATTTCTGTTCTGGCAACTGTTTCTGAGCTCATCATAAATTTGTCATACAAAAACAGACATGTTCTAAGAAAGTTCAGATCCTTATCTGCTTCCTGGGTTTCAGCCTTATGTCAATGTCCAAAGATAATTCTCCTCATCCTCCAGTGACCCAGAATGAACTTCTAGTGCTATTCTTGTTCCTCTGCTGTATTAGGTCTCCGAAAAGTCTCATATACATCACTCAGCTGTCCATTTGGTTAATTTTCTCAAAGACATAACTTTTCCGCACTGGTTTGGAAACTCATTTCATAGTCTTAAATTCTTTGAACCTCTTGGCTTTTCTTGTTGCAGCTGACCATGACATGGATGTTTATGCAGAATTAATGAGGACGAGCTCCGTAGATTTTACTCCGCTGCAAATGGGGACTTTTCGTGCTTTTTATTGTCAATAAAGAAGACAATCCGTTGGAGGGAGACTTACAGAATTCTTTCACAACAAGAGCTTGAAAACTGGTCAAATATGGTCTTCTGGCATGGTCTTGATGTGCTGAACCGACCTTGCCTCATTGTGCGGCTTGGTCTAGCTTGCGCCAACTTTCCATCTCATGAGAGAGCTCGCTTCGCTCAAGCCATTAGTAAGTTCCTATTCTTTGACCATATATCATTTCACTTCTTGCCATATAGGCCATTGGATGCTGGCATCCAAATAAAAAGGTTTTCCTCACCAAAGATAACAAAGTATAATTGCTGTTCCATCTAAGCAGCACCTCAATTTTAGATTCTTCATTGGAGGCAAATCGATCATGTTTCTCACCTTCTAATGTCTGGTATGCTGGTTGTTTGCTAAAACTGCCCAAACCCTACTTATAAACTGGTCCTTATGGATGAGCTGAAGAGCATTGGTTGAATAACGTGCAATGTTGACCATTGATGCCTTTATTTATTTTCTATACTAAAAGCACCATCCTGCAAGGTCAACAATGTAGCTGGTTACTTGCCTGCTAAAAAAATGATTCGTTTTCTGATGATAGAAGGAATGGATTTGAACCAATGGAATATCTCCTTTTCAATTGCTTATGTGAGTTTGAATTTTGAAATAAGCTGTCAACGTTTTAGTATGTTTGTTCCATTAGTTTATCTATTTTGACATTTTCTATGTTCAATTTCAATATTAATGAAATGGATATGCACCAGTATCTCAGGTAGAGCATGGAATCCTGCATTTAGTTGATGAAGATAGTCCTCAGATTACCGTTCTCGTGGATTGTGATGGGCTATCGCCATTGAAAATACCTATGCAAATGATGAGATCCTGCTCTTCACTTCTGCATGATAACTTCCCCAACCGCCTTGGTCATTTGGTTGTTATACGGCTTCCTCCAGTAGTTCGAGTTATTGCTCAAACCTTTATCCAAGTAAGCATACTTTCTCATAAGGATCTGAATGATTGGTCTTCCTGTGTTACATTTTTCATTTTTTGTCGTTTTGGGTTGTAGAAACGAAGGGGGTATTACTTTTTATGAAGTTCTTGTCATCATGTAAAATCTGTGCCTTTATTCTCTCCCTTTATATGTCTAAACATGGATCTCTCGTTCTGTTCAGGTTCTAAAACCTGTCACAAGGAAGAAGCTGAGAATTGAAGGGAAAATGTACCACAGGGTTCTCTTGGAGTGCCTTAAGACACTCCCATCATGTCTTGGAGGTAATTGCAGTTGTGAGATATGTTCAGACGTTCGCATTATGCAGCAGCCACAATCTACAAATGAGATCAGCACAGCCAGTCCATTTTTTAGTGGTGGTGGGGAAGATCTTCCTTCACCACATCTGACTACCCAGGCTGATGTTCATGTTAATGATAACTGGAACCACCTGTTGAGAACTCTTGTAATTGGCATTCTTATGGTGTGGGTTCTTGTAGCTATCCTTGCCGGAATATATGATCCCGAACGCCATCTCTTTCAGTTTCCTCAAGGAAAAGAGTGAAGCAGACCTTCTGATTTCTCTTGCTGCCTTCATAATTTTCAGGTTAGCTTTTATTGTATACACCATAAAAATGTCAAGATATTGTTTTTAATAAAAATTGTTGTTTCTGCTTGTTGAATATCCGGTATTCTTGTATTCATAGTTGAGAATGTATATTATTGTTGTATGTATTCATGGTCTTACTAGCATTGTATTTTGTCTATAGCTGAATGCAATCTTCCAAGGAAGCAATTCTCTTTTACTCAGTGTCACTTTGTTGCGGCATAATATAGTTGCCCTCTTTTCTGTACGAAGGATGGATGAATGTGTCAGAATATGCAACCACAAGCAGTTTGTGATGCTTTTTGGCAAGGGACTAGCAAACTAGCATAGCTGCTTATTGAAGAAATAGATAAGAGACTATAATCTTGTTAGACAGTAAGAGGACAACCTTAACTGGTGATAAGGTCTGGCTAACCGGCCCTAAGACTCAACATTATCAGCTTTACATATAGTATCTATGGTATTTATGGTGTTTGGGATTGCAATTCAACTATTTTTTTTAATTTTAAATTTTTTTATGTTTTTTTTATCGGTTTGATGTGTGTCAAAAATAAATTTTTTAAAAAATATTATTTAGATTAATTTTAAAGTAAAAAAATACTTTAAAAAATAATCTTCATCATTACACTTGACGTACAATCAAATTACACTAAAAGTCTCGACGAATACAATTTGAAGAGAACCCTGAGAATTGTGGAAAATTCCATCACAATTTTATCCCATATAAAATGAGAAATTTTTTAGTGTTAAAGAGTAACTAATTACATGTTATTAGTTATTTTTTTATTCACTTTTTTTTAAAAAAATAGAGACAGTAGGAGAAAAATACTAGAAAGACATTTTTTTATTTTTTATGGGTCACAAGTTTATTTTATCTCGTCTGTGTGTCTGCCTCTCTCTATTTTTTTTTTTAAAGTAGATTAAGGAAA
>Ga0307517_10013275_pt1 | contig 11205 bp, 4 predicted proteins | sample 23_EM_MG_FD_194515 | JGI IMG/M metagenome (GOLD analysis project Ga0307517, IMG submission 194515) | Populus trichocarpa ectomycorrhiza microbial communities from riparian zone in the Pacific Northwest, United States - 23_EM | ecosystem: Host-associated > Plants > Roots > Unclassified | place... | reverse complement strand
GGTAAACAAGCAGGTCAAATAGGCTAGCAGGTGGGTGGGAGGTGTCCACGAGACTCAAGCGGTCATGAAGAGTCTCCAAGTGGTTAAACAACGACTTCCACAAAAGCGTTGGAAGTGTCACCCCATACTCTTCCCCTCCCTCTTTCCTTTCTCCTCTCTTCGAGAATTACACGAGCCTACCAAAATTGAAAGATGTCATGTTATTTGTTTTTTGTATCAAATTTGATTATTATTCTGTTGATTGTTATTTGTTTTGTTTTTTATCCTTTTTTGATTGATTTCTTTTTCAATTTCATCTTTCACACATTTGGTTTTATTTTATTTTTATGTCAAATTTGGTTTTTATGCTTTTGATTACTATTTGTTTTGTCTTTTATCCTTTTTTATTTTTTTTTTAAAATTTCATTCCTCGATATTTTATTGATTGTGGATTTGGCTTTGTGATCTTTATGGATTTGCCTTCTATGAAATTAATTATTGTCTCATGACTTGGGTCACTAGTTTCGAAGATTAGCTCGAGTTGACTTAAGAATTTTTTAGGTTTTTTTTTTCAATTTCATCCTAAACATTAAGTTGGTTAAGGATTGAACTTCATGATTTTTTTCACTTTTCTTTCTATGAGGTCATCCCGATCTCATGTTCAGAGTTATGGGTTTAATGAGTTACCTTGGTTGACTTCGGTCTTTTTTTCATTACCATTTTTTAGATTGAATTTTTTTTAAAAAAGTTTTGCCTTTCAATATTATGTTGTCTTGAATTTGACTTTTATTGTTTTATTCAATTTGTTTTCTATGAAGTTATCTCGATCTCATGACTAAGTCACATATTTATGTTATGTTGTCTAGAATTTGAGTTTTATTTTTTTATTCGATTTACTTTTTACAAGGTTATTTCAGTCTTATGAGGTTATTTCAGTCTTATGATCAGATCGCGTATATGATAGGCTACCTCGAGTGGTCTCAATTTAGTTTTTTTATTGTTTTTTTAATTTGATTTTGTCCTACAATATTTAATTTGCTGAAAATTAAGCTTTGAATTTTTTTCATTTTACTTTATATGAAATTATAATATTTTCATTTAATTTTTACTTGAAAACCTTATAAGAATATTAAGAGAAAATCTTTTCATAATATTAACAAACATTTATTTAATTTAATATCATTATCTATTTTTTAATTATATTATTAAATTAACCACACCTATTAAATCAAAATAAGTTAATTACATTAATCTCATATTTTTCTTGCTTCTTATCCCTCAGCATTCTTTTTTTTTTTTTTTAAGATTGAGAAAAACTGACCCAGCCGCTTCCCAGCCCGCGGCGCAGAGCATTTCTATAACAGTCGGAGAAACAAGGAACACAGTGGAGTGTCAAGTTGTACACACGTACTCCATCCTTCACTGGAACTAATATAAATTATGCCACGGAAGCAAAATACAATCCTCCGCAGAGGGCATACAGGAGGTTGAACCTTCTAATTTGTATCAAGATTTTCATAGAAAATCGAAGGGTAAAGCAACTGATCGATCATAGACAACAGGGGTCTGTGAATTATTGCAGTTACCAATCTGCCATGAAAGTACAAATATGGGCATACATAAAAAGCACAGAGTCTTACACGCTCACAGTAAGTAACAGATGATTAAAGCTCGTCAGCAACAGCCTCCAGCCCTTCTCTATGAAACAAGTGACCTGGGCAGGAACAGGAAGCAATGTTGTTGCAGTCTAGAAGAGATTGTGAGGGTTGGTTACAGCTTCAGGGCAATATAGGGTAGCCTATCCCTTCTCTTCCACATTTGCTCAGTCCACAAGAAACAATCCAAGCCTGCTAAGACAATTGTTAGAAAGAAAGAAAAAAAAGACTGTCAATTGTAGAAATTTCTGGAAATGAAAAGCACATAAAACACCTTAAAAGTCAGTAGCATCTAATTTCTCAGCAGAAAACGCATGCTCTTCCATGCCCGCACAACCACAGACACTGAATATCGTCTTACAGGTTGTTACTTTGTTGTTCATGGCAAATCGAAGATGTCTCTTTGACAACAGTCAAAAACCCCCCAGAATTTTATCTCAGTTCCTTTCTAACAAAGAGTAAATTACTCAGTAAAGGAGGGTACCTGCATGTACTCTGACTCACTCCAGCTCAGAAACCTCCTCGGAATCAGACAATGGTAAGAGAGTGCATATTCCAAGAACATGTCCATTGAGGCACACATAATATTCAATGCAGTCGTCATAGGCACCCAGTCTGCAGCTGGCACTCTGTGGAATCATTTCAGCTTGCTGCATGCTCCACAACTTCGTTTTACAATAAGGACACACCTCGGTCGGGTGAAGCTGGGCCCCCCTTTTAATCAGCATTTTCCGGACCTTTGACATTGAGAATGACTTAAAAATTCCTCGGAAAAATCCTACATCCCCTTCATCCCCTTGGTCAAGATGTTCGCAGGGGTCAGACACATACAATACATCTGTCCTGCACTGTGGCAAAAGAAAGCTCTTCCCTGACGTCCTAGAAAACCGAGTCCTATAAACAAAATGACCAGGAATGTGAACATTATTAAACAGGCCACCCTTGGTACATCCTGAGCAGTAAATAAGCAGCTTCCCAAGTGCCCTCCAATTCCCATCAACGCTGTGACTTCCACTGGACTGCAGATCAAGCATCATCTTTGGAGCCCTTGCTCGGCAAAATGCCTTCCACAATACTCGCTTGGCAAAATCATCAAACCATTTGCATACACACGACAGAGTAGCAATCAACTTAGGGTTCCAGTTCAGCTGTTGAAACACTAAAAAAATCACATCTTCACTTAGATGCCCTTTTATGCATTGACAGCTAGAGGAGTGTACGCAACGATATTGCTTTGTTAAAATCATTGTCTCCACCTAGTACAATAGTAATATATGATAACAAAGATAATCAGTACTTGTTGTACATTCCTACCAAGATCAACACAGTTAAAAGTCAGCAGTTATAGCATTTGACGACCAAATTTGTCAAGTTGAAAACAAAGGTCAGGCTGATTTCTATTGGAGAGACAACTGTTTGACTGCGCAATTCAGGGGCATGAAGCTAAAGGAAGAAAATAGCACTGGAACACGGGGCAAAGCGAACCTGTAAAGACTAGATCCATATGTTGTTTATATGTGTAATATAATAATAAGAAATGTATATTAAATACCATTCATATCATAGTCATGGGAGTGAATAAGGTTCACTTATGGAGTCATATATACCAACAAATTAACCATTCAAATCATCTATTCTCATTCAATAACATGAATGAGTGCCAGCAATAATGATGTTAAGTCAAGAAAATTCATGAACTGTGATCTTAATGAATAAATCTACTATCTCCTGCTATAATTAATCTAGAAGTTAAACGGAAAAAAAAATGTAAAATTGAAAGCACACAGCATCATAATCTTCAACGGAACCACAAAAGATACAATTGCAACAAACTTTAGTTGAAAAACGAAATCCTATCAAACAATGTCCAACGTTAATCTATATGTGAGTACTAATACAACCTTCTGAGCTACATAAGCATTGCTCAGTAAAAAAGAACTCCAGCGCTTCTGTTCGAAAGTGCACATGCCTTAACCATGCATAACATTTTATAGAAACTTGCCACGGTACAAGTTGACACTTAATCCTAACCATTAAAAGCTTCAAAACTTGTTTAAGTTCCATCATCTCAAGCATCACATAGCAAACTACAACAACGATTTTCTCAATGCATGTGAGTTACCCTCCAAAACTTAGATCCACAAGAACAATTTATCAAACTGCAAGCCACTTAAACCAAAAAAATAAAAATAAAAATGCAATCACTTAATCTAAGAAAAACCCACTTCACATATTCACTTGATTATGCAAAAACAGCACTTGAGGTTGAAGAGCTAAAAAAGACCCTAGCCCACATCAAAATCAAACAAGAAAAAGCAAAGAAGTTAAAAGTGGATAGGATCGTAATTAAAATCACATCAAAAACCCAAAATTTCCTACCTCAGCAAAACAAGTATCCTCTTCTCATACCCTCAAAAACCCTAAAAAACCAAATTTACACCAAAAAAATGAAGCAAAGATTAGGCTTTTTGTGAAGCACTGGTTAAAAAAAACACTTCACCAAAAAAAAGCCGGAAACTGTGACCACTTACATGCACATAAACACCTTGAGACGTATTTCGGTCCAAAGTGAGAAATAATGCACTCCAGAGAGAGGAGTATGAAGAGTAAAGGAAATGCAGAGATTGGAGCGAGAGACAGATAGAGCAGACGGCTTTCTTGAGGCTGCATATAGGAGAAGAAAATAGTTTTATATTTCTTGAACAGATACAGTTACGTGCTTATTTTTATTTTCAAATCAAAGCCATTCATATTTCGCCACGCAAGAGTATAAAGAGCAAGTGGGTTCTTACAGCGGCTCATGTGTTAGCAGCTCATTGGTGGTTGTTTGGGAGAGAATGACAGTCAGGTGGCTAAGTAGAATCCATACTTATGGGGTATTTTTAAAATTTGAGGGAAATGAAATGCCAAGAGCACTACTACTACTACACACTGTCCACAGGAGAAAGATTCTAAAGCCCCAACATTTTTCCACGTGTCAGGTGTAGATTTTTTCACAGCATATTTTATTATTGGATTGATGACCACTGTCTGTGTGCCTCTTTGGCATCCTTTGATTGGGTATATTTCCATGTTTCAGATTGTGTTTCAGATTCTCTCTCGTTGCTGTTTGAGGTGGTTTGTTTATTTTCCAACTAATTTTTATTAGAAAATATATTAAAATAACATTTTATTTTTAATATCATTATATTAAAATAATCTATAATATTAAAAAAATTATTTTAAGTATTAAAAATTTTAAATTTTAGGCAAACATTATTTTGATAATATGCTAAACTTTATTTAGGGACATTTAAAATTACGATTCCATATAATATTTTAAAAAAAATTAAATTTTTTTATAAAATTATTATCTTATGTTTTTTTATCTAAGTTACAGTATCTAAAAGATCACTTAATCTTAATTAATCCATTATAGTCGTAACAGCCCACTAAAACATAAAGTTTTTCCGGTCATAATATACTTCATTCACAATATTCGAATTCGAGATTTTATTTAAGAGGAACAAGCATCAAACTACTTGAACCAATCATTATTGATTTTGATTATTTTAATATGATAATATTAAAAATAATTTTAAAAAAATAAAAAATTATATTTTAAAAAATAATTATTATTATATTTTCAAATAAATTATTAATAAATTATAAATGAACGTGGAAATTGATTGATATTAATGTTGCTGATAACATTTGCTGACAAAACATACACGGATTTTGCTGACAACATTTGCACTTGTTTGAAGGCTAAACCTATTTGCAAGCATGATTTTGTGCGAACCCACCATGCATGATTTTACATGATGGATGGCTTGTCTGCAACGAAGTTGTTGATTAGAAACAATTTTTTTCAAAAGAAAAACTAGGAAGAAAAATTGTATGAATCTCACTTGTATTGACCTATCAAGATGCACAAGTTTTCCAGGATGAACTATATAAATGGTTTTAAGAAAAATTAATTCAAATAAGATTTTAAATTGAAAGATCACCGGTTCTAATCACCCGAGCATCAAACCCATGGAGAATTAGGTTTTCCTTATTTTCATTTTTCGTCTTCTCAAAATTTAAGCTAATTAAGTTTTAATTAAAGTGACAGTCTAATGTTATCTGCTGGAGTGAATATAAAGGCGTGCTCCAAAGTGAGAAAATCCTTGACTCCTAGAACTCTAAAAGGAGATAACCTGGAAAATCCTTGGCTGAGTAATTCAGAGTTGAAATTGTCTCACCTTTTCCAAACCTGTATACGCTAATATGCACAATAACCAAAAAGATACTATTATATTTCAAAATGAGGGCAGTATTGAAAAATTCATCCTCAGGTCATCAGTAAACACTTCAGAGTATTTACCGATGACTTCTGCTAAAGGCAGATGTGCCATGCCAACCACTCGCTGGAATTATGGGTGTACCAGCTGAAATGGGCACAGCATATTTAACCAGGGCCCCATTTCATTATGTCCTGCATTCTCATCACCCTGCTATTTAAATTGATATGAAGTAGAACACTCCCATTAATGAAAAATTCAAAAGAAATTCAAGGATAATGCAAATCAAAGGCTGGTATTGAGCAGGATTTTATGAACATAGAAAATGTTGCAAAAGCACAGCAACGATCTTCCATGCTTGAAAAAGAGATTCAAGGATAATGCAAATCAAGTGGTCGTCATGATGATTCGGGTTTGTAATTTCAACTGTTCTAATGCTGGCTAAAAGCAAGTTCACACAAGGTTTATAGACATTATCACTCCACAGAAGTAGTTTGGGAAAGGATCTGGTCTGCCCTCTGTAAACACATCATAATAACAAATGGAAGCAACGGATTAACGATGAATTCAATCACAGAGAAACATGAAATCCCACAAAATACAGATTACACATCACATTTAACAAGAGAAAGCTTAACAACACACAAGATAAATTATAGAAGGATGAAAAATCATGTCATGCAGCTTTCTTTTGCAAGTCAAACTACACGAGTATACTTGTTTCATCCACAAATAGAATCCAATCATATTAGGTACAAATTTGAAAAAAGAAGATGCATACACTCTGTATATTAGGCATGTCAAGATCAATACTCATAGGAATTTCCGTCCAATTCTATATCCGCAATCTAATGTCAACCGAAGCAATCGTTTTTACACTTCCACGACTCAAGCTTGTTAACCACACTTATCAGTGCAAGCTTGGTCTTATTTTCCTACCAATCCTTTGAAAAACCAATGGACTGTTAATGACCAAGCATTCACTTAGACTTAATTGTTTTTTAGAAATTTTTTCTTATTTTTAGTTTAGCAGTCATTTCCAATTCAAGAAGCAGCATTTGCAGAGGGTTTGCCATCTTGCAGGGAGATTACCGTCTCGAAAGCACCCACCAAGGCCTTAACCTTACTTTTCCTTGTCTCTACAAGTTTACTTGCTGTTTCTTCTATGACATTATTAAACAGACCCTGCGCATCTTTCTTTCCATGAACATCTTGATGCCTCAAAACAAATTTTCCTGAATCATGTTTGCTGTCAATCACATCACCATCAGCTCCTCTCCTCTTGAAGCTTCTTCGGCCATCAGCTTTGAGATTTTGGTTATCCCCCAACACTCTTCCTCGCCTGAACTTCAACCTCCTTGGACTATTATTCTCAGACAGAATATCAATCACCCTTCCCCTCCTGAAACGTAATTTCACAGGGTTGCCATCTTTGTCCTCAGAAAGAACCATCCCAGACTTTCTATTCCTCCCTCTGTGTTCTGCTTCCAAAGTCTCTGTCTCTTCAATGCACTCAGTTTCATCGTATTCAGAGGAAGTGTCATCTTCTGCTTCTGTCACAGTATACTCAGACTCTTCTTCATCTTTTTCACTATGGGACATGGAGGAGATAGATTTTGGGAGGGATGGAGACTTTAGTGAAGACAGCAGAGGTGGTGATGCCTCGACAGAAACATTCTCATTGTGATCAGACTCCACATATTTGTTGTCAGCTTTCACCTTGATGACATACAACGTTTTCTCCTGGATCGTGTCACCGTTGGATTCTTCAAGTTTGCCATCGGGTTGAACAGGATCGGCATTCTTATGGGAATTCTTATTCTTGTGCTGCTTATCATTAATTTCTTTAGTCTGAGGCGTGAGTTTCAAGCTCCTATTCTTCTTTTCATTCAGGCATGCAATTCTAATAGGAGAAGGTTTACTGGACAATGAAGCTCGTGGGGATGCTAGTCCTCTAGCAACACCACTGACTGACCTTCTAGGAGAAAATGAAGCCCTTGGGGATGCTTGTAAATTCTTTGCAACTGGTTTGGAGGTCCCTGTACGCCGTTTGATCTTGATGTCACCATTTCTTCTGGCACCAAAAACTCTTGAAGCATCAGGCGAAGACGATTTTGGATTCAAAGTACTAGCGTATTTTGCAGATAATTTTACTTCTTTAGCTTTCGACAACACTTGTTTCATAGAGACCCCTGGTTTTTCAGAAGATGATGCCAAATCCTGCCTAGTGATGCTTGGGTATGAATTGACCTCTGAATCCTTCTTCCTCCCAACAGCTGTTGTCTTTGTCTTCATCCAAGTTTCACTTGACCCTGAACCTTGGCCGCCATCTAATTTAGTTGATGAATTGATTTTTGAATTCTCCTTCCTCCGCACAGCTGATGTCTTCTTCCTCATCCAAATCTCACTTGGCCCTGAACCTTGGCTGTCAGCTGATTTAGTTGACACTTCCTGTGTCAATGTCATTTTCTTGAACAGAACTTCACTTGAAACTGGACTTTGGCCATCAAATGATTTTGTCAGAGGTAACCCAGCTGATGATTTTTTCTTGGCCAGAACTTCTTTTGAAACTGGACTTCGGCCATCAAATGATTTTGTCAGAGGTGACCCAGCTGATGATTCTTTCTTGGCCAGAGCTTCTCTTAACATCGAACTTTGGCTGTCAAAAGACCTTGCTAATAAACCTGCTGGCGTCATCCTCTTAGTCAGGACTTCTTTGAACAGTGGAGTTTGGCTGACAACTGATTTGGTTGACACCTCTCGTTTGATGATCTCAGGACTATTAGCACTGGGAGATTTGGAATTGGGACTAGATTTGACCTTAACCACTGATGTACTGTAGTCCTCTGTCTGAGACTCTGCCAAACTTTGGTCATCTGGTAGTTTCTTTATAATCCTTCTTGGAAAGGAACACCTTGCCTTCTCTTCAAATGCATGTTTCCTCCCATATTTACAGAAATCATGACATGAACCAGTAGAAGCTCGAAGATAGTGAGGAAGAATCTCCTTGCTTGTATCCGACGAACTTGATTTTCCCATAGAATTTCTTTTTGAATTACCTCTATCTGCCTCAGCTATTGTTGGGGTCACTGCTAGACTGATGCTTGGCTCAGCCATAAGATACACACAAGTTGAAGAGAACAAAAGTATAGAAAACGCAACCCTGCCAACAAAGAACATCCAGTTATGATGGTATAGTTTGAATGCATTATCTAGAGAGAAATAATTCTGGTATTATCCAAAATCTTATTCTAATATCATAACCAGGAAGAGAACTCACAAAAATCTAATCTGATATCACGCTGAGTGAAAAACTTTGGACTGGAGAAATCTCAATCTTCAACCTGGAAAGTAAACAACAATCCATTTATGTTTTGAGATCAATGTAAATTTCTTGTAAACCACAGAAAATGATAGGAATATCCCACATGAATAGTGAAACAATAAGGAGTAATATAATAATGATTTTACAAATTTCAAGAGAGATGAGCAGAAGAACCACAGACATATCACTTATTTTATTTTCTGAACTTTAAAGAATTCAAAAGCTCAAATACTACCAATTAACATGCTTCGATTGGTTATGTTTGAATTGTTTTACATATCAGATACCAACGATGTAAAGAAATCGAAAGGGACAAGAAATCAACTTTGACACTGTTTTGAAGGATAGAATCTTTTCGAGGATTGGATCAAACAGAGTAATCAAGAACTTCCAAAGCTTAAAATGAGATAGCAGAGCACCACACAATCTCATAATAAGCAAAACAATATAAATAAAGAAGATAAACAAATAGATAAATGGAATCACTTCATTATCCAAGAATGAGAATTTTAACACAAAATCAATCTAATTCAATTCTATGCTATTCCAAACATCCTGGAAACCAAAATAAACCATCCACAGCACCAAAAGCATACCCACATATGGATTCTCTTATTCATTTAAACTAACTGACAACTGTTAAATACATTAAAACTGAGATCTTTCAATTTCTCAAACCTACTAACAACAATATTCTTCAACATGCTATTTTCATAGCCATACTAACTGTTTAACAAGGAGACGAAACAATATCAATATAACATGCATTTCTATTCATTTCTTACCGCATACATTAACAAGAATGAAAATTACAATAAAAGCAATCAAACCATAACACACCAATCAAATCCAAATGAAGCTCTCAACCAACATATCACCAAAATCCTAAAAGTTCATGCCACCAAATTAAAAACAAAGATACAATCCAATAATTCACTAAACTAAAAAAAAATAAAAATGAAAAACCCTACATTAAAGCAGGATTTTTGTAACAGAAGACACAAATAAAAGAGAGAAAATAAGAACAGAAACGCACCAAGGACAGGCTTTTTCTCAAAAACCCATGATCAAAACACCATTTCCAAAGGAACCCATTTTTGCAAAACAAAAACCCATCTCGAATTTGTCTAAAAAAAGGAACTTTAATATAGAAACAAAAGCAATACGAAAAGCTTAAATAAAGAAACGTAACAAAAAGGCAAGTTAGTTTTTTTTTTTTACATACCTGTTGAGAGAAACTGTATATAAAACAAGGGAAATGCAAGTGAAATGAGAATTTGGTCAGTTTTATTTCTTTAATGATTTAGGGTTGAGAGATCATGCAAGCAACTATGTTTCGTTTTCAGGTTTTGGTATTTCGTATTGGTGGGCTAAGGTTTCTTCTCTCTGTCTGCAATATTATGCGGTTGTTGCCACTATATTTTTACATGTCTATGAGAGAGGGAGAGATGCGTGTTGCACTATATTATAATTATACTGCCCTTTGCCTTTGCCTTTGCCTTTGCCTTTGGGTTTTTATTCACTTCTAGAACTAGCCAAAGTCAAAGATGGAGTTTTTGGGAGGATTTACTAACTTATTTTGGTGGTTAATTTGGAAAAATTGTTGAATTTATTGTATCAATGGAAATTAGGCCTAAATTAATCACGTTTCTCATAATTAAAATGGAATTTCATATTATATTAAATGATGGAATTTAATATTGAAAACTATTTTGAAAATAAAATATGATTTTTCAGATTACTTTTTAAATTAATAGGTTATTTTGGTTTTACTTTTTAAAGTATTTAGATACCGTTTGGGAACGCAACAAAAATTCAAAATTTTTTTTATTAAAAATTAATTTTTTTATGTTTTAAATTGTTTTGATGTGCTGACTTTAAAAATAATTTTAAAAAAATAAAAAAATATATTATTTTTATATATTTCAGCACAAAAAACATTTTAAAAAATAACCACAACCACACTCCCAATCAGACTTAT
>Ga0307517_10013274_pt1 | contig 11205 bp, 13 predicted proteins | sample 23_EM_MG_FD_194515 | JGI IMG/M metagenome (GOLD analysis project Ga0307517, IMG submission 194515) | Populus trichocarpa ectomycorrhiza microbial communities from riparian zone in the Pacific Northwest, United States - 23_EM | ecosystem: Host-associated > Plants > Roots > Unclassified | place... | reverse complement strand
ATATTATGGAAAGCATGGCACCAGGCCAATGTTACAAGTGGGCGAACCAGCGCCCTAGTGGTGGAAGTGAGAGAGAGAGCCTGTCACGAGACTCCTGAAAGGCGATGCTCCTTGACACACACACACACCATGCTCAGCGAGAGGGCCAAGGGAAAACAACGCGCAGTGGATCTCCCAGTTGAATCGTCGCGAGAGCTAGTTGTGCGTTTCACTGAAGGCGCGCCCGACCTCACCATCACAGTCAACAAGGCTGAGTGTGTGAAGAACGTGAAGAAGCGTGTTCGTCCACGTCGATTCTCTCTTTTATTTTGCACATTAATGGCATGTTTAGATTCGAGATGCACGCCCCGAGTTGCGCAACCACCGACTTCGTCTCATCCACTCCGGTCGTTTGCTCACAGACGGAACCTCCTTACTCAATTCCCTCAACGAACAACGGGAGAATCCAGACGATCGCTCATCTTTGAGTAGAGCACCAACCACATGGCTCCATTGTTCGGTTGGACCTCCCATAGGCCCTGGCGAATTAGAGGATGACAAGAATACCCAGGTAAGCAAGTGACGCCAATCCTTCTCCACTTCCCCTTGCACTCAACGACTTCAAAGACCGCACAAATCCAGCCTATTAGAGGATTTGACAGGCTTTCATCTGTCGGTTTCTCCCCAGAGGATATCGAGAACTTCCGCCGACAATTCCATAGCCAATCATCTTCAAACTACCTTGACCTCGACTTTGAAACAGAAGAGGAATGTTAGCACTATTTTCTACAATTTCTAATTTCAAGGTCTGATCTGTATACCAATTAGATGACGAACATGCACGATCACTTGAAGAACAATGGATCGATTCCATTGACAATGCGGGGTCGGCAACACTCTCACAAGCTGGAGGGGCTTCAACTGCCATACTCCAGGGTGTCCTCATGGGCTTTTTCTTCCCTCTCATGCCCTTCTTCTATATGTGGAACCGGAAGCCTGCTGTATTTTGGGAAGACAATAGTGAACAAGAACCAACCTCAAACGTCATCTTCTCGTATGTCCCACCCATTGCTCTAGACTATTTGTCCCACTAAGAGAGCTTCAGCCGGCGAATGTCAATGGGCCTTGTTGTCGGCTTTCTTGTGAATATTCTCTTTGGAATGTGGCGCTTCTTGCTGGATAGTTCATGAACGGTTTTCATTTTCTCTCGTTTCCTGGACAGGTAGGTAATATACATGACAAGTAATATACATGATTTTAAGCATATATGGTCGCATCAACTAAATCCTCAAACATCATACACGACTCTGGCACCAATCCAGGGATATGCGTAGTTGTGCTGGTAGAAATTACGGACTGTGCGACGACCCGCAAGGCGAGGAATGGTTGCATAAGAGCCACCGAGCTGTACGGAACAAGTCTTGAATATAGGAAGATGTCACCAAGGCAGACGAAATACTCACAGCAACTTGATGCTTAGTGTCAAAGAAATCTGTTGAATACCCAGTGAAGAGCTGAGTGGGGACCAGACTCTCATGGTTGTCAAAGGTAGTCGAGGTCCATTCCCAAACCCCACCATTGGAACCCTTGCCGTTGTAAGCTTCCAAACCCATAGTACCTCTGTAAAGCCAAAAATGATCAGATACAAGAATGAAAACATGAATCATGACCTTACGGAATGGGATGCCAATGCCTAAACCCAATGTTGGCGCCTCCTTCGTGACCGACGTCGTAGAGATCCAAGAACAACCGTAATTCGGGTTCGGTAGGGAGGCGACCACCTTTATATTGTGCGTAACGCTCAAGGTCATCATAAGCCGTGAGCACAGGCCAGTGTTCTGCGATGTCTATAGGAATCAACCCGAACATGGTGCGAACCTAGGGCGACAAAATAAGATTAGGAGAAAAAATGAAAAAACAACACTAAGACAAACCTTAACACCCTGTTCATCTTCGACCCAGCTCTTTGGCATTTCAACAAGATCCTTTCCTGGGCCCCTCCAGAATACTTCGAATTCTCCGTTCGTCACAAGGCGCCATTCAGCTTTGAATTGGCCAACTTGCACGGCACGCGGAGGGCTTTCGTTGTCCCATCCGAAGGTGTGGCCAACAACATCTTCGGTGAGTTCTGGGGACTTGTCGTCGCCTTCCGAGTCCTGGTGACCAAGTATAACAGTTGCAGGGCCAACAAGGACACAGGACGTCGATGGAGCTGGGACCAAAGCCCATTGACCGACAAGGTCTTCCCAGGGAGGAACTACAAAGCCTGCTGGCGGCAAGGTGCCAGTTCCCGCTCGCTGGATCAACATGTACAGAAGAGTCTGAATTAAAAGCACTAGAATAAATAACTAAAAAATGAGGACAGAATTAATTTTACCTCGACGTGGAAGCCTTCGTGTTCATAGGTCATAACCAAGGTCCGAGCGATGTTTCTTGTCAAGACACGCTTGCCTGTGGCAATGTCGTCGTAAAGACGCATCAACCTGGCGCGGACCCTATCGCGGAAAAGGATGATGGTTTCAATAGTTGGCCAGTCTTCATCTTTCTCGGGTACCTCGGAATGGTTCTGGAAATGTTGTAAGTCGTTTGGGATAATAAAATTGAATGAGATGATATGCCATACATGACAGTGGTTGGGGTCGTCAACGTGAGGGTCGATGCCTCTTTCAAAAATATTCCAGAAATGCTTGGGCTCTGTGGGCTCACCACCAATCGATTTCGAGATGAGCATATCCAAGAACCTTAAAGCAGAAAGAAAACAGCAATTCAGTCTTATTGAGCTTTTAGTATTCTCCATAAGCACATACGTTGGAATATGTCCAATATAAAAGAGGCACTTGTGACGCAAGTCGATGGGCTTCTGGTGCAACATTTCTTCAGGGATCATTTGAAGAGTGATGAGATCCCATGAAGCCCATAATAACTGCCATTCCTCAGGGGTAGGAATGTTGCCAGAAGTGCCTTCCACCGAAGGGGCAAGGCTACGGGATAAGGTATGTGAAAGAGGCGGGTATACGAAAGATGGCTTTTCGAGGACATGAAGGGTGCGGGACCCGGCCATATAAGTCGAAAAAATGGCGCGCAGGCTAGCGAGGGAGAAAATGTGGTGCTGCTCGGCTTGAACAGGGTCAGTAGAGATGGGACAGTTAGCCTTGTAGAATAAACTAATGAGTTGCTGGCAAAATTATGAACCCTAGTTGACATACACATGAGGTGGGTGCCACGTATGCAGACGAAATGGAGTACTCGATGGCGGGTTGAAAGGGAAGGGATCCCTTCAACCAGTCACCCTGAATGGGAAAGGTAGGATTGCAGCTGTGGTCGACGACGAGACCCATTCGGTCGGACGAGGCATACCTGTCGAAAAGGGTGGAGAGAGTAGAGAGAGAAAGAGTAGTGCTGGTAAGGTAAACGTAATTCTGAGGGAGATAGGATTTCTCGGTAGAAGACGGGGTTGTAGCTCGCGTGTCCGGAGAGCCAGACCTGGAGGACGAGGATGAGGGTGGAGTCTGAGAGTGCATTTGGACGAGAGAGAGACTTGGAGTGTCGACAACAAAATGGAACAAATTTATATGATTAAAGTGGGAGTAAATAATACGTACAAAATACAGGAATGGAAGCTACGAAGGGACAAACCATGCGGCAAGGAGTGCCGCGCGGTCCAGAATCATCACAGGACAAGAACGGGCGGGTCTTGCGATGATCGCGTGCGATGCGCAAACCCCAACGTTCGCACAGTAAAAGCCACCAATGAGATAAAGCACAATATATCGGGCTAAAAAGCATGACCAACGTCGGAAGTTGAATTTGAACAAAGGTCCGATGGGCTGGCGCGAGAATCGAACGCGTCCGACGCGTAGAACCGTGGTATGGGCACACAAGAGGACAAGAGAGAAGAGATGAAGGAGAGAAACAGAAAATGGGGAGGGTATATGTACTTTCTTTCAAACTCAGACGATGGCGTGCTATGGCGTGCTCAGGTCACGTTTCAATAGCACAACCACGAGATAAGATAAGATAATCTGTAATGGTGAAGCGATTAAGCACCATGCTTGCCTTGCAAGCAAGCGGCAGGGGTTTTTCTCAAGCATCGATCGACCCCACCATGTCCGATTATCAGCCTATATACGCCATTCCTCCAGAAATCCTAGCTGAAATTTTTACGCACGCCCTCCCTATTGACCAGGACATAGCTATCTCTTCACATGCAGCTCCCATGCTCCTCGCCCAAGTCTCCAGAAATTGGAGGAACACAGCTATCTCCCATTCTAATCTCTGGTCCTCTTTCGCAATTGAACTCGGAGAACCTATACGCCCCTGCCGTATTTTATTGCTACATCTCTGGCTTAAGCGTTCCTCCTCTCAGCAACTCTCTATCACCGTCTCAATGCACACTTTCGGCAGTGCATTAACCTCAGAGACCTCTGAAATTGTCAAATCAATCCTTAATATTCTTTCCGAACATTCTAACCGCTGGAAACGCCTTTCATTGGCTCTTCCTGGTTCCAACCACCTCTTCTCCGATCTTGGTGCTTCAAATGCACCAAATCTCCAACACCTCTCCTTTAAATTAGGAAACTGGTCATCCGAGGAATCTTGGAATATCAACAGCTTCATAAAAAGTGCCCCCGCAGTTCGAGAGCTTGTGTGGAGCAGCAGAAGTTCCTGTACCTCGTGGGACGCCCCCCATGACAGTGGTATACTCAACCTACAGATATTATGGCATAACCTCAGAGACGTAATCCTCGACACATCTATTACCCTCAAAACGGCTTTGGACGTTCTCCACCAATGCCACAGAATAGTCAAGTTCGACCTTCGTCATTTTTCCGATAGTCCAGAACTCCATGAAGATACCCGAGAACAATACTCTACCCAGCATCCCTTTCATTTAGCTCATCTCGAAACATTCTCCATATATCAGCTCACGCTGGACTGCGGCTTTCCTGCTCTCCTCGACCGACTCACATGTCCCAATTTACGCCACTTTGCCTTTGCATGCGGCTTCCTCGAGCTTGTCGCATGGCCTCAATCTTCCTTTCATGATCTTCTAGCCCGATCAGGAAGTCACCTTCATTCTCTCTGTCTCGAGTTCACGGGAATCAGCGAAGATCAGCTCATCCACTCTTTAGAGCAGAACTCCTCCTCCCTGAACCGTCTGGAGGTTTATGACGCTCGAGGGGATATATGTGTCGGAGACACATTATTAGACGCCCTTCGAGTTACAACTACCCCATTTGGAGAGACAAGGGTCCTTTGTCCGAGATTGGACACTCTCAATTTACATCACGTCGTTGAGTGTACCGATGGGGCATTGGCAACTACCCTCCGCTCAAGAATCCTGCATTCCGCGACTAATAATAACCTTACCCCCATCCGAACCACGGACATCCACTTTTCTAAACGATACCACGCCACCAACCCTTCAGACATCTCTTACTTGCAAAAATCATACTCAAATTAGAGCTTATTTCAACTGTATCTTCATTATACAGGCAATATAGAATGTGGGGACAATGAATAGAGAGAAGAAGAGGGTATGTATCTAATCTCTGTCAATGCTATGCGATGAACTATGGAAATGGAATGCAATAAAAGATACTAATAGAATAAGTACAATGTAAGACGGAATTGAAAAAGAACGACAACAAAAGAAACAGGAAATAGATCACAACTTCATTAGGCCCTTCATTGCATTTGCAATCGCGAAACTCGATTTGGCCATGATTTGCCGCGATTCTTTTGTCACCTCCGGCAATGCTTGCACCTCACTGAGCTTATTCGCGTGTTCACCAAGCTCACGCAGTATTTCGTTCCCTTGTTGAGCTGATACCGGCGGCAGGTTGTCATTGCAAACAGCCACGATACTTGACACAATCGTGATAATCTGTGTCAAGTTTTCGCTTAACGTGGGTGAAGGTGTAGGGCTGCGGACACCCGAAAGCACGCTTTGGATCGCATATACGATAGATTCTGTCTGAGCCTCAAGATAAGGCTGGAAAGAACGAGAAAAAATCTAATCAAAATGCCGAATAACTAGAGGATCAGAGTTGCACCGACCTTCAACTCTGCCCAAGCATCTTCCGACCCTTCTGCTTGTGCAGAATCATCACTCAACACGCCTGTGGAATGGCCATGTATATCAAATATCGGTGGCGGCGAGCTTGTCTGTTCTGAACTCGAATTTTCCGATGGCGGTCTCCGCCCCAGGTAGGAGCGGGCCTGATTTGGAGACGAACTTGGCGATTCAGAGAACCGCCCGCCATGGCTCGACGTTGATACCTGACTACCCTTGCGCTGGTGTCCTGTCCGAGCTTCCTCCAATGTTCGAAGTGACGGCGCAAACCCGCCTATGGCAGAATTAGAAGGCGTTGTGTACTGGTTGTAGGCGAATTGCTCTTGTTCGGCCTTCGTTGCTTTCCGGATGAATATCGTCTTTCCGATCTCGGTCACAGTGGCGGAAACGTGACTAGCAGCGGCATCCAGTAAACTAACAGGGGCCATCCCAGAACTCGACGCATGAGTCTTCGCAGCGGCGACTAGGTTGGTCAAAGTCGCCTCCCCTCGTTCCCGTAGGGTGCGCAAAGCGTCGGGGTCGAATTCTGGCCGATCTCGTTGAGGTTTACGCTCGAAGGTTTTGACATCTTCAATAATATTTGTCACGGCATTGACGACCGATTTCATGGGAGTCAGTACTCGAGTTGGGGCATTTGACCGACCAGCGGTGAGAAGACTGTCGATCGCGGACAAAAATGCAGTGATGTGGATGTCCAGAACACCACCATCGGCATCCATTGGAAGTTGATCCTCGCCTTTGTCAAATTTAGGAGCCTGTAAAAACAGTTGCGAAGTGGCTTCGTGCAGTATTGTCAGGTAGAACACTTGCAGTACTGAGAGAGGATAACACACACCTTTCACACTGCGAAGCTCGGTCTTCGCCTGCTCATACTTGCGTTTGTATTCCTTTAGTTGGTTATCCAGATCGCGAATGAGAACGTTATCAGAATCTTTTGAGGTCATCAATTCGTCGTTGCGTCGCGAAAGTTCGTTAATTTCCATCAATAGTCCCTCCATGTCAGTTCTCAACTGTTCCACGCCTTCCGGGTCAGCCTTGTGTCAACAGTTCAGTCTCCATACATTAAAAAGGTGAAGGCAAAGAAGAATAATTACCCTTCCTTGTCGCAGTTCATTTTCTTCCTCCAACTTGTTGCAGCGATCACGGAAAATGATTAGCTCTTCCCGATCTTCTGCCGCTTGTCGAGCCTCTCTCTGCCGAGCTTCCTTCAGGTCCTCGAGCTCTCTCTGCATCAGGCGCATTGCGGTACTCTGTTCTTCCGCTCTCTGTCAATGTATCAATGCATGCATGCAACTCTTGATTGAAACCCATCTCACCTGCCGTAAATCAAGCAGCTCTTCATCTAACTGCCTAACTCGAGCATCGCTCTCCTTTCTCTTCTTCTCGTTCTCTGCGGCTTCTCCAAGGTCCCGCTGCAAATTCGTGATTTGAGTTTGCATGGTAGCGATTTTGTATTCATAGTCCCGGCGCATCTTCTCGGTTTCTTCTGGGTTACTTGATCGACTGCCTATTAGACGAGAGGTGATGGGATTTCCTCCTGCCGAACGAGTCGAGTCCACCGATGATCTCCCATATTTATCGTAAAAGTCGTCGCCACTCCGATTTCCAGGCCCTAAATCATCCTCGTCTTCCACTCCTCTCAAGCGAGCGTTCAATCCTCCCAGACCAGGTGGGCTTCGGGCGGTTGCTGGACTCGGATAGTCGCTCGCACTGTCAGGAGGTTCGCTGCCGCCACCCAGTTCCCTATCACCGACCCTCTCATCGATCGTTGTGACACCACTCTCTCTAGCCTCTCGTCCATATGGAATGTCGATGTATTCTTCCTCCATGGTGCTCTTATTGGGTATTATCACCGCACTAGTCGCTGTCGTACTCTGGGCTGGCGCAGGGTTAACAGTCGCAGTGCTATCACTGGCGATGCTGGCGGCTTGACCAGGTCTCCTTCCAAACTCGCGTTCACGTTCATCGGATCTACGAGTTGCATCTTGGGAGGGTTTACGCCGAGAAGCAAGCGCTGCAGAAAAGGTATCCTCGCCCACTTTCCCTGGATACACGTCGTCAGGACGTCGGTAGGACTCTTCACTTCGTCGAACTAAGTTAAACTCTGTTTCGCTGGGCCGGCGCCTGTCTTCAGAAGGTCTCCGGCTGGAGACACTTCCCCCATAACCACTATCTGATGGCCGATCACGATCTGTAGAGGTACGTCCAGAGGTTCGGGTGTTGGTATTACTTCGCTGAACTGAACTTGATGGGAAGTCTGGAGCAGGATAATCGTCATAATTTGATGTAGCTGAACCCCTTCCGGAAGGCTGAATGGAGTCAAAAGCAATGAGGCGGCGAACGAGGCCGTAGCAACAAGTAACTCACGTCCTCCTTGAATTCTGGATATCGGCGTGCCAACTCAAAGTAAACATCACTAGAGAGATCCTCAAAGCGGGTTGTTGGCAGAGTCGCAAGCTTTTGACGCGCTTGGTTGCGCTTGGGATGAAATTCCTCTCTGACTGGGAGAAAGGGAACTAGGAGATGGTTAGAGTCGTCGACATGACTAAAAGGTAGCAGAACGCACCTTCATTCTCTTTATTCCTTCGCACTAACTCATCGTATACGTCCGTTGAAAGTTCATGGAATTGCTGTATGGTTAGTCTCGTCAACTTTGACCTTGCATTGGAACGAGAGTTGGGAGGAGCTTTGTGGAAACATTCAACAAGCGCGTGGTGGGGATGGGTGATAAAACACACCAGAAGCCAGGTAACTCGCTAAGTATTTCCCAAGTTCTCCATAATGTACTTTCGAGACTTGGCGATAGTCAATTGTAGGAACTGCAGGGGCTCCCTTTGTGTCTCTGATTGGTCTATATGAGTCCGTGCGGTAGTTTGATATGCCCGAGAACGTTGTCGGTGTCGGGGACGGTGCACGCGATGGTTGTCGCTTCATTGTTGGAGGATAGAGCTGAAAGGCAGCAGCAACACGCTGCAATCGCATGCCGAGTACAAACAACACTAAGCACACGTGACTACATTGTGATCTAATGCTGCTTCGCTTCCCGGGCCGCCTTATTCAAAGCCCTCTTCCGGATCGACTTGTGCAGCCCGTGGGTGTAACTAATGAATAGGCCCGGCACCCCGACTAGGGTCATCGTGTAATCGAGCAGAGAATGAGACCAAAATGGCGTGGACGTGTTGGGTCGGGCGCTGTACGCTGCGCCGCATGCCAGCCCCACCTTGCTTAGCACAGAGCGAACAAATGCACCAGGCTTCGGAATCATCATGGACGGCTTGCGAATTTTGGAGAGTTTCGACACCTTAAAATGCGTAATGACTCAAGGTGCGAATAGAACGCGTGAATGCATGAATTACGTACAACAAAGTAGGTGTTGACGTGCTCAACCGTAATGTTGTCCTTCGCCACCTCCTCCGCAAGAGCACTTGTGAATGTGGACAAAAAGGCTTTTGTCCCCGAGTACGTGGCAAGCATGGGCGATGGGACTGAACCAGCAAACGAGCCGATGTTGAGGATAAGGCCTCGTTTGCTACACAAACTTGTAAGTGATACAATCTGCGGAACAGACAACAGGCATACCGTTTGACCATGCCAGGTAATATAGCATATGTAACACGAAGGGTCGCGTTCACGTTGATAGCAACGATATCAGTTATTTCGTCTTGAGGGGTATCAATAAAATAGGCTGGCATGGCATGGGATTTCCCGACATTGTTCACTAAGAAGTATTGGCTCGAAATTCGTATCTCCTCCCTGAAGCACGTACCTAAAACACCAATATCACGGCCATTACAGAGGGTAGAGAATCGGGCATATGTGGCTTCATCACTCTTGGAAAAGTCGATGGAATGCGTAGCGGTAGACACTTTGTACTTGGTTTCTGTGACACTCATGTCAGAGGAAAATATAATAAGTAAATGGAAGGCAAACCGATTTCTGCAGCTGACTGAGAGAGAAGGTCCTTATTCCGCGCAACCAGAATAATGTTAAATCCTGACTTTGCTAGTTGCAATGCAAATTCCTTTCCGATTCCATCTGTCGCGCCAGTGACGACCGCCCAAGCCCCCTTCCTCGCACCAAACCGTGTCAACTGTGAGTACATCCATCAGAAAATTTATGTGCTTGAGTATTTGAATAGGAACCTACGCTCGTTCCCGGAAGGATGAATGTCTGGAAGAGAACAGACAGGGTTTTGTAAATAGTGCAGGCTACTTGTACAGAACCGAGTGCGAGAAGAAAAGCGCCAATATATGGTTGGTCGCGTACTGGAAAAAATGTCACATTCTTAAGTAGTAGTAGTAAAGTCTAATCACATTTGAGGGTAACTCACCGAGCGAGAAAGCCACATTTTTAATCTGCGAAACATCCATGACAATAGGGTTGAGTTTTGCGGCTTGCCACAACTTTCCTGATCACATGTTGCGTCCAGGGGCAGATCAACGGATCGGGCTCGGGAATCAAGTATATAAAAGAGTCCATCTCGTCACGGAGATTAGTACTCTCTGTGCTCATTGCGATGGATATTGAACAGTATTATTTTTTCTATTGTCCTCTTCAATATTGGGTACCTGACGACATTTCTTTTGCCTTTTAGATTTCGAAAAGCGGGCTATCAGGCCATTGATCGTATCTGCGAATATTATTACTCTCTACAAGAGCGCTCGGTAATGTCCACAGTAGAACCGGGGTATTTGAGGAAACACATTCCTTGTGAGAAATATTGCGAACGCGACACTTTCTCTGGGACATTGACTATTTGTCGCCTGTGCAGTATCACCTCCTGAGGAAGGCGAGGACTTCCAAGTCATTGCCGATGACTATCAGAAATATATCGTGCCAGGAAAGTTTGATATTGTCCTCTTGTCATAGTGACCCGATTTTTTGACACCTCCGTTGATAGGATTGACCCACTGGCAACACCCCTCTTTCTTTGCATATTTTCCAACTGCTTGCACGTTCGAGGGGATTCTGGGAGATCTATATGCCTCCAGCACTGCCAACCCTGGTTTCAATGTGCGTGTTCTTACTCGCCGATTTATTCGCCGATTTATTCTTTCTTCTTTCTTGAAACGTTCTGTAGTGGTCAAGTAGCCCTGCTTGCACGGAACTCGAAGCCATCATGATGGACTGGGCAGGAGACCTGCTTGGAT
>Ga0307517_10013273_pt1 | contig 11206 bp, 27 predicted proteins | sample 23_EM_MG_FD_194515 | JGI IMG/M metagenome (GOLD analysis project Ga0307517, IMG submission 194515) | Populus trichocarpa ectomycorrhiza microbial communities from riparian zone in the Pacific Northwest, United States - 23_EM | ecosystem: Host-associated > Plants > Roots > Unclassified | place... | reverse complement strand
GATCGATCAGCTTATGCGATGACGCATAGAAAGACTTTTCAATGAACTGTTCGCGCATTTGGTTTCTCAATGAATAAGGGGCAAGACCTAAGTTTAGTCTTGCCCCTCGCCCTTTGTCAAGCGCTTTAGCTCAAATATTCTTTGATCGTGTCCGCAGCTTCACGCCATGTCAAGCAAAGGCGGTACAAATACGCGTTCTGATTGCAATGAGTCTCGAAAGCTTTTTGCGCTGGCGACTGAACACCACCTTTAGGCTTCTTCATTTCGATATAGAGTCCGCAGTACGTAATGCCCACAGGATGCGGCCCGCGTCGCGGCACAGGCAAGAAAACGTCAGCAACACCAGATCGCGCGCCTTCAGCCTTCATCATTGCAGCGGTGCGAGCGTCACGCAAACCGCCATTCGGAATTGAATGGAGCCATTCAAGGGCAGAAACAGGTTGCGGCGGCATGTATGCAGGATGAAGTAAACTTTTTAACTTAAACAAGCCTTCTTTTGTATAAGCATTCATTTCGTCAGCAAAAGCAAAACCGTGCTGTTGCGCCATTGCAGCCCAAGCAAATAGCGCTGTTTGGTGCCCATGCTCAGTATTTTTAACGCTTAGCTGTTCAGGATTCATCGTTGCACCACTATGTACCGAAATGGTACGCCTTCACGCGATAATTGCATAGTAGCGTGAACAAACGTAGGCGTATGTTTCGGATCAGGGTTTATCGGAACGATAGTCATTTCACTTTATCCTGTGATAAAAAACGAGCAGCCCGAGTGCCGCAAGGATGTAGGCCCATGCCGGAAGCTCGGGAACAGCCGGCAGAGGCACGGAAACGACCTGTACAGGCGCAAACCAGCCGCCCGAGGGCTCGGCTAAGGGTTCTGGCGCAAAGCTCGGCACGCCAAGCACGGGCACAGGTTCTGCGGTAGCGAATATTCCTTGCAGTTCGCTTGATTCGTCAGCGTATATCGGCCCGAAAGTGCTTGAGGCGGATTCGCTGAAACGAACACCTTCGCCGGTGACGACTTCGTTTTCAGCCTTCGCCACGATTCGTACAATTCGCGACCAGTTATTGCAGACTGACGGCCGCGCGACACAAAACGAGCCCTCGCAGAAAACCATAGCTCTTTGTCGGTCTCGGTCAGACCACTTAGTAAGCCCAACTGCTGCGCACACTTTACCTGCGCTTCCGAAATGCATTTCTTTAAGGTCGGGCAAGTAATCATGTCGGCCGTGAATGGCGGATTTACTAATTTCGATAACATCGTCATAAGCATTTCGATTCGCCTTTTCAATCAGCACTTTGCGGACAGGTAAAGGAATATCCGCATAAGCCATGATAGCAGCATGCGCAGTGCCAGTGTAGACATTGTGGGCAGGTTGCCAATCGCAGTTCACTTGTGAACCTCTTTTTCATGGCCGCAAGTTGAACACTTCAGCCGGTTTGTGCAAATGCCATTTATCCAAAGCCAGCGATAGTTATGCGGGCCTTTGCGACTCAGCGGGTTATTCGGTTCGTGAATGCAAATTTCTTTGCTTTCCTGAGCATACACAGGAACTTGCGTAGCGCCATCATTTGACATGATTATTCCGATAGTTGCAGTAATCGATAGCCTCGCGCTCACCCATGAAAATAGCAATCAGGTAATCGCACGGATCGCATTCGGACTTATCCGAATTGTATTTGAAAACGGCATGACCCTTACCGGGCAGGTAAATTTGCTGGAACATTTGATTTCACCTTTTCGTCATCGGGAAGCAATTCATTAAGCTTTCTGATTAATGAATTGTTTCTAACCCAATTCTTATAAGTTGCATCGCTATGAGCAACACTGAATTGTGGGCCTTCAGCAAGCGTATTGATAACCGCTCGAATAGCCTTTGCATCTGCTTTACCCACAATCATTGCAGTCTGTTCCCTTCGTGAAGCTCGCGTCGATCCATTGAGTTATGAATGATTACGTTACGGTTAACTTCATCGGGGCAAGGCTTGCACCAACAATGAGTCATATGCGTATGGGTGCGCATATCGTTGACGGGTTCAACGTGAATGCGCCCCATGAATTTGAACAACTCCCAACCTTCACCGGTTTTCATTGCTTCCAATCTCCACACTTGGTGCAAATGCCAAACGTTGACCGAGTATGATCGCAAAACGGTTTCACGTCAACAACCTTTACAGGTTTCGCAGCCTGCCAAATTGGCATAGCGGCCCGCTGTTCGGCCAGTTGTTCGCGCTTAGCATCGTAGGCAGCTAGAGCGGTATGAATCTGTGCCCGAGTCGTGACACGACAATTCAGGCACTCATGATTGATGCTGCAATCCCAAGGGCTTACACAGGCGTTGCATTTAACGTAGCTCATACAAACTCCACCTTGACACAATCAGCATCAGGATACAACGACCGATATTCAACACCTGGAAACGTCACTTGCGCATAGCGCTTGCCGACACGATCCGGACAATCAGCAACGATCATTCGCGCTTCGCTGCGAAGGAATAAGCGATACCTTTCGATAATCTCTTGCTCATTCGCAATGGTTATTTCGATGTTCAAAGCGATACCCCATATCGAATTTCAATAAGCAAACGAACTTCATTTGCAAACCAAACATGAGCGGCAACGAATGCCTGCCGCTGCAGCCCCTGCAGGCCTTTTTGATCGGCGCGCCAGATAGCCATTTCAAGGCCGATCTTAGCAGCGCTGACGGCCCATGCAGTGCGGGCGCGAGCCAAGGTTAGGCCGCGATTGAAGTGAGCAAGAGAGCGGGTCATGGCTTGCACCCAGCGTCTTTTTCGGCTTGCTCGCTATCGAAATCACGCAGCACTTTTGCAATAGCTGGCGCGTTGCGTCGCAGTTCTGTCTCGAATCGTTTTACCGCCGCTCTGACTCGCTCGCGGCGTTGCTCTGGCGTCATTTCGCCGAGCGTCATCGCGCGACCATCGGCATGCTTAGGCCATGGCAGCGCGTTCATGACAGCGGTACCAGCAAATCGAGCAAGGCGCATTCTTCTTCGTCAGTCGAAACGCTAGTATCAACCAACTTGCGATAACAGCCGATCAGTTCGGCGGTAGTCATATCGAGCCGATAGCGACCAAGGTAAGCGCGAATCAAATGCGCCCCTTGTTCGTCCAAGACCTGAGCTTTAATGTTTACAGTTGCCATCATCTTTCCCCTTGTGTATTGGGTATTGCGATGTAGTTACTTTAACCGTTCTGCTTTTTGTTGTCAACGGTTAAAGTGTAATTATTGAAGTTTATTCACAGAAAACTAGTTCACAAACGACAGAGCCAGGGTGCAATGCAGCTTCTTCGTTTGCTTCGTCTTGCGTTTCATACATGACAGCGCGACCACCAGTTGTATTACTCCAAACAGGTTCAAAAGCCTTAGCTGCAACAACACCACCTCGATAGCCACAAAACACCCTGTCGCGCGGCAATGCAATTTGAATGATGAAAAACATGATTAACCTTTCAATCTACGCAACAGTGCGCAGTGATAGAACTATACGACAAGACTAACGGTTTGTCAAGCGTTAAATTAAAGCGTTTTCAATTTCCAGTCCTTAAGCTCATACTTAGCGGCATCGCGTTCACCTTGCGCAAACGCCAGGTGCAAGTCCTTGAAGCGCTTTGACGTAACGTTCCTGCGGTGTAAGGCTTTGCGAAGCAGATTTCTGGTCAACAGCACCCCAAGCCTGCGGCTTTGCCGGATTCGTTTCGCTAAACGCTCGCACTTGCTCGGGAGTCAGTTCGCGCACCAGCACAGCCAGTTGATGCATTGTCAAGTTTACAGTAATCATTTCAACAGCCTCTTAATCATATTGAAACGTTCGGCCTTTTGATTATCATTATAAGTTGTGAACTCATCAATAATATCACGAATATTACGAATCAAAACAGCTTCTTTGCTGTCCTTAATCGGCTCAGTAACAGATTGATTGCCGATAGTCGTAATTTGCGCCGGGTGAATAAGCTCGCGCCAATCGGCAAGCGACATTTCGACTTTGACCATTATTGTTCTCCAAAGATATGCCAAACGTAAATACCGTCTTGCACAGTGCCAATGAACTTTGCGCCATCACGGAGCTTATAAGTCCAGCCAGTTCCAAGGCCTATCGATATCTACAAGCACCCAAATAGCCAGGGCGCCGTTTTGAATTTGTGCCGACAAAAACTCAGCATCAGCCGGCATGTCAATTCGGTTTTCCAAGCTATCGGGCGATAGTAGGAATTTAAAGATTTTCTTTACCATTGCTCGTTCTCCCATTGTTCATAGGTTCGCTTATCGCGCACGAATTCACAGTAACAACTTACTAGATTCGTCCAGAAATACGCTAAACGTTCCTTCACTGAGCGAGCGTATATCTTCATACGGCAGTTCTTTAAGTTCGTCATAACAAATAAGGTTGTAATGGTGGCCGTTAAACGGCGTGTAGCCGCGCCAAAATTTGCGCCGAGCATAAAAGCTCTGGCGCTTACGCTGCTTGCTGCTTGCCATTTTGCGCAGCCGGTGCGACCGGCACCAGCTTACGATTGCGGCTATTCCACTGCATCAGCGAATATTTCAGGTTAGCGGCAGTGTCACGATTTGCGTTGCGTTGGGTGCGGTTCATTTCATTCCTTTGGTTAAACACCGACTTGGTGTAAATGAAGTATCGGCTAATTCAAACTCTAAGTCAACAACTTTATTGTAACAGTGTTTGAAGCGCCATGCGGGTAACGACAGCTTCAGCATCCATGATCCGAACGATTCGCGTAATGTCTCGACCGTCAAGAATGCGACAGGCAACCATCTTGCAATCAACAATGTCAACTTCAATGCCATTGCTGCGCACGTCTTCAAAGCCAGGGGCCCCCATTACAACGGGCGTAATGACGGTTACGGTAATCATTTGATGCTGTCTAGCGCCGCTTCAAACGAAGCTGCATAACCAAATGCAGCGCCACTTCCGACGCCAATACAACATACACGTTCAACTTCATCCTGATAGAGCCTAACCGTAACGTCAGTTGCATCCTGATAATACCCACACAAAGCAACCAGCTTCCGCCAGCGCGCGGCGTCCGCATTGATGGCGTCGAATGCAGCTTGTGTCAGAGCAATCATTTTTCAGCTTTCTTAGCGCGTTGGTCGTTTTCCCAATCATTAGAGACTTCGCTAAACCAGTCGCTAAGCGGGATGAAAATCACGTAGGTTAATGCCAATATGGCACAAGCAATGGGAAACCAAATAGGGAAGAACAGCGTAAGCAAAATGACGCGAATAATGCGCCAAATGATATAGGTTGACTTTTTCATTTCGCAGCATCCTTTTCAGCAGTGTCACCAATTGGAAAGAAGTCATTAAGCGTTTGAATGAACTTAATGTGTTGTGTTTTATTTATTCTGCCATTGTTATCTGGCATGAGTGCTTTTTGAAGCTCGTTCCAATGCCACAGCCGCAGCGCCCGCAATTGTTTAAGGCATGATTCTGCAATTGATATTGTTTTCATCACGAATTCCTTATGAAAGATTCAACAAACAACACAATGACCAGCAAGACGCTAAGCCAGCAAGTCACATTCCACAGGAAACCGAACAGCGAAAAGGCAGGCTTGCGCTGCATGAAGTAGGGTTTAGAGTAGGTTTGTTGCTGCGCGTTTGCAATGTACTCGCTACGTGTGTCTTTATTCATTTGAAACTTTCAGTGTTGATGACTAGATATTACGACAAGTCTAGCGCTAAGTCAAACTCTATTTCGACGCCAGCCTCGCAAAGCGTGAACTTTACGTGACATTCGACCTTGTTTATCTTTCTCAAGCGCAACAGTTTGCAGCGCGTCAATACGGTACATCGCAGCAATGAACTTACGTATTGTGTTTTCGTGCATGCCGCAAGCGTTAATCATGTCAACGACTGTGCTCGGGCCTGCAATCAGTTCGCTAAATAGCGCTGCGTATGCGGCAGATGATGCGCGGTGAACCATTACTGAAACTCCAATTCCTCAGCTTCGGCCCAAATTCGGCCTTCTACTTCAGCTTCCGCCTTTGTTGCATACCGACCAAAGCCGGTATTCCAAGGCTCCCAAAAGCCAGGGTCAGGATTCCACGAAACCATGACAGCAAAATAGCCGGACATGCCGCTAGTCGTTGTGATAAAGCTTTTCTTGCTTTCGGTTGTCATGATTTCATCCCATTAAGCCTATTCGCCAGAGCATTCCAGCGATCCTTACGCCATTGCTCTAGCGAATTCCAAGTGTAGTAATTATTTTCAAAGCACAGGCCTTCCATAACCCATGCTCTAAACAGTTGTTGACCTGTCATGATTTCACCCACTTAGCATAAACAAACAGAATTAGAACACCAGCACACAGCGTAACCAGCATGCCAGCGGAGAAACCAAACCAAAAATAATCTTCAGTTGTCAGCATGACGCCACACCAGCACGCTAAACGCGCGTCCAATCGTTTCCGCTTCAGCGGTAGCCTTTGAGACTTGAACTCGAATGATGCAATCAACCATGATTAGCTCCAATCAAAGAATGATGACTTCGACAAAATCGGTAAGGTCAATAACGTCCATTTCGTTCTCTCTTTCAGTTGGTATGCCTAGAATATATGGCATCAGCTAACTTTAATCAAGCAACTTTACAAAGTAATACCATTGAACTCTACCGTGAATTTGCGAATGTGGAATTTTATTCCACCACGCTTCATACCACGCCAAAGCAAATTGGGCTTTATCTTGCGTGTTCACAGATCGCGCCAATTGATTTGATTGCGATCATCGTAATCAAGACCAAAACAGACCTTAACGCGATTGCACAACGTTTCACGCTCGCCATCAATCACAACACGACCTTTGCCGATGAATCGGCCAAACAGCTTACGTTGTTCAGCGGCGGTCAGGCGAATCGTTGTAGTTGCAAACACAGACCCTTCGCGTTCAACAAGAAACAGTGCCAGTTGCGCGGCGTAGTCTACTTTGGTTGCTGTGTTCATTTTGCTCTTTCGGTTGGTATGACTGAACTATAGCTTCAGCGAATCGCTATGTCAACAACTTTTTGTGAACTTTACAATTCACTCAGAACGGCAGGCTCAAACGCTACCTTACCGAACAACCGATGCAGTGTGCGGCTATCTTCTGCCCACACTTCAACCCAGCCGCGATCCCGATCAGCCGCACGCCACCAAGGCACGATTACGCCGTCAAGATAAACGCGATAGTCGTCGCCGCTCTTAAGTGCTGTTGGATATTTATTGGGAATCTTTAACCATGTTCGCGTGACCTTATCAAACCGCTCCTGTGCAACGTCACAGATGACGCGATAGAGATTGCTATCAGGCTGGGCGATTGACTTAGTGCCTTTGCTGTCGGTGTAGCGAAGTGAGCCGGGTTCGATAGTCATTTCAGTATCTCCACTTTATTACGCACTTGAGTTTTAACAACTTCAGTTATTTCAAGAATTTTATTTTGGTCTAATTCAAAAACATCTAACAACATGTCAGTAGCTGCAAAAACACCACCTAACTTAGCAGTTAGAGCATTTTCGTCTATTTCATTTTTTAAGCAATCTGAAATTACATCACGCAGTTTTTCCATTTTGTCAATGCATTTTTCCAATATGTATCGTTCAACATTATTCATTTCTCAATATCCTCTGGTTTAGAAGGGGCTATAGGGCCTGTATAGATAGCTAAGTTGTTGATTTACATAGGTATATTATATTTATAATGATATATAGTATATTAGATTATTCACTCTTACGATGTGAAAGATCAATTGAATCGACAGAATCCCCCAGTAATCCAATTCACGTTAATAGGGTGTATATACCCCCTCCCCCTATCCTTATAAATTTTTTGCCTTATATTCACTATATTCTCAATGAAATCAACAACTTACGCGCCAATACCGCCGCTATATTCCTTATACGAAGCCACGCATGTCCGAGATAGCGTAAGCTTCTGAAGTTGTCTCATAAGCCTTATGCATTTGCATTTTAGTGATTTCCGTAAGCTCACCGCTACTGATCAAATTCTTTAAAGCTGTTCTTAGCGCTGGCGTAGCGCCCATTTTGGAATTCTTGAAGGCGGATAGAGAAGCTGTATTGTTTTGAATCCACTTATATGGAACCACTTTATCAAACCAAATTTTGTTTTCAAAATCATTAAACTTTTTACGTTGTTCAGCAGTCAAATGCAAATACTTAGTGATAATACGTCTAGTCTCTTTAACGTGTTTATCATCACTTGTTTGCCTTCCGACTTCTCCACTCTCAAATCTATTAAGTAGCCGCTGCGTATTGTGGGCAGACAGGCGGATAGCCCATTCAGCGGCTTTGAGGCTCACCCAAGGCTCGAACGGATGCTCGCCGACAGCTAGGAGGCCTGCCAGCTTTAAAGCGCGCAGATGAGCCCTGTTCCAAAGGTGGCGGATTACTTCCCGGGCGTCATCGCTGTTGATCTTTTCGCGGCACGATTCCTCAAATTGATCCAGTAATTCTTTAGCTTCAGGCTGAAACTGTATGTTTACTACTTTACCCGCTGCGTTTAAATTTAAGCATTGAGCACAAAGGGCCGCTACTTGCTGCACTAATTCAGGCTTAGGTTTGTGATTAGCGCTTCCGTTAAGAGTAGGCTGTTTGCCTGTATATTCAATTAGCGTGAAGCGTGGCAACATACCATCAGCCACTAACTGTTCGTCTACTGAATTAAAGAACGATTCAGGTGCTGATTCTCCAATGAATGAGAACGCAGGGGAATTAAGAGCTAAGGTGTTTTTGTCGCTATCGCTGTAAATTGTTGGGCGCAAAACTGCGCCTTGACCAGATTTGCCGTAAAGGTCAAGCATGACGCGCTTTATTCCTTTTACTGTAGAGCTTCCATTTATTGAAGACATTTGCTCTAAGGTGTGACCGAACTCACCACCGATGGTTAAGAAGCTTGGTGATTTCTTGGCTATATATTTAAGTAAGGCCGCGTCGCTTCTGATTTCACCGGGGCCGATGAAGTCGTGAGCGGAGGGCACTGCTTTTTGAACTTCAAGCAATAGGTTACTGATACCAGATGCCATTGCTTCTTTGCCGCTACCAGTTGGGGCCAAAAGCATTAAGTATTGATTTAAGCCGGTGCCGCTAATGTTGTAAGCTCTGCCACAAATGCCAGCCATAATTCCTATTGCTCCACATAGAGCAATCTCGGGAACTTGCCGGGGGGCCGCGCTATATATATACTGGGCTATTTCACCAAGTAAACCGGTAGGCACGCTGTAAATTTCATTTTCAGGTTCTGGAATTGGTGTGGGGGCCGGTGCGGGCTGCGCTTGCTGTTCAAGCATGCTGTTAACTCTTGCTGTCAATGCTGACAAATCAACTTCAGGCACTTGGTTATCAAATGCTCGGTTAAGCATGCCATAATTGGGATTATCAAAATATCTGTCTTGCTTAGCTTTGTCGCGTTGACCAAGCGCTGACATACGGAAGATGCGTTTGATTTGGGCGCGATTCTTTGTGTAGTAAGCGATAATATCGATTAGCGCAAAGTCAGCTTCTGATTGACTCGGGTAGAACTGTTGCCAATTGCCGAGCCATAGTGCGGTGAACTTATCGCCATTGTATGCCGCTGCGGCTTTATCGCATACGGCGTGGTCCGCTTCGGTTTGCGGTTCGTCAGTGTGGGTATCGAGTACAGCATTGCCCCAAGCTGGCGCCAGTTCTGCCCACAGCGTATCAAGCAACTCTTGCTGTTCAACGATAGGCCCATCACGCCACACATTACCGGTCACGGTCATGTAGCGTTCAGCGCTGTAAATCTCTACGCCTCCACGCTTACGACCGGCCGGAACTTTGCCTTTGATGATTAAGTGCAGACCAGCACCTGAAGGCGACAACTCGGCGTAGCCTTGAAAGGCGTGCGCTATCTTTTGGTGTCGCTCTTTATCTTCAGCGGTTAACTTTGGATCGTATGTATCAAGGTCAATGAACGTGTATGGGTCATTGGCAGATAGAACGAACCCGACGCCGCTATATTTGCCTGTGGCGGCAGCGCTTACAGCAGTCTCAAACGTAGTCCAATCGTTCGGATTGCTGTGGCTCGCTTTCCAGCCGGAGCGAGGGTCAAACAGGGGTTTTGTCGGTTTCTCGGCGCCGGGCAATTGCTCATAGCGCCAGTTCACGAATTGCGGAAGCGCCCGCAACTCGGCAGGAATGTTTTGATACATGAATGCGTCAGACAGTAGCGATAAGAGATTGCTCTAGCTCTTTTACGGCACGGCGTATCACTTCACTTACAGTCAAACGCTTTTGTTCTTTCTTCTCAAGCAAATGTTTAACGCGCAGCAGCCTTGCGTTATCTTCATGATTCGCCGATATGTTCAGCGCTTTAGCTAATCGATTAGGGTTCCGGTGGCTACAGTCAATGCCCGGCATCCTATCTCAAAAATAGGGGCTTGCGCAACTCTTTATGATCGGTTAGAGTCGCTATCGCTGGCTCTTGCCCGCTGCGCATCGCTAGGATGGGTCTAGCCATCATGGGCCGCTGCAATGAGCCAGCAACCACCATTAACCCTAGGCAAACAATGAACTACATTCAGCAAGCTCTTATCACGAAATCAAATGAGTTTCATGGCGATATTATGCCGCGTGACGAACTGATGAAGATTATCGGCGTGGCTATTGGCGCACTGCAAAAGTTGGATCAAGTTAAGAAGACGTTGTTCTATGGTCGCGATTTCCATAAAACTGGCGCACACATTTTCAGCAATTCGCGCAGCATTGCAAGCGGTTGGCTTGTCAATGAACGTTATTTAGGCGAAGGCAATAGTGAACAGGTCGAAACTGCTGTCTTTAGCGAACAGCGCGCAATCGACGTGATTCATAGCATTCTCGGCAAAGCTACCGAAGCTGGCGAACAACTCGAATTGCTGGAAAAGACGCTTATAACAAAAACGTTCGATCCTGTCAACTTTGGCGAAGAAATGTTTGATGGGCAGTGGTATGACGCCATCGGCTGTAGCGCTATCGGCATGACGTTTGAACAGGGTCAAGCACTCAATATTGCCAAGCTGAAAAAGCGTTTTGGCGACAAGTTTACAGCTTGGTATGCGAACAACCGTGATTTGGTTGCTGAGCGTAAGGTGTTGATTGGCACTGACGCTGTTCATAATGAATCGCTGAGCGGTTACGCAAAGCAAACAGGGCAAATGACCACAATTGTTGCTGGCATGGAGTTC
>Ga0307517_10013272_pt1 | contig 11208 bp, 6 predicted proteins | sample 23_EM_MG_FD_194515 | JGI IMG/M metagenome (GOLD analysis project Ga0307517, IMG submission 194515) | Populus trichocarpa ectomycorrhiza microbial communities from riparian zone in the Pacific Northwest, United States - 23_EM | ecosystem: Host-associated > Plants > Roots > Unclassified | place... | reverse complement strand
GGCTAATTAACTAGTCTATCGTATTTAAATATGTACCTTTTGGATTAATTTTAAATAAATCATTTATATATAAAAGTGAGTGTAATTGGATATGATATACACGGATCTTTTTTTTTTTTCCCTTTCTCACATCAACGCAAATCTATTTTATCACTCAACTTAATTCTTCAAGTTCTAAAATTGTTCCCCGAGAAACAACTAGCTAGGTGGAATGAGAAACATTTAATATATCAGCACACGCACGTACACTTTGAAGCTCTGGTTCCTTGATAGATCAATCAAATTTCCAAACGGCAATCCAGAACTAAAATCTGATGTTGAATATATATTGGCTGTAATTACATAGAAGCTCGAGTTCAAGGAAGCCAAAACATTTAGCACGTGTGAATGCAAAGTAGGTTTATTTAATGTCTCCCTCTTTTCACACAGTATATATCATCATCGTTCGAAGATGGCAATGACTACGACAGATTTTATTGGGTCCTACGAATTTTCGGTACTTCCATAAAGTAAAGGTCAAGATGCAGCAGGTATGGATGACAAGAAGGCTCGTAAAACACTAATTAGCAGCTAGGAATATTAAGAAATCCAGATTAATTTCAAGATATATAATTGTATAGGAAGTTATAACCCACCTCTCAATCACAATATATATAAATAGCCGGCCCAATTTAATATGAACGCGAGGTTAAATAGAGAAATTACTGAATTCTCTCAGCGGTACAATACTCGATCAGATTCATGGGCACTGGCTTACGAAAACAACTCTTTAGCTCAAATAAATGAGTTAGGGAACATTGAATTCAACATAGTGGATGATCTCTCTTCACAGAGTAACTTATCAGTCCAGACCTTCTATGGGCATGGCCAGATAAGGACCACTTAACTAGACTGCTGCCCAGATTATAATATTTATCGGCTGTTTCGACAAGTTTATCGAACTAAGCTATTAAGGAGACATCCCCAACAGTTGAACTTTGGAACTTCGACTAGCAGGTGTTATGTAAAAACTTTAAGAGGGATGGTGAAAGCTACTACGTACTACTTTATAACTCAAGTTTCCTTGAGCATCCCGTTGAAAAGAAAACTCGTAATCACAATTAATTAACTATGGCTTGTATTCTTTGACTGCAGCTTTATGATTAAGCTGTCTTTTTTCTTTTCACCCTTTCACATTTGAGACAAAATCCAAGAAACATGGAGGACGCATAAAGATTAGAAGATATGTCGTCCACTAAAAAGAGGATTAATTAGATAAACCATAAATTTATAGTTTGTTAGCCTGTTTAACACTTGAGAAGGGTTAACTCATTTGAAGATTCATCATAGTTCAAATGCCAACTTGGCCTTCCAAGGGTGAACTCTAGGTTAAGCAACATATCTGAAGAAGACAAGGAGCTAGAGTCCAACCTCTCCTTCATATTAGCAGCCATGTGGAGGGTTGCCTTCTGTCCGTCTTCCTAATTAAGGATAGAAACAGATCATATAATCAGGTGTTAGAAGAATTAATAATGGATATACGCTAGCTACATATAGCACTCCATGTATTTTTGCTTGTAATGATAAAGCATATATACCTTGGATTGATCATGTGCATTGAAATCAGAAGAATATGTAAGAGAGTCAAGACTTGATCTATTTTTCTCATCTCCCGCCATCGATAATGACCTTGGATTTCTGTTCACAAATAATCATCACGAAATCAATATTAATTAATTATTTTTAGTACTAACGATCAATATGTTAAAACAAGTATTCATAGGTAAAAGGCTGCATGCGTGTCCTTTCTTTTCTTTCCAGTTATCTTGACCAGTAAAAAAAACCATGATGTAATCGATTTAGCTTTAGGTACATAACTAGTCAAGGCTCGCTCGCTGGGAAGATTTTGATGTGCAATAAAAAAAGGAAAAATTGTTCAAAAGTTGAATACAATACACACTAAAAGCTTTCGAATCAAAAGATGTGAAAGTTGCAGTTAGTTGAGAAGCAGTTTTCTACATGACTCTCTCTCTCTCTCTCTCTCTCTCTCTCTCTCTCTCTATATATATATATATATATATATATATATATATATCAAGATTAATTTTCCATTTTCCATTTTTTTTTGTCTCTTGATCTATCATGAGATCTTACATTATAAGGCTATGGAAAAAACTTAATTGTAGCTAACCGGCACAGAGAAAAACAAAATTAATAGCATTGTTAAGAAAGAAGAAAAGCATGGAAACACAGGAGATCCATATTAAAGATTCAAATATGGGGATCAAAACTCAGTCTTCTGGTTTTGAATTGATTGTCCACAGGAATAAGACAAGGGAATCCAGCCAACGATGAAACATTAATGGCTCGATCGACTAAAAATGCTAACATGACTATTTAAGGTTCTGAGTTGTGCACTGGAGACCAAACCAAATAACCCTTGGAATAAAATAACATTGAGATTGGAACCAAGTCCTTGACTTTCCCGTACATTGGGATTAAGCTACATTTATAATCTAACGGATGAAGAGCATGCTAGGGAACATTACTGATATATATATGAAAGGTACGCGTACGTAAATCACCACACTTATCCTAGAAACCCTAGGCGAGCTTCATTAAGATATATATAGAGACATCACTCAATTATTGAAACCTATCATCTACACAGAAAACTAAGACAGAACATGTTGGACCAAATTGAAGTCCATCGCCAAAGGCATCTGTGTGAATTCGTGCATGAATAAATGTTTGCATTGGCTTAATGCATTCATTGAAGATGGAATTGTACTTTGCCATTTTTTTTAAAAATAAAATTTTCTTGAGAGGATAAGATTCACCTTATAATGACAAAAAGAATAAAGAGACGAGAAGAAACGAGAATCACTGGTCACACCTTTGGTTTTTTTGTACAGAAGGTAGTGATGATGGTGGTGATGGGTTATTGAGAGATTGAGAAGGGTTGCTGGCATCAGCTTTTCCACTCGATAAACCTGCAGCATCCACCTCAAGAATCCTTGCCCTTTGGTTCAAACCCATATCTGTCTGCCCTTGACCTGTAATCATCATAAATCGAGTCATTGCTCCTGCTTTATCAGACACTAAGCAAAATAATTCATATATGGACTAATACATTCAGTCAGTTCGATCCCAACATTATTATTATTATTTTGGCTTTAATTAGTTGAAAAAAGTAAATCATGATAGAGTTTTTGGCCACACTTGAATCGCAAACTCTCTCTAGCAAAGACAATTATGGAAAAGATTAAACATTGAGTTCAATTCGTATGGGGACATTATAATTTACCTGACCCTTTGTCAGTGCTCTTCACTGTTCTATACATCTGCATGAACACCCAGAGGAAAAATGAGAAAAAGTCCACATTATTAAGATTACTTTAGAGATGCTCTTTTGTCCTTACCCCTTGTAATTTCCCTCCCCACTACAAGCAAGTCACAGCAATACATAGAGATATGAAACGTTAAAAGTGCAAAAATAAGTTGAAAAATCTTGAAAATCTCCTAAAATTAACAAATTCAAAGCAATGCAGATTGAACACAGTAATCCCACCTGCAAGTGACTCTTCACGTGAGCTAGGGTAAGATCCTTCACATTCATCAACTCTAGGACTGATTTAGGTGTTGCTCCTGTAACAATAAATATTTTCAAAGAGAAAAGTTTAAACTTTCTTCTCTTTTATATTAACAAATAATCTCTTCTGTTGTTGTCAAATAAGAAGAGAAAACCACTAAAAACAAACTTCAGATATAGAAATGAACTAGTGGGTGCAAGTTTTTGAGAAATATCTTAGATTGTTTTGGAGTATTACTTTCATGGCCACCAAGAAGCTGGACAGCATGGACAAAATGGGCATGGAGAGTTGTGGTCCATCTCATTCTAGGAGCCCTCTTGCTTCTTCTCACTCCACTAATCATTCTTGCACTTCTCTTGAAATCACCCCCATAGATTTGAGGGTTGTGGTGGTGGAGGTGATTAAGATTTCTTGGTAGTTGAAATGATGGAGAACTCAAATCTGCCATATCAAACCCTAAGCTCAAAGTTGGCTGGCTAGGACCAAGATTATAAGCGATCCTGTCTTGATTGAACAAACCATTTTCATGGCTTAAATCGCTTCCACTACTACCAGAATCTGTAGCTGAGCTCCTATCCTTGCAGAGGGCTTTTCTTGCTAGTCCTCCATCATCGCCCGTTTCTTTAGCTTCCAGCACTGCTGGTGGGCTTATCTGCAATGAAAGATAAGGAAAAGGAGATGCAGCTCTCATCATGTGTTTGGAACTTAAGGGCATGAAGAAGATGGAGATCTAATTCAGTCAGGTTGGGGAGTAGCAAGGGAGAAAGAACGAAAGAGATATATATGACTAATTAAGAGGTTGATCAAAATAGGAAAAATAAGGAAGGTAAAATGGAAAGCAAGTGAATGGGAGAAAACTTTGAAGGAAGAGCGCTATGGGGGATTTATAGCTGAAAAACAAACGAATCGTTGTGATTATATAATGATTATCTCATGAGTACCTTATGATTCGCACGGGTGTTGAGAGGGGGGTATATATAAATGTAAAGACGAGAGAAATTATGAATAGGCTAGCTTTCTTTTAGTAGGATCCATCTAGGGTTGATCAATATATAGAAGATCATAGAAAGAAATATAAATAGTGAGGGAATTAAAGGAATTGCAAAGTTTGAGAGTGGTAGTGAGAGAGATTTAAAAAAAAATGCTCGAAAAGAGAGAGTGATGCAGTCTTTCTGGGGATGATGGTCTAGATGAAAAGTATGTAAAAAGAGAAAGCTGTATAAAATTTAAGGATGCAGAAGGGTCAGAAACATTTCTTCAGAGAGAGCCGGGAGAGGGGACCCTTTATCTGTTTTATAATGGACAACGAAAATAAGAGTAGTTTTGCAGGGGATCATATATTAATTAATGGTGCCTGGTGTTTTGCAGAGAAAAATGGATGGGATTTGAGAAAACAAAACACGAATCGTTCCATGGGAATATTAGAAGGGATAACTGAGTGAGTCTAATTGATCATAAATTATTTTTTCCAGCACTCACAATCTCTATACGTTGATGGATCATGACTCTTTTAGATTCCCTAGAGCTGCTCCCTCCTTATGTTCTTACATAACATTTCTTTTTATATATTTTCTTTTGTGATTTTCATATGCCTTTTGCTTCAATTAGAGTACTACCCCCCCTTTATTTTATGAACGAGGATTGACTGGCAGGCCCAGATTAAAAAATATATATATACCTGTTCAAATGCTGCAGTTGTTGGCCTCTTCCATGCAACGTATCCTATGCATTAATCTTTGTTCAATTAACAATTAAGAAAAAAAAATCTAATTAAGAGCTAAAAGGGTGTCGATATCAAGGGAATTTAAGCACTAGATGTTCTTTTCTTGGACGTCATTGGGAATTTACGAAGATTAAATAATTAATGTAATCTAATAATCTATGATCATGACACAGTAAAGATTAGCACGATGGATCTCTAAAAAAAAGAATAAAAATAGCAGCGTCCACCTGCAAAGACTTCCAATAGAAAATTAATGGCAAGTTGAGAATATTTTGCTGATCTAATTAATATAGCAGTTCCAACCCAAATTTAATTCTCTTGGCCTGAACCGACCATTATTTTGCCAGCTCTAGTCAAGTCAATCAAGTGTGTGTCTCCTTTCTCCAACTTCCATTTTACAGAGGACACAAGATAAGCCACGCGGAGGAAAACTCCCATCGGTCTCTTCAAGTCTTGGTGCGCACGTAGCAGATTGTCGATAAAGATCGAGCTGTACACGTGCGAGCCTCTTTTCAAGCTGAGAAATATAGATAGGGGGGGATTGAAAATTGAAAATTGAAAATAGCAAGAGGAATTATAAGAGAAGAAGGGTGTCAGATTGGCTGGGGTGTCCGGCGACACCAGGGTCGCAGACCCACATGCAAAACTCTCTCTGAAGTCTGACCCACTTTCCCTTTAAATTTCAAAAAAGTTGATACCCCACGCGCTTTTATTTCTCCAATTAATGCCCCCCTGAAAATCTCTGGTCAAATTTCTCCCGTTTTGTTGAGATTAGTAGAATTCATAGTTACTTGAGTAGTTTTCAACTTCCGTTGTTTTTTAAGGGAAAATATAAACAGAGTGAAACCTAAAGTTGAAGTGATATATATAATTTTTGCAAGTGTTTTTAGTTAGGGGAGTTAATTATTTGGCCATGCCTTAATTATTTCTTTATATAATTATTTTGATTCCACTTATTGTTTATGGGCAAAATTGTCCTTTAACTTTAAATCAATGTCTAACTATGTCCCTAACTATTCATGCATCCATTTTCTTCTTCGTGGTTTAATTAATCAGCTATTGGATTAGGTAGAGTTGATTCTGGTCCTCTCAGAATTTTTTAAGTTTTTTTTGTTGAGTTAGATTGTAATGTAATTGGTAGTTTTTATTTAGACACATAAAGTTCGAAATAAATGAATTGCAACGACTCCATTCGGAGCAGTGAGAGGTCAGCAAATGTGCTGAAGCAACATGAAGATTGTCTGCTAAAAATATGGCAATAAGGGTTACTATAGGGTCAGATGGCTTTAGTAAACTTAATTCTACTCAAGTGAGACAATTGGAGCAAGAAGTCATAATGGAGGATGTCAAGCAAGCAGTATAAGATTGTGATGGATCAAAGGCACCAGGATCATGAGAATTTTTCAAAAGAAAGGAGAAAATCTTCACTTTCTTTCATTCATAGATTTTGGCCAATGCTTGCCTAAATGGAAGGATTTTAATTTTTGACCTTGTTCATATGGAAAATTATGCTTAAGTGATTTTGATTGAAATATCCAAGAGTTTAAGAAATAGATTAATTATGAAGAATCAAAAAGAGAATTTTTACCCCTTTATAAACAAGAAATTCAGCTAACCACCTATAAAAAAAATTAATTCCATAGATCTCATATGCCAGAATAACTTATATTTCACCAGAAGACATAAAGACATTTTTTTCTTCACTATCATGAGTCCTAGAAACTATAGAGTCGGTTCATGATTAGGCATACAATAGTGCATGCCAAGTTCTAATACAATGGAATCATCTTTTCAGAGGAAACTTTTAGTGTTAGGCTCTTATAATGTTGGCTCACAGAATTCTATAGGCAATTTAGTTGGGTAGGAAATATGATCTAATCTTTCATGAGCTAGCGGGTGCTAGATTGGAATGTAACTATTGATTTGATTTTACATCCCTTTGTTTTATGGTTCAAGATTTATAATAGTAATCATGTACACATGTATAGACTTATTTAGAGGGCTAGAAGGTATTATGAAATTGTCTAAATAGTTAGGCTAAAAACATTATTTGATGCCTTTTTTTTTAATTATATACTTAAAACTTATCTTGTTTTTATAGGCTAGTTTTTCATTAGTCTTTTAATAATAAATGCTTCAATTATTAGAGCAAAAATTTGGTTAATTTATAATCAATTATTTGGAATTAGTTTGTTATCAATTTTGGACTTGTTTTGAAAAAGGAAATATGTTTTAAAACTCAAGTTAATTTTTATATTTATAAAAGATCGGATACAATTAACAAACCTAAACTTATCTTAATTGTTTTTGAGAGAAATGTGGGATGGATATATAAATTGGTATGTGTTACATAACAAGACACATAACGAGGTTCAATTGACAAATACTTGACAAATATCATGAAGACAATACATTGTATTTACTTGTTATTTTAAAAGATTAAAATTAGAAAATTAAAAAGGTCCTGGATTAGTGGATTTAATTGGGCTTGACCAAAAGGTTAAGAGATCTTTTAACCAATTAACCACACACATATATAGAGATGAGTAAAAAAATCAAACAATCGATCAAACAAGAAAATAAAAAAAATTAACTATGAAAAAACAACTAAATGAATTGATTAGAAAACCAAAAAAAAAATATTCAATCTAGTTCATTTTTAGTTTCAAAAGTGTGAAACCAATTGAACCAGACCGAATTAAACTGATTTAACCAAAATAAAACCTTATTATAAAAAGCAAACATGTATATAAGCTTCTCTTCTCTCCTCAAATACATAAACTATAACTCTTAAATCATTCAAAGTCACCCCCCTCTTGTTCTCCCTCCACTAAGACATCTTCTTCACCATATATCTAACCAAACCAACTTCCATCACAAGATAAAAACTTCTTTTCTCTTCTCTTGATCTCCTTGTTTTCTGCCTCTCATGATCTCCCTCTACAAAACCCAGCAATACAACCCCAAACTATTCTTTTCCACCTTCTCAGTTGAACACAACATCTTAAATTTTTATAAATAAGCTATTGTCAATTTCCCTCAACGAAATCTAGTTTAAGATAATGTGGTTTGAATTTGAAAAATTAATTCATCAAAGTTTTTAATTTACTATTTGTTGGATTGTGTAAGTTAGACAACTGGATTTGGCTATAACAAGCCCAGAAGAAATCCCAAAGATTTTGCCGGTTTTTCTCTTTAAAAAACCAAACTGAACTGAATTGAAACTGATCGACTTAAACCAGTTTCCAGTTAAATTTACTCTTGAATATATATAAAAATAAATTCTAGTTTGGTTGGTTTTTTCAATTAAAAATGCTTACTGCTACACACATACATAGAATAGCTATTAAATTTTGAGCATGATTTCAGTACATGACAACAAACTCTAGAGGCTAGTACGTGGCTGTGCAGCTTCACATTGCGTTTCAGAAATGCTTTTGAAAAAAAATATTTTTTTATATTTTAAATTAATATATTTTTATTTTTTCAGATTATTTTGATGTGCTAATGTCAAAAATAATATTTTAAAAAAAATATTATTTTAATATATTTTAAAATAAAAAACATTTTAAAAACTAAACCCTGTGACATTTCTACATAAATTCTTAAAGAGGCGCGTGGTAAGTGAGAAACGGAAAAGGAAGACAACCCCGATGTTCAAGTCATGATCACCGAGAGTAGTTATTCGTCTAATCTGTAATCTTATTTATGCCATCTCCATTATTCCCTCTCCATGTCCAAGTATTCCTCGGCTAAACCCACCTGTGAAGCCCCACCTCGGGCATGGAAGAAATATACTATATCAAAGGAAAACAAACCTTATTCCTCGGCGTCAACACGGGGTTCCCATCACGTGACTTGTGGACGTGACCTTGTCTAGGTTATTTACTCTCTTCTCTTGTTCTTTCTTTACTTTTGTCCAACCCCCCGTTTAAAATTTATGCTGCATTCTCTATTTCATTATGCTCGAAAACCCATGCTTTGCTTTTTATTTGTTTGTTTATATGAGTTGATTGCAATAACAACTAGATGATGACCAGAAAATGTTAATCTTTTCTTAATTATAGATTTCGAAGCCATAGCGCCTGATGCGCTCTAGATTCTCCGGGAAATGAAATTTTTTGTATATATTGTCTTAGTTTATTAAGGCTAATAAATTCTCTCTCTGTCTTTAGATTACTTAATTATAATAACCATTTTGTACAATAGTATGGTAATATCCGGTCAACATGTCTCTATGGATCACTTGTTATGTTGTCAAATGCTACGGCTATATTCCATATCCCATGTGTTTGTCTTGTAAGAACTATTCCTTCCTCTCTCTCTCTCTCTCTCTCTCTTAAATATATATTTGAAAGCTTGAGCATTAATTAATTTTATATCTTTCCTAGAAAAGGACTCCATTCTTTTCCACGTTGCAACAAAATTAAGCTAAACCTTAGGGTAGCGAGTTCCCATGGCCAGCAATTCGTAAATTAAGATACCTAGCTCCTCATATACCATCCTCTTAATTATTTTTACATGTTTGTAGGGGTTTGTCAGGGCAGACCAAGCAAGGAGGCATATATGGGGGTGCTCGCGTGCATATATTGCTTTTGCTTATCACCTGATCATCTACATGTAAATATATGCTTGTTAACTTTAATATTTCTTACCATATTACTGGTAAATTAATCATATGCAATGTGTAACAAGCTAGCTGTTTACACAGAAAATCCCATCTTTGAAATCAGGCCAACAGATTAAACTAAACGATAAGTAGCTATTTGTTGAAACAATTCCTTTTTTTTTTTAATAATTAAAACTGTCGAGTGTTATATGATCAGTGACCTAATGAGCATTTTTGGACAGCAACCCAGTAGAATTCACTCTTGGGTTTGAGCACAAAATAATGCTGACTTCAATTATAAATCGAATCATGATCATGCAGTACCAGTACATTTATGTCCATCTTTTGTCTGTTGATACGATTAAAATAACCTTTTCGGAAGAATATTAGCTTCTTCATGGTGATTCGTGAGATCAGAATACAGGCATGTGTTGCTTTGAAATTTGGTTTTTCACCTTCTCTCACTCTTTGAGTATCGAAAAGAAAGATAAAGAAAAGAAAGGATGGAATCACCGAAATCAACGCCGTTTAGGCTGACGAGCACAGCTACATGCATGGAATAAACATGGCTTTACCAATTCCCACCACCGTATCGTTTTGCAGCAGGTTCGGTAGAATTTCCTTGTGTCTTTAATTTGTAGTTACTATTACCTAATCACATAAGAAAGTTTTATGAGCAGATCAAGATAAGAAGATCAAGCCCTCATGAAAATAGGAAAGAATTAAGACGGCTGGCAATATTCGAAACTCACAACTACTACATGGTCAAAATTCCAATTCAAAAGCTAATACTCAACAAGTTATTTATTGGTGAATTTAAATTAATGGGTACTGGACCCTTTTTGGAGAAGCTTAATTTAAAGCGACATTTTGTATCGCAAAAGAGTAACGTTCACTGGTACCCATTCGCCACCAGAGAAGAGGGTCAACAGTTCACAATGGCTGTTTAGTGACCACGGCAGGCATCCACCTCCAAGTAATCAGTGGACAATATTTACGTATTTATATATATGATGAAATTCCATGGTGTCAATTTACCTGCAACAAATTGATTTAAAGTTGGATGAAGTCAGACAGCCTAGTAACCTATATTCTTGTCTATTTTTGTAGAACATTTGAACGAACTAAATAAGTACAACAATCTCATGTATTGAGACTGAAAACTTCATCCTTTTACTAACCAAGGACATAAATACAACTGTATATATTTGTCTATCAAGTATATTTGTCTCGACTTCGAATATTCAGTCGCAATAAATTAATTAGCTAGTTTCCAAGGAAATATATTGTTAGTGCTTAACAAA